>ENA-OQDE01001088-OQDE01001088.1-human-gut-metagenome-genome-assembly--contig:-NODE-1088-length-11743-cov-3.370610_pt1 | contig 11743 bp, 12 predicted proteins | sample MGYA00242768_ERZ504595 | MGnify/ENA primary metagenome ERZ504595 (study PRJEB26092, sample SAMD00036307) | human gut metagenome | host: Homo sapiens | study: EMG produced TPA metagenomics assembly of...
GAGAAAGCTTCGAGGGAACGCCGCCAGGGCATCGAGCTCGACTTCGCCGTCGGACAGGTGCATGACGTGACCCGTGACCTTTCCGACAAGGAGGCCGCGAAGCTCATCATCGCGTACGAGCCGGTCTGGGCGATCGGCACCGGCATGGTCGCCACTCCGGACACCGCCCAGCAGGCCGCCAAAGCCATCCGCGACGACCTCGGCGAGATGTTCGGCCCCGCCGTCGCCGATACTGTGCGCATCCTATACGGCGGATCGGTGTCGTCCAAGAACGCGACGCATCTGATCGGCGAGCCGGATGTCGACGGATTCCTGATCGGCGGCGCGTCGCTCGACCCCGACGAATTGGCGAAGATCGCCCGGTTGACACTCAAGGCGACACGTCGATAGGGAAACATGCGCATATCCGCACGTTTTTCAATGCCCTGCGCTATGCTATGACACAGTACGTTTAATGGAGGTTTCCCCGTGCATATTCTGAAGATCGTTCTTGAGATCATCGTCGTCATCGCGTCCATCCTGCTGACGCTGCTCATCCTCATGCACAAGGGCAAGGGCGGCGGTCTGTCCGATATGTTCGGCGGAGGCCTGACCCAGAACGCCGGCACGTCTGGTGTCGCGGAAAAGAACCTGAACCGCTGGACCATCTTCATCGCGCTGGTCTGGGTCGCCATCATCATCGCCCTCGGTCTGATGACAAAATTCAACTTGGTGTGAGCGCGATTCGCTGAAGCACTGTATGCAGCACGTTGAGCCATGGTCACTTGATCATGGCTCATTTCATTGGGCAACGTTTATCGGATATCGTTTGAGGAGCATTTGACATGGTCACCATGAACAGGAACAAAGTCGTCATCGTCGGCACCGGGCAGGTCGGATCCACCGCGGCGTTCGCCATCGTCACCCATGGTCTGTGCAACGAGCTCGTACTCATCGATCATTCCGCCGGCAAGGCGCTCGGCGAAAGCCATGATCTCGATGACGGCAGCGAATTCCAGGACCGGCACGTCAAGGTGCGCAACGGTGACTACGGTGACTGCAAGGACGCCGACATCGTCGTCATCACCGTCGGACGCAAGCCACCGGCCAACTCAACCCGACTCGACGAACTCGGCTTCACCATCGGACTCGTCGGCGACGTGGTCGACCGGGTCATGGCATCCGGGTTCAACGGCGTCATCGTCATGGTCTCCAACCCGGTCGACGTCATGGCATGGTACGCGTGGAAACGCTCCGGCCTGCCGCGCACCCAGGTGCTGGGCACGGGAACCGCGCTGGACACCTCGCGTCTCAAGACCATCATCGGTGAGGAGACCGGGCTGGACCCGCGCAACGTCGGCGGTTTCGTGATGGGCGAGCATGGCGATTCGCAGTTCACCGCATGGTCGACCGTCTCGCTCGGCGGCAAGCCGTTCACGCGATTCCTGAGCGACAACGCCGACCGATTCTCATCCGTCTCCACGCATGAGATCGAAGAGAAGACCCGTACGCGAGGCAACGAGATTGTCGCGGCGAAGGGCGGCACGAACTTCGGCATCGCCTCGACGGTGGCCGGCATCGTGCAGACCATCCTTTGGGACGAACGCCGCATCGTGCCGGTATCGACCTGCTCGACGGCGAATACGGCGAACGCGACGTGTTCCTCGGCGTGCCGACCGAGCTGCGTGCCAACGGCGCCAACGAGATTGTCGAGCTGGAACTTGCCGACGACGAGCTCGCCAAGCTGCATCATTCCGCGGAGCTGGTCCGCTCCTACTGCGAAGGGCTGCTGTAGCCGCAGACCGGCACGATTCTTTTTTCCCCCTGACAGGCTTTACGGAGAAACGCCATGACCAACCCTGAACAGCGACTCATCGTCACCGACCTCGACGGCACGCTGCTGCATGACGCCCCCACCTTCGAGGAACGGTTTATCACGCAGCGCAGCATTGACACAGTCAAACGCATGCACGATGCCGGTTACCGGTTCGCGGTGGCGACCGCCCGGCCGGTGAGCACCGGCTTCGAGTACGCGGGTAAGTTGCCGGTCGACGCGTACATTTATCTCAACGGTGCCTGATTGATTTCGCGCCCGAACGTTCCGATTACGATCTGCTCACCTCGGGGCGGCTCCCCTCCGACGGGCATCTGCTGAAGGTCGGCTTCTCCTCCGCACGGGCCTGCGAGGTGTGCCGGTATCTGCTCGACGAGATACCCGGCCTCAGCCTCGGCGTCGTCATGGATGACGTGCGCTACACGAACTTCGACGTGAGCGTGTACTGGAAGACACAGACTTGGCAATTCACCGATTTCACCGACGTCCCCGACGGTATCGCCGACAAGATCATTATCTTCCCCAAGTCGGAGCAATGGCACATCTGAAGACGCTGGTTCCGCCCGATTTCGACGTGGCGATCTCCGAAGGCTCGATGTGGATGCTGATGAATCCGCTGGCGAACAAGCGGCAGGCGTTGAAGACGCTGTGCGAACGCATGGACGTGCGGCTCGACGGTACCGTCAGTTTCGGCGATGACCTTATCGACATCGGCATGATGACGACATCGGAAACGGGCGTGGCGGTCGCCAACGCGAACCCCGAGGTCATCAAGATCGCCGACGAGATCTGCCCGCCCAACAACGATGACGGCGTCGCGCAATGGATCGAACGGCATCTGCTGGCATGACGGCGGACAGCTCCGGGCTCGGCACGAAACCGGTCGCGCGGCTCGCCCTGACGATGTCGGTTCCGACCATCGTCGCGCAGGCGGCGAACGCCTCATACACCATCATCGACCGACTGTTCATCGGGCATATCCCGAGGTCGGCGACGCCGCGATGACCGGCGTCGGCATCTGCTTCCCGATCCTGCTGGCCGTCACCGCGTTCGCGTCGTTGATCGCGCGGGCGGCGCGCCGAGGGCGTCCATCGAACTGGGTCGCGGCAATTTCAAGAAGGCCGAACGCATCCTGGGCACCAGCGCGGCGTTCCTCGTGGCCATCGCCCTGACGCTCACCGTCATCCTGCAGGCGACGAAGGAGCCGGTGCTGCGCGCTTTCGGAGCCAGCGACGCCAACATCGGATATGCGGTCGACTTCATCACCATCTACCTGGTCGGCACGGTGTTCGTGCAGCTCACGCTCGGACTCAACAACTTCATCTCCGCGCAGGGCAAGACCACCATCGCGATGACCTCGGTGCTGATCGGCACCGGCACCAGCATCATCCTCGACCCGGTGTTCATCTTCGTGCTCGGCTGGGGCGTAAGGGCGCGGCCGTCGCGAACGTGATCGCCCAGTTGATCTCATCGGTGTGGATCATCCTGTTCCTCGCCTCCGGGCGCAGCGCCATCCGGTTGAGGCCGTCCAACATCCGCTTCAATCGAGTCATCGTGCCGATCCTGACCCTCGGGTTAGCGCCGTTCATCATGCAGATCACCGAATGCCTCATCAACGTGGTGTTCAACGTCGGGCTGCAACGATACGGCGGTGACGACTATGTCACGTCGATGACCATCATCACCTCGCTCATGCAGGTGGTCAGTGTGCTGACCAACGGTTTCCAGCAGGGCATCCAGCCGATCATCGGGTTCAACTTTGGTGCCCGGCGCATGGATCGCGTGCGGCAGGCCATCCGCGTGGCATTCATCGCGCAGATCACTTCGGCCACGGTGCTGGTGTCGATTCTTGCCGCATTCCCAAGCGTGTTCGCCGCATGGTTCACGTCGTCGCCGGAAGTCATCGGCACCGTGACCCGCATGATGCCGGTCTTCGTCGCCGGATGGGGCGTGTTCGGCATCCAGATGGGCGCGCAGTGCGCCCTTGTCGGCATGGGGCAGGCCAAGCAGTCCGTGTTCCTGGCGATCTTCCGCAAGATCATCATGCTGGTGCCGCTCGCCCTGACACTGCCTCACTGGATCGGAGTGACCGGCATCTTCCTCGCCGAGCCGATCTCCGACGCGACTTCCGGCATCGTCGCGGGCATCCTGTTCTACGTCACCTACCGTTCGCTGACACGGGGCAGGATCGCGGATGATGCAAGAACCGGTGAAGGCGGCGCCCGCCGTATTGCCGGCTGCCAATGCTCATTGGGGGGCATGTTCGTGCAATGGTGTCATGGGAAGGAGGCGGGAGCGCCCGGACCGGGCGAGCACCGGCTTGATGTCGAAGGAGACATGATGACGATGCGTTCATATCATCAGACGAGGATGCGGGTTCCGGCAATACTGGCGGTCTTAGCCATGATACTGGTTTTTGCCGGATGCGGCGGTCGGGTCGTTTCCGTGGCCTGTGACGCCGGCGTGCAGTACGGCAATCTCAGCGATGCCGTCGCTGCATCGGATAGTCACCGTTGCCACGATTGACAGGATGAAGCAAGCCGATGGCGACCAACAGGATCTGTATGACATGACGCTGAAATCTGGAAGCGTCTCAAGGGGTCTGTGGAAGGTAGTGATATCACGGTCACCGTCAATCTTGGATGCGAAGGAGCGGGTGCCAAGGACGATTTCATCGCGAAATATGGTGCGGAGACCAAGATCATTGTCCTGCTCGCCAAAACGGACGATGGAGCCTATCAGCTCTCTAATCTGACCCAAGGTATCCGGCGATACGATGACACGGCCTTCAAGGAGTGTCGGACGCCGTAGCGTAGTTTGTGATGACCACCCCAGTCGTCCTACGCGCCTCATTAGCCCGTTCCATCTCCTATCTCGATTTTGAGGGGTTGATTCCGGCGTCCCGGAACATCTATCTGCGTTTCAAGGGGTTGCCTGAATGCGGTACCCGGAGTATATCGGGGTGTTCAGCATTGGAATCATGCGGTTCCCATGGTGTTTATACTCGGGCACCAACCCCTCGAAACGCAGTTAGATGTCTGAGCGAGCTCAATCAACCCCTCGAAACGAAGATAGCCCTCGAATCAGTCGGTCATCGTTTGAACGACGAATGTGCAGCACTGTCAAGCACGCCGATGAGCAAGCCTGCCAGCGCCGGAATGATCCATCCCAGCTGGAATTGCTGCAGCGGCAGCATGTTCAATATGGCCTCTAGCATGGCAGGGAGCCGCCGAATACCGTGACGATGCTCGCCAGACATGTGGCGAATGACACGATGGCCACCAGCAGTACCATCCAGAAGTACACGCGCGAAAAATGAGCGGCGAGGATTCGATGGGTCAATGCGAGCGTCACCAACACGATGGCAATCGGATACAATGCGGCGAGCACGGGCACGGACACCTTGATGATCATGCTGAGTCCGGCGTTGGACACCACGAAACTGAACACGGTGAACAGTGCCTGCCATGCGCGATAGCTCACGCGGCGACCGGCGACGGTGGCGAATCGCGTGTGGAAGTATGTGGCGCACGTGCAGATCAGACCCGTGCAGACATTCAGACAGGCGATGACGAACACGATGCCCAAAAATACCATGCCGAACGTGCCGAACAACGAGGCCGTGAGATTGGTGAGTACGGTCGCGCCTGTATCGGTCGCTGGATTGACCGAGGCAATGCTCCCGGACACGACACCCACATAGCCGAGCACCGCATAGATCACGATCAGCAGGATCCCGGTGCCGAGACCGGCGTATGCGGTCTCCCGACGAATAAGCGTGTTGTCGGTGACATGCATGGCGCGGACGTTCGCCGAAATCACGATGCCGAAGTACAAAGCAGCTAGCAGATCCATGGTTTGATAGCCGTCCAGGAAGCCCCGGGACGCCTGATGCACCGCATAATCGCCTGTCGGTTGCGTCGGTGTTACCGCACCATGCGCCAGGCAGGCTATGAACAGCACTGCGATGAACGCCAACAGCAGCGGCCCCATGAACCGTCCCAACACGGCCGACAGTTTCTCGGGATGCTGGGCCAGCAGGAAAGCCACGGCGAAGAACACCAGCGAGTACGCCAGCTGCGTCGTCCAGCCGCCCCATCCAGTGCGGGAGGGCAGGAATGGCGCCACCATCATCTCGTATGACGTGGTCGCCGTGCGTGGGATGGCGAAGCACGGGCCGATGGTGAGCATGATCGCCACGCCGAGCAGCGAGGCGAACGCCGGGGACACACGACGGGCGAGCTCGTCGAAGCCACCCGCGAACGTGACGGCGAGCACGCCGAGAATCGGAAGGCCGACCGCCGAGACGATGAACCCGATGATGGCGGGAACGGTGGCAGCGCCGCCTGCGCCCCAACGAACGGGGGAAAGATGAGGTTGCCCGCACCGAAGAACATCGAGAAGAACGTGAACGCCATGACGAGGCGTCCGGAGAACGGGAGACGGCGCCGACCGCCGGATTCGGCGGTGTTGATGTCTGTTGGTATGGGAGTCGTTGCCATAACGGTACTGCTTTCTGTTGCGGCGGCTCGGCGCCTGTCTTCTCGGCGCCTGTCTTCTCGGCACCTGTCTTCTCGGCGCCTGTCTTCTCGGCACCTGTTTCGGACTCGGTTCCCGGCGGTCGGCATGAATCCACCCGCGTCGGGTGGCCCGACCCGTGATAAGCCATGGCAGCGCAGTTTAACACATTGCTGTGCGTTGGGGAATAGGTCAGTGGCGGGCGGTCGCCCATGCCGCCGTGGAATGCGCGTGCGCGAGCATCATGCCGATCACGGCCAGCAGACAAGCCAGAGCGACCATGAGGATGATGTCCTCATGTCCTTTCGACTGTAGCGCCGCGCCCGTCAGCGCTCCGAGAAACATGGCCAATACGGCGACGGCGCGCCGGCCGAGTTTTGACATCTCATGGCCGTGGGCGGATGTGTCGGCGACGATGCCGGTCACGGTCATCGTCAGCACGGTCGTCGGCAGGTCGGGCACCGCGAGCCGCCGGGCAGTGGAGTTCTGGATGCCCATCGCGGGGGCGATCAGCACGATCAGCATCAGATGATGGACGTCGATGTGGCGGGCGGTGGGGAAGTTGAGGCTCGGCTGCGATGACACCTGTATACTGCCCATGCCCAGAGCCGGTTCCGCGGAATAGTGGTTCAGCAGGTACAGCCCGATCAGCGCGGCGAGGATGAACGCGGCCTGCACGATCGACGAGATCAGCAGATGGCGGGCCCGGTGTTCTCCGAACCGGCGTATGATGCGGCCTCCGATGAACGCGCCGAAGGCGAAGCACACCAATGTCAGCGCCGATGTCCACCAGACGAACCCCTGTGCGTGGGCGAGCGCGAAGCCAAGGAAGACGATGTTGCCGGTGACGTTCGCCACGAACACATGTCCCAAGGCCAGGTAGCTCAGTGCATCGACCAGACCGGCGATGAACGTCATCAGCACCATGCGGGGGAGAGCAGTCCGTATTCGTCATCCTTGCGGGGAATCAGCGTGCGTCCTGCCTCTGCCAGATGCAAGTTCATGTGGTTGACGGTCCTTCTGTTTGTAGTTTCTGCTTGAGTGATGCGCTGGCGCATGTTCGCGGCGAGAGAAATCCCCTTCGGCATGATACACGAAGGGGCGTCATTCACGGCCTTTCCCGGTTTCGACATGGCGTTCGTGTGCGGTCTAGCAGTGTATCACGTGAAAAGCCTCGGCCGTTATCGGGTCGGGGGCTTCTCACGATTATGTGGTCAGGCGTATGTCACGCTTGACCGGTCGGTCTCAGGCGTTCACGCGGTCGATGCCGGACTGCACGTCGGCCAGCACGGAATCCCAGGACTTGATGAAGGCGGCGACACCGTCGGCCTCCAGCTTGTCGGTGACGTCCTTGAGGTTGATGCCCAGCTCGGCCAGCTTGTCGATGACGGCGTGGGACTCCTCGTAGGTGCTCGATGGACGGAGCGCCGTTGCCGTGATCGGCCAGAGCGTTCAGGGTCTTCTCGGGCATCGTGTTGACGATGTGCTTGGCAACGAGCTCGTCGACGTACTTGCAGTCGGAGTAGGCGGCGTTCTTGGTGCCGGTGGAGGCCCACAGCGGACGCTGGACCTTGGCGCCTTGGCGCCAGGTCAGCCCAGCGAGGATCGGCGGCGAACTTCTTCTCAAAGAGCTCGTAGGCGAGGCGGGCGTTGGCGACAGCGGCCTTGCCTCAAGGGCCTTGGCTCATCGGAGCCGTTGGCTTCAAGCAGCTTGTCGACCGCGGTGTCCACGCGGGAGACGAAGAAGGAGGCGACGGAGCGATGTGCTTCAGGTCGTGGCCGTTGGCGGCAGCTGGGCGATGCCCTCGATGTAGGCGTCGATGACCTGCTCGTAGCGCTCGAGCGAGAAGATCAGGGTGACGTTGACGGAGATGCCCTTGGCGAGGGTGGCGGTGATGGCCGGCAGGCTTCCAGGTCGCCGGGATCTTGATCATCGCGTTCGGGCGGTTGACCTTCTCCCACAGCTCGACAGCCTGCTTCTCGGTGTTCTCGGTGTCGTGGGCCAGACGCGGGTCGACCTCGATGGAGACACGGCCGTCGACGAAGTCGGTGCCTCGGCGATCTCGCGGAAGATGTCGGTGGCGTTGCGCACATCGGTGGTGGTGAGCTCGCGCACGGCGGTCTCGACGTCGACCTTGCCGAGTTCCTTGAGCTGGGCGTCGTACGGGCCGACCTGGCTCAGAGCCTTCTGGAAGATGGACGGGTTGGTGGTCACACCGACGACGTTCTTGTCCTTGATGAGCTCCTGCAGGGAGCCGGACTCGATACGGGTGCGGGACAGGTCGTCCAGCCAGATCGAGACGCCGTTGTCGGACGTGCGCTGAGTTGCTTCAGTCATATTGTTTTCTCCTTTGATTCCGTAATGGAACAAATCTTCAATGGCGCCCCTCCCGCGAGGGCTTGTCGGCCGTGCCGACCGGGAGGGAGCGCCCGACGCGTATTCGCCTCGGCGGGCGGCTCCCGATGGATCACTTGGCGGCTTCGGCTTCCGCGATGGACGCTTGGCGGCCTCGACCACGTGCTCGGCGGTGATGCCGAGGTCGATCATGTTCTGCGCGCCATCGCCCTGCAGACCGAACTGTTCGATGGAGACGGGCTTGCCGTAGGAGCCGAGGTACTTGTACCACGGCATCGCCACGCCGGCCTCGACGGACACGCGGGCCTTGACGGAAGCGGGAAGCACAGCTTCCTTGTACTCGGCGTCCTGCTCCTCGAACCATTCCATGGACGGCATGGACACGACGCGAGCCTTGACGCCCTCACCGGCCAGGGTCTTCGCGGCGTCGACGGCCCACTGGACCTCGGAGCCGGAAGCCATGAGGATGACGTCCGGGGTGCCCTCGGTGTCGACCAGGACGTAAGCGCTTGCGCACGCCGTCCTTGGCCTTGGCGGCGGTCTCGGCGAGCACCGGGACGCTGACGGGTCAGCACCATGGCGCCGGGCAGCGTGTTCTTCTTCTCGAAGAAGTAGCGGTAGGCCTCGGCGGTCTCGAAGGCGTCAGCCGGGCGGATGACCTCAAGCTGCGGGATGGCGCGGAAGGAGGCAAGGTGCTCGACCGGCTGGTGGGTCGGGCCGTCCTCACCGACGGCGACGGAGTCGTGCGTCCACACGTACAGGTTCGGGATCTCCATGAGGCGGCCAGACGGACGGCGGAGCGCTCGTAGTCGGAGAACATGAAGAAGGTGCCGCCGAACGGACGGGTGTGGGAGCCAGCAGGATGCCGTTGGTGATGCAGCCCATCGTGAACTCGCGCACGCCGAAGTGCAGCTGACGTCCGAACTCGTTGCAGACCGGCCACTGCTTGGTGGCGCACTCCGCAGGAGCGAAGGTGGCAGCGCCCTTGAGATCGGTCTTGTTGGAGCCGCCGAGGTCGGCGGAGCCACCCCACAGTTCCGGCATGACGGCCGCGATGGCGTTGAGGACGGAGCCGGAGGCGCCACGGGTGGCGACCTTCTTGCCGACCTCGAAGGTGGCCTCAAGATCGTCGAGGGCCTTGTCGAAGCCTTCCGGCAGCTCGCCGGCCTTCAGACGGTCGTACAGGGCGGCCTTGTCCGGGTTGGCCTTGCGCCAGGCGTCGAACTTCTCGTCCCATTCCTTGTGGGCTTCCAGACCGCGCTCTGCGACCTTGCGGGCGTGGGCGAGGGCTTCCTCGTCAACGTGGAAGGACTCTTCGGGGTCGTAACCGAGCAGCTTCTTGAGGCCGGCGACGGCTTCGGCGCCCAGCTTGGAGCCATGGGAGGACGGGTCGTTGGTCTTGCCCGGGGTCGGCCATGCGATCAGGGAGTGGACCTTGATGAGCTTCGGCTGGTCAGGCGCGGCCTTCTCGGCCTTGGCGATGACCTCGGCCAGACCCTCGATGTCCTCCTTGTAGGAGCCGTCGGGCTGGATGAAGCTGAATTCGTCGGTGTACCAGCCGTAGGCTGGAAGCGCTTGAGCACGTCCTCGGCCAGCACCAGGTTGGTGTCGCCTTCGATCTGGATGCGGTTGGCATCGAAGATTACGGTGATGTTGCCGAGCTTCTGGTTGGCGGCAAGAGCGGCGGCTTCGCCGGAGATGCCTTCCTCGATGTCGCCTTCACCGCAGATGGCCCAGATCTTGTGGTAGAACGGGGACTCTTCCTTCGGGGTCTCCGGGTCGAGCAGGCCGCGCTGGAAGCGTTCGCCGTAGGCGAAGCCGATGGCGGAGGCAAAGCCCTGACCCAGCGGGCCGGTGGTCATTTCGATGCCTGGGGTCAGACCGTACTCGGGGTGGCCCGGGGTGCGGGTGTCCGCGCCGCCGCGGAAGTGCTTGAGGTCGTCCAGAGTGACGCCGTAGCCGGAGAAGTACAGCTGGACGTACTGGGTGAGCGAAGCGTGGCCACCAGAAAGGATGAAGCGATCGCGGCCTTCCCAGTTGGGGTCGTTCGGATCATGCTTGATGAAATGCTGGTAGAGGGTGTAGGCGACGGGCGCCAGGGAGACGGGGGAACCGGGGTGGCCGCTTCCAGCCTTCTCAACCGCGTCGGCCGACAGGACCTTGGCCATGTTGATGGCGCGCTCGTCCAGCTCGGTCTCCTTGAATTCGGTCATGGATGTACTTTCCTTCCAATACTTCGGGCACCACGCATTTCGGCTTATGCCGCGCCATGCATGCCCTCACATTGCAATCCCATACTAACGTTGTGAACAGACTTAGTGGTTCGCTTTTGGCGTGTTTTGGTAGATTATGTTATGTTAGCGCTCACAACTTGTGACTGACTCATGCCGGCGGCTGCGTCATGAAATCATCTGATAACGAACGCGTTAGCACTCAAGGGCAAAGAGTGCTAATACTGGGTACGTCATCGTTCGACCGACCCACTCCGGGAGTGTCGGGCGTGTCGTGAATACGGGAAAGCCGTGAAGCGTGAATGCCGGGGAAGAACAGGAGGAGACATGGCGCAACCACGACGCATGGTGGTGCTTCGCGCCATCGTGGAGGATTACATTCGATCCCAGGAGCCGATAGGATCGGCCGCTCTGACGAAGAAGCACGACCTCGGCGTCAGCTCGGCGACCATCCGCAACGACATGGCGTCCCTCGAGGAAGAGGGGTATCTCATCCAGCCCCACACGTCCTCGGGCCGCATCCCGACGGAGAAGGGCTACCGGTACTTCGTGGACCGCCTGTCCACCGTCGTCCCCCTCTCCGACGCGCAGCGCAAGGGAATCGCGGCGTTCCTGTCCGGATCCGTCAGCCTGCAGGACACGTTGCAGCGCGCGGCCAGACTGCTTTCCCACATAACCGGTCAGGTGGCCGTGGTCGCCTCCCCGTCCCCGGCCAAGGCGAAGGTGCTGCGCGTGCAGATCGTCCCCGTCTCATCCACGTTGCTGCTGATCGTGGTCATCACCGACGCCGGCAACGTCGCACAGCATACGCTCGCCCTGTCGCCC
>ENA-OQDE01001089-OQDE01001089.1-human-gut-metagenome-genome-assembly--contig:-NODE-1089-length-11722-cov-2.106943_pt1 | contig 11722 bp, 13 predicted proteins | sample MGYA00242768_ERZ504595 | MGnify/ENA primary metagenome ERZ504595 (study PRJEB26092, sample SAMD00036307) | human gut metagenome | host: Homo sapiens | study: EMG produced TPA metagenomics assembly of...
CGGTGAACTGGCGGCTGGCAGCACCGACGCGGTTAACGGCTCTCAGCTGAAAACCACCAACGATAACGTGGCGACCAATACCGCCAATATCACCACCAACACTACCAATATCAACAACCTGAGTGATGCTGTTGACAGTCTCGGTGATGACTCTCTGCTGTGGAATGCTACGGCGGGTGCATTCAGTGCCAAACACGGCACCAACGGTACTGACAGCAAAATCACCAACTTACTGGCAGGCACAGTATCCTCTGACAGCACTGACGCCATTAATGGCTCACAACTTTATGGCTTAGCTGATTCATTTACGTCATACCTTGGCGGTGGTGCTGATATCAGCGATGCGGGTGTATTAACCGGGCCAACCTACACTATTGGTGGTACTGACTACAATAACGTCGGTGAGGCTCTGGCAGCCATTAACACGTCATTTAGCACATCACTCGGTGACGCCCTACTCTGGGATGCGACCGCCAAGGGCGGTGACGGTGCGTTTAGCGCCGGTCGCGGAAAAGATAACATGGCCAGCATCATTACTAATGTTGCAGACGGTGCAATTTCCTCTACCAGCAGCGACGCTATTAACGGCTCACAGCTCTATGACACCAGCAAGTACATTGCCGATACTCTGGGTGGTGACGCAGAAGTCAATGCTGACGGCACAATCACCGCACCGACTTATGCCATCGCTGGCGGCAGTTACAGCAACGTCGGTGACGCGCTGGAAGCGATCGATACCACGCTGGATGACGCCCTGCTGTGGGATGCTACAGCCAATGATGGTAATGGTGCATTTAGCGCCGCTCACGGAAAAGATAAAACAGCCAGTGTAATCACTAACGTCGCTAACGGTGCAATCTCTGCCACCAGCAGCGATGCCATTAACGGTTCACAACTGTATACCACCAACAAATACATTGCCGATGCCTGGGGGGTGACGCAGAAGTTAACGCTGACGGCACTATCACTGCGCCGAGTTACACCATTGCAAATGCCGAGTACAACAACGTCGGTGACGCCCTGGATGCGCTCGACGATAACGCTCTGCTGTGGGATGCAACGGCCAATGACGGTGCAGGTGCCTACAACGCCAGCCATGACGCAAGGCCAGCATCATCACAAACGTTGCTGATGGTAACATTGGCGAAGGCAGTACCGACGCCATCAACGGTTCTCAGCTGTTTAACACCAATATGATGATCCAGCAGAACAGCGAAATCATCAATCAGCTTGCCGGTGACACCAGCGAATCCTATATCAACGAAAATGGTGCAGGTATTAACTATGTGCGTACCAACGATAAGGGCTTAGCGTTCAACGACGCCAGCGCAGTTGGTATCGGCTCTACCGCTGTCGGTTATGACTCTGTTGCCAAAGGCGATAGCAGCGTGGCCGTGGGTTATAACGCTGTTGCCGAAGGCATAGCAGTGTAGTCATCGGTCAGGACAGCTACAGCGACGTTGATACGGGTATCGCCTGGGTAGCAGTTCTGTTTCCAGCCGTGTAATAGTTAAAGGTTCTCGTGACACCAGCGTGTCGGAAGAAGGTGTTGTGATTGGTTATGACACCACGGATGGCGAACTACTTGGTGCGTTGTCTATTGGTGATGATGGTAAATATCGTCAAATCATCAACGTAGCCGATGGTTCCGAAGCCCATGACGCCGTTACGGTTCGCCAGTTGCAAAATGCCATTGGTGCAGTTGCAACCACGCCGACTAAATACTTCCACGCTAATTCAACGGAAGAAGATTCACTGGCAGTAGGTACTGACTCGCTGGCAATGGGCGCGAATACTATCGTTAATGGTAATGCGGGCATTGGTATCGGCCTGAACACTCTGGTTCTGTCTGATGCGATCAACGGTATTGCTATTGGTAGCAACGCGCGTGCAAACCATGCAAACAGCATTGCTATGGGTAATGGCTCACAGACGACTCGTGGTGCTCAAACTGGCTACACCGCCTACAACATGGATGCACCGCAGAACTCTGTGGGTGAGTTCTCTGTCGGCAGTGAAGACGGTCAACGTCAGATCACCAACGTCGCGGCTGGTTCGGCTGATACCGATGCGGTCAACGTGGGTCAGTTGAAAGTAACGGACGCGCAGGTTTCCCAGAATACCCAGAGCATTACTAACCTGAACAATCAGGTGACGAATCTGGATACTCGCGTTACCAATATCGAAAACGGCATTGGCGATATCGTAACCACCGGTAGCACCAAATACTTCAAGACCAACACCGATGGCGTAGATGCCAACGCGCAGGGTAAAGACAGTGTTGCGATTGGTTCTGGTTCCATTGCTGCCGCTGACAACAGCGTCGCGCTGGGTACAGGCTCCGTGGCCAACGAAGAAAATACCATCTCTGTGGGTTCTTCTACCAACCAGCGTCGTATCACCAACGTTGCTGCAGGTGTTAATGCCACCGATGCGGTTAACGTTTCGCAGCTGAAGTCTTCTGAGGCAGGCGGCGTTCGTTACGACACCAAAGCTGATGGCTCTGTAGACTACAGCAACATCACTCTCGGTGGTGGTAATGGCGGTACGACTCGCATCAGCAACGTCTCCGCTGGCGTGAACAACAACGACGCAGTGAACTATGCGCAGCTGAAGCAAAGCGTGCAGGAAACGAAGCAATACACCGATCAGCGGATGGTTGAGATGGATAACAAACTGTCCAAAACCGAAAGCAAGTTGAGCGGTGGTATCGCTTCTGCAATGGCAATGACCGGTCTGCCGCAGGCTTACACTCCAGGTGCCAGTATGGCTCTATTGGTGGCGGTACTTACAACGGTGAGTCGGCTGTTGCTTTAGGTGTGTCGATGGTGAGCGCCAATGGTCGTTGGTCTACAAATTACAAGGTAGTACCAATAGCCAGGGTGAATACTCCGCCGCACTCGGTGCCGGTATTCAGTGGTAATCATCCATTAACGAATGGGTAAACGCCACATTGCCTGATGCGCTACGCTTATCAGGCCTACGGGGTGATTCAGCACATTCCTGTAGGTCGGATAAGGCGTTCACGCCGCATCCGGCAAGATAAGGCGCACCGGGTCAACAATCTGAGGGCAATTCTCTGATGAGGATTGCCCTTTTCTTCATTACCTCTCCCCCAAGATTGGCCCTACCAATTCTTCGCTTATCTGACCTCTGGTTCACAATTCCCCAATTAAAACTCGCATCAATGTTGCCAATGCATAACATTTAGTTAACCATTCATTGTCATTATCCCTACACAACACAATTGGCAGTGCCACTTTTACACAACGTGTGACAAGGAGATGAGCATCAGACTCATTACACGATGTGCGTGGACTCCAGGAGACCTGCAATGAATCTCTGGCAACAAAACTACGATCCGCCGGGAATATCTGGCTTTCCAGCCTGATAGCATCGCTTCCCATCCTGTTTTTCTTCTTTGCGCTGATTAAGCTCAAACTCAAAGGTTATGTCGCCGCCTCATGGACGGTGGCAATCGCCCTTGCCGTGGCTTTGCTGTTCTATAAAATGCCGATCGCTAACGCGCTGGCCTCGGTGGTTTATGGCTTCTTCTACGGTTTGTGGCCCATCGCGTGGATCATTATTGCAGCGGTGTTCGTCTATAAGATCTCGGTGAAAACCGGGCAGTTTGACATCATCCGCTCGTCTATTCTTTCGATAACCCCTGACCAGCGCCTGCAAATGCTGATCGTCGGTTTCTGTTTCGGCGCTTTCCTTGAGGGAGCCGCAGGCTTTGGCGCTCCGGTAGCAATTACCGCCGCATTGCTGGTCGGTCTGGGCTTTAAACCACTCTACGCCGCCGGACTGTGCCTGATTGTTAACACCGCGCCAGTGGCATTTGGCGCGATGGGTATTCCGATTCTGGTCGCCGGGCAGGTAACAGGCATCGACAGCTTTGAGATTGGTCAGATGGTGGGGCGTCAGCTGCCGTTTATGACCATTATCGTGCTGTTCTGGATCATGGCGATTATGGACGGTTGGCGCGGAATCAAAGAAACGTGGCCTGCGGTCGTGGTTGCAGGTGGTTCGTTTGCCATTGCTCAATACCTCAGCTCTAACTTCATTGGGCCGGAGCTGCCGGACATTATCTCTTCACTGGTATCACTGCTCTGCCTGACGCTGTTCCTCAAACGCTGGCAACCAGTGCGCGTATTCCGCTTCGGTGACTTAGGGCGTCACAGGTTGATATGACGCTGGCTCACACCGGTTACACCGCAGGCAGGTGCTTCGCGCCTGGACACCGTTCCTGTTCCTGACCGCCACCGTAACGCTGTGGAGTATTCCACCGTTTAAAGCCCTGTTCGCTTCGGGTGGTGCGCTGTATGAATGGGTGATCAATATTCCGGTGCCGTACCTCGATAAACTGGTTGCCCGTATGCCGCCAGTGGTCAGCGAAGCGACAGCGTATGCCGCCGTGTTTAAGTTCGACTGGTTCTCTGCCACCGGTACCGCCATTCTTTTTGCTGCCCTGCTCTCGATTGTCTGGCTGAAGATGAAACCATCTGACGCTATCAGCACCTTCGGCAGCACGCTGAAAGAACTGGCTCTGCCTATCTACTCCATCGGTATGGTGCTGGCGTTCGCTTTTATCTCGAACTATTCCGGACTATCATCAACGCTGGCGCTGGCACTGGCGCACACCGGCCATGCATTCACCTTCTTCTCGCCGTTCCTCGGCTGGCTTGGTGTCTTCCTGACCGGATCGGATACCTCATCTAACGCCCTGTTCGCCGCGCTGCAAGCCACTGCAGCACAACAAATTGGCGTTTCTGACCTGTTGTTGGTTGCCGCCAACACCACCGGTGGTGTCACCGGTAAGATGATCTCTCCGCAATCTATCGCTATCGCCTGTGCGGCGGTAGGCCTGGTAGGCAAAGAGTCAGATCTGTTCCGCTTTACCGTCAAACACAGCCTGATCTTCACCTGTATGGTGGGCGTGATCACCACGCTTCAGGCTTATGTCTTAACGTGGATGATTCCTTAATGATTGTTTTACCCAGACGCCTGTCAGACGAGGTTGCCGATCGTGTGCGGGCGCTGATTGATGAAAAAACCTGGAGGCGGGCATGAAGTTGCCCGCTGAACGTCAACTGGCGATGCAACTCGGCGTATCGCGTAATTCACTGCGCGAGGCGCTGGCAAAACTGGTGAGCGAAGGCGTGCTGCTTAGTCGACGCGGCGGCGGGACGTTTATTCGCTGGCGTCATGACACATGGTCGGAGCAAAACATCGTCCAGCCGCTGAAAACGCTGATGGCCGATGATCCGGATTACAGTTTCGATATTCTGGAAGCCCGCTACGCCATTGAAGCCAGCACCGCGTGGCATGCGGCAATGCGCGCCACACCTGGCGAAAAAGAGAAAATTCAGCTTTGCTTTGAAGCAACGCTAAGTGAAGACCCGGATCTCGCCTCACAAGCGGACGTTCGTTTTCATCTGGCGATTGCCGAAGCCTCACATAACATCGTGCTGCTGCAAACCATGCGCGGTTTCTTCGATGTCCTGCAATCCTCTGTGAAGCATAGCCGCCAGCGGATGTATCTGGTACCCCCGGTTTTTTCACAGCTGACCGAACAACATCAGGCAGTCATTGACGCCATTTTTGCCGGTGATGCTGACGGGGCGCGTAAAGCATGATGGCGCACCTTAGCTTTGTTCACACTACCATGAAACGATTCGATGAAGATCAAGCTCGCCATGCACGTATTACCCGCCTGCCTGGTGACCATAATGAGCATTCGAGGGAGAAAAACGCATGATTATTTCCGCAGCCAGCGATTATCGCGCCGCAGCACAACGCATTCTGCCGCCGTTCCTGTTCCACTATATGGATGGGGGTGCATATTCTGAATACACGCTGCGCCGCAACGTGGAAGATTTGTCAGAAGTGGCGCTGCGCCAGCGTATTCTGAAAAACATGTCTGACTTAAGCCTGGAAACGACGCTGTTTAATGAGAAATTGTCGATGCCGGTGGCGCTGGCTCCGGTGGGTTTGTGTGGCATGTATGCGCGTCGTGGCGAAGTTCAGGCTGCCAAAGCGGCGGATGCGCATGGCATTCCGTTTACTCTCTCGACGGTTTCCGTTTGCCCGATTGAAGAAGTCGCTCCAGCCATTAAACGTCCGATGTGGTTCCAGCTTTATGTGCTGCGCGATCGCGGCTTTATGCGTAACGCGCTGGAGCGAGCAAAAGCGGCAGGCTGCTCGACGCTGGTTTTCACCGTGGATATGCCGACACCGGGCGCACGTTACCGTGATGCACATTCTGGATGAGCGGCCCGAACGCGGCAATGCGCCGCTATTTGCAGGCGGTGACGCATCCGCAATGGGCGTGGGATGTGGGCCTGAACGGTCGTCCACATGATTTAGGTAATATCTCGGCTTACCTCGGCAAACCGACCGGACTGGAAGATTACATCGGCTGGCTGGGGAATAACTTCGATCCGTCCATCTCATGGAAAGACCTTGAGTGGATCCGCGATTTCTGGGATGGCCCGATGGTGATCAAAGGGATCCTCGATCCGGAAGATGCGCGCGATGCAGTACGTTTTGGTGCTGATGGAATTGTGGTTTCTAACCACGGTGGCCGCCAGTTAGATGGCGTACTCTCTTCTGCTCGTGCACTGCCTGCTATTGCAGATGCCGTGAAAGGTGATATCGCCATTCTGGCAGATAGCGGGATTCGTAACGGGCTTGATGTCGTGCGTATGATCGCGCTCGGTGCTGATACCATACTGCTGGGTCGTGCTTTCCTGTATGCGCTGGCAACAGCGGGCCAGGCGGGTGTAGCTAACCTGCTGAATCTGATCGAAAAAGAGATGAAAGTGGCAATGACGCTGACTGGTGCGAAATCAATTAGCGAAATTACGCAAGATTCGCTGGTGCAGGGGCTGGGTAAAGAGTTGCCTGCGGCACTGGCTCCGATGGCGAAAGGGAATGCGGCATAGTCGGGGGTGAGGGGAAAAGACCGTACCAATCACCAATTTTCTGCTATCCTGCCCCGCACTAAGGGGGCAGTATGCTAAACATCGTACTTTACGAACCAGAAATTCCGCCAAATACTGGAACATCATCCGTCTTTGCGCTAATACCGGCTTTCGTCTGCATATCATCGAACCGATGGGATTTGCCTGGGACGATAAGCGCCTGCGCCGCGCGGGGCTGGACTATCACGAGTTTACCGCCGTTACGCGTCATCATGACTATCGCGCGTTCCTCGAAGCAGAAAATCCCCAGCGCCTGTTTGCCCTCACCACGAAAGGTACGCCTGCTCACAGCGCCGTAAGCTATCAGGATGGCGATTATCTGATGTTCGGCCCGGAAACGCGCGGCCTGCCAGCAAGCATTCTTGATGCCCTGCCCGCTGAACAAAAAATTCGCATTCCAATGGTGCCGGACAGCCGCAGCATGAACCTGTCCAATGCGGTGTCGGTCGTGGTGTATGAAGCCTGGCGGCAGCTGGGGTATCCGGGAGCGGTATTGAGAGATTAGTTACTGTATGCCGGATAGATGATTACATCGCATCCGGCACAATCACAGGACGTCAGATCCCATCCCCATATTCAAACGTATGGTTAATACCGTTGAAATGCTGATCCATATCCATTGACGGTTTATCGCTATCCGGCTTACCGACAATGCGTGCCGGAACGCCAGCGGCGGTGGTATGCGGCGGCACCGGTTGCAGCACCACGGAACCTGCGCCAATCTTCGCGCCGCGCCCAACTTCAATATTGCCGAGAATTTTCGCGCCCGCGCCAATCATCACACCTTCACGAATTTTCGGGTGACGGTCACCACCAGATTTACCCGTACCGCCAAGCGTCACAGATTGCAGAATCGATACGTCGTTTTCAATCACCGCCGTTTCACCGACGACGATGCCCGTCGCATGGTCAAGCATGATACCGCGACCAATTTTTGCTGCCGGGTGAATATCAACCTGGAACGTCACAGAAACCTGGTTTTGCAGAAATATTGCCAGTGCGCGGCGGCCTGATTCCAAAGCCAGTGACCGATACGATAGGCCTGCAAGGCATGAAAACCTTTCAGGTATAACAATGGGTTGAGTATTTATCGACTGCCGGGTCGCGGTACGCACTGCCTGAATATCACAGGCCGCAGAGGCGATCATTTCCGGGTCGGCGGCGTAGGCTTCTTCCACCACTTCGCGGATAGCAATGGCAGGCATAATTGGCGATGACAGTTTGTTCGCCAGCATGTAGCTCAGTGCACTGCCCAGGTTTTCGTGCTTGAGTAGCGTCGCGTGGTAAAAACTGGCCAGCATTGGCTCACAGTCCGCCAGCGTTCTGGCTTCAGCTTTAATATTGTTCCAGACAATTTCCAGTTCTTCACACGACATTGCTTACTCCACACGATGAGATAATGACCGGCCCGTTCTGCGCGGGCCGGGTCATAGCGGTAACAAAGTTCCCTGGGATTAGTGGCTGCTGCGCTCGTCCTTGCGTGCACGACCTAATAACGTCAATGCTGCCTCGCGCGCGTTTTTCCGCAATATAATACTTGATAAATTTCCTCGGTTATTGGCATTTCAACGCCGAAGCGATGCGCCAGTTCGCGGACTTCTTTCGTATTGCGGTAGCCTTCAACCACCTGACCAATCTTCTCCTGCGCGCTTTGTACATCCATGCCCTGACCGAGCATCATGCCAAAACGGCGGTTACGCGACTGGTTGTCGGTACAGGTCAGCACCAAATCGCCCAGCCCCGCCATGCCCATAAAGGTGGCAGGATCGGCACCCAGCGCCGCACCAAGACGCGACATTTCAGCCAGCCCACGGGTGATCAGCGCCGTACGCGCATTCGCACCAAAACCGATACCGTCGGACATCCCCGCGCCAATGGCGATGACGTTTTTCACCGCGCCGCCAAGCTGCACGCCAATGAAATCCGGGTTGCTGTAAACGCGGAAACTTTTGCCGCAGTGCAGCAGCTGCTGGAGATCATCGGCAAAGGTCTGGTCGGTCGAGGCCAGCGAAATAGCCGTCGGTAAACCTGCTGCCAGTTCTTTCGCAAACGTTGGGCCAGAGATAACCGCCAGCGGAATTTGATCGCCTAACGCTTCACGCGCCACGTCCTGTAACAGACGCCCGGTTTCCGCTTCCAGCCCTTTGGTCGCCCACACCAGACGCGCATCAGGACGCATCAGCGGTTTAATCTGACGCAGCACTTCACCAAAGACATGGCTGGGTACGACGACGAGAATATTACGGCTGGCTGCCAGCGCAGTGGCGAGATCGCTTTCAAGATGGAGCGTATCGGGAAAAGGCACATCGGGGAGAAACGCGGCGTTACAGCGGTCGCGTTCAAGCGTTGCGATATGTTCAGGGTCATGGCCCCAGAGGACAACCTCGTGGCCATTTCTTGCCAGGGTGATGGCAAGAGCGGTGCCGTACGAGCCGGCACCGATCACAGTCATTGAAGCATTACGTTGGTTCATCAGGCATCCTGATGTTCTTCAGTACCTTCGCCAGCCTGCTGCTGCAAATAGTTCATGAACAGCGCATCGAAGTTAACCGGCGCAAGGTTCAGTTGCGGGAATGTACCGCGGGATACCATGCTGGTGATGCACTCACGAGCATACGGGAACAGAATGTTCGGGCAGTATGCACCAGCAATGTGCATCTGGGTGCCTTCGATACCCGCGATGGAGAAAATACCGCCCTGCTGAACTTCACACAGGAACGCGGTTTCTTCGCCCAGGGAGGCCGTTACGGTAACACGCAGTACCACTTCGTAAACGTCATCTGCCAGTTGAGAAGATGCCGTATCCAGATCAAGTTTAACTTCTGGCTGCCAATCTTTCTGGAAAACGTGCGGCGCGTTCGGCGCTTCGAAAGAAATATCCTTGGTATAAATACGTTGGATCTGGAAAGTCATTTCGGTGTTGTTTTGTTCTGACATGTGTAGAAAACCCTTAAGTGTTGTCCTTAAATACTGCGCAATGTAATGCCAACGTTCACACGTTATTTCAGCAGGGGATCCAGTCCACCACGTGCATCCAATGCATACAAGTCATCACAGCCGCCAATGTGCTGTGCGTCAATAAAATCTGGGAACCGTGGTGCGCCCGCTGCGTTTGATCATCTCTTCACGCTTAGCGGCGTTGCCATCGATCGGCAACTCCTGAAAACTCACGCCCTTGCTGCTCAGCAGTGCTTTCGCACGATGGCAATACGGGCAGGTTTCTTTGGTATAGATTTCAACATTGGCCATAACTTAGCTCCTGTTTTTTTACCCTGAAATTTCATGTTGCAGGGCGGCTGCAAAATGGAGTGTCCCCAGAAGCTTATAACAATAAGTCGCTGGGGGCCTAATTGCAGCTAACGGCCTGCATCATGAAAGACGACAGGTAAATTATTTGCCGCGCACCAGAGGTAAGTTTTCGCCAGCCCAGCCAGCAACGCCCTCTTTCAGCACGAATACTTGCGCAAAACCAGCTTTCGTCAGCGCGTTTGCAGGCTCCTGGCACTGCATGCCAGAACCGTCTACCACGATAACCGGTTTGTCTTTGTGCTTCTCAAGCTCACCAACATTGTTGGCTTTGATTTCGCTCGGCAACAAGTTGATAGAACCTGCGATATGGCCTTTACGGAAGTCATCACGCTGACGTAAATCCACAACCACAGCGTCTTCTTTGTTGATCAGACGCGTAGCTTCACCACGAGTAATCACCTTCACTTTCGAGGTCAGGCTCTTAAACGTAGTCACAAGAACCGCCACCAGTAACGCGATCCAGGCGATACTCAGTATGGGATGACGGCCAACAAATTGCATAATTTCTTGCATGGGGGGTAACAACTCCCGACGTAGTGATTAAAAAAACCAGGAAAGGAGTATACCTGCGCGGTGCGGCAAATACAGCCAGCGCGTTAACTGGAATGCAATTTTGCGGGGCGCGACGAAAAAAAGCGCAAATCTGGCATCGGCTTGCCGCGAGCGGTCGTATATTTTGATCTTCAGAGGCTATTTTATCGATTCAGCTGTAGTAAAATTACGCAAATTTTGACTCTTGAGTATGAGGTTGTCGCAATGTCGGTTTCTAAAAAACCTATGGTACTGGTGATTCTGGATGGCTATGCTATCGTGAAGAACAGCAGGATAACGCCATTTTTAGTGCTAAAACCCCGGTAATGGATGCACTGTGGGCCAATCGTCCGCATACCCTGATCGACGCTTCCGGTCTGGAAGTCGGTCTGCCTGACCGTCAGATGGGTAACTCCGAAGTAGGCCACGTTAACCTGGGTGCCGGCCGCATCGTGTATCAGGACCTGACTCGTCTGGACGTTGAAATCAAAGATCGCGCTTTCTTCGCTAACCCGGTACTGACTGGCGCGGTAGATAAAGCGAAAAACGCAGGCAAAGCAGTTCACATTATGGGTCTGCTCTCCGCAGGCGGCGTACACAGCCACGAAGATCACATCATGGCGATGGTAGAACTGGCCGCTGAACGCGGCGCAGAAAAAATCTACCTGCACGCATTCCTTGACGGTCGCGACACTCCGCCGCGCAGTGCTGAATCCTCGCTGAAAAAATTCGAAGAAAAATTTGCCGCGCTGGGCAAAGGCCGCGTAGCGTCCATCATTGGTCGTTACTACGCCATGGACCGCGATAACCGCTGGGATCGCGTTGAAAAAGCTTATGACCTGCTAACTCTGGCGCAGGGTGAGTTCCAGGCCGATACCGCCGTTGCTGGTTTGCAG
>ENA-OQDE01001090-OQDE01001090.1-human-gut-metagenome-genome-assembly--contig:-NODE-1090-length-11708-cov-3.299111_pt1 | contig 11708 bp, 14 predicted proteins | sample MGYA00242768_ERZ504595 | MGnify/ENA primary metagenome ERZ504595 (study PRJEB26092, sample SAMD00036307) | human gut metagenome | host: Homo sapiens | study: EMG produced TPA metagenomics assembly of...
CTCGCCACATGCCTGTCGCAGCTCTACCATGAGAACAAGCGCGGCATCGCCGCGGCTATGCGAATACGAGACGTTCCCGATCTGGACCTGCCGCTCAATCACCCGGTGAACATCGCCTACGAGCCGCCACGGCCGACCTAGACGATGCCAACATCATCGACCCGTTCCACCTAGAGGCGTACGGGAAAACCACGGTCAACTACAACCGCGATGTCGAGGCGTTCCCCGTCCTCAAGGCCATGATGGAGCGGATCATGGGCGAAAGCCCTATCAGAGCCCCACCGACATGGGCGTCAACATGGCAGGCTACGCCATCGTCGACGACGAGGCGTGCGGGATGCCGCCCGCATGGAGATCGTGCGCCGCTACTTCGCTGCCACCGTGCATCTCAGGCGCACCGGCACCGGCGAGGACCAGGTCGAGCGGCTTCGCTCCATCATGAAGAAGGCCGGAGTGGACAAGGACCTGTCGCCCGCGCGGTCGGCCGCGCTGCTCAAGGAGGAGACGACCGGGGCACCGGCCGGCGCTATGGTACTGCCCAACGGGCGCGTGGTCACCGGCAAGACCGGCGAACTGCTCGGCGCGGCAAGCGCGCTGCTGATGAACGCGCTCAAAGCCGTAACCGGCATCGACGAGAACCAGCGCGTCATCGACGAATCCGCCATTGAACCGATCTGCCGGCTGAAAACCGAGCACCTGTCCAGCATGAACCGCCGCCTGCACTCCGACGAAACGCTGATCGCCCTGTCGCTGACAAGCGCGCAAAGCCCGACCGCGGCCCGCGTCATCGGCGGGCTGGAACAGCTGCGCGGCTGCGACGCATTCTTCTCGGTCATCATCTCGTCGACCGACGAGGAGCTGTACCGCAAACTCGGCATCAACGTATGCTGCGAGCCGAAATACGAGCGGCTGAGCCTGTATCACAAATGACGCACGCGCCCGGTCGAACCGCCCCGGCCGCGTTTACCGCCATGTCACGCCCGGCAGCGAACGATCGGGTACTACAATGTCAGTAAGTGTGAAACAAGGCGGTCACACGAGCAGTACCATCCCCGACGAGGAGACAAACGTGACAACAACGAACATCTACATCGCAAGTCCTGAAGGCGCAAACGGACGCAACGTCGTGGCATACGGCGTGCTCAAGGCGCTGACCACCAAATTCAAGACCACCGTGTTCCGCCCCGCGGTCTCCAATCACGACCACTTCACCCCCATCCTGCTGAACGCCTCCAACGCCGGCCTCGGCGTCGCGCTGTCCACCGGACTGGACATTCACCAGGTGCGCAAGGACAAGGAAGGCTCCCGCGGCGACATCGTCGCGGCGTTCAACGACGCGATGAACGTGTCCCGCGCGGACGCGGCGCTCATCGTCGGCACCGACAAGTCACACGTCAACGACCCAACCGCCTACGAGTTCAACGCGAACATCGCCGCCGACCTGCAGGCCGGCGTCTTCCTCGCCGTGTGCACCATCGACCGTTGGCCTGACGAGCTCAAGGACACCGTCCGTCTCTCCATCGAAGGCATGGAGGCCGCCGGCAACAAGGTGCTGGGCATCTTCGTGACGGGCTGCGAGCCGCGCCACTCCGTCTCGGTCAAGGACACGCTCGCGGACTTCGGGCTGCCGGTGTGGACGATCCCCCAGATCCCGTTCACCAAGGCGTCGCAGCCGATGCGGCGCTCGCCGCCTTCCAGGCGAACGTGCCAACCGAAGAGGTCCTGCGGGCCATCAACGTCGAGATCGACTTCCCGATCACCTCGTACGCCTTCCAGTACAGCCTGCTCGGCCGCGCCAAAGCGAACAAGAAAACGATCGTGCTGCCCGAAGGCGAAGAGGACCGCATCATCAAGGCGGCCGACTACCTGCTGGAGCGCGAGATCGCGAACCTCATCATCGTGGGCGACAAGGGCGCGATCCTCGCCCGGGGCGCGGAACTCGGTCTGACCCATCTGGGCAAGGCACGCTTCCAGGCCATGGACGACGAGAACATCCTCAAGCCCATGGTCGCCAAGCTGTGCGAGCTGCGCGCCAAGAAGGGCATGACCGAAGAGCAGGCCCGCAAGCAGCTGACCGACGCGAGCTATTTCGGCACGATGCTCGTCGTGCTCGGTTACGCCGATGGTCTGGTGTCCGGCGCGGTCAACTCCACCGCAAACACCGTGCGTCCGGCGCTGCAGGTCATCAAGACCAAGCCCGGGCAGAGGCTCGTCTCCGGCGCCTTCCTGATGTGCTTCAAGGACCACGTGACCGTGTTCTCCGACTGCGCCATCAACCTCAACCCGGACGCCGAACAGCTCGCGGAGATCGCGCTGCAGTCCGCCGTGACCGCCAAGGCGTTCGGCATCGAGCCCAAGGTCGGCATGCTCTCCTACTCCACCCTCGGCTCCGGCAAGGGCCGGACGTGGACATCGTCGAAGAGGCCACGCGAATCGTCAAGGAGAAGGCTCCGGACCTGCCCGTCGTCGGCTCCATCCAGTTCGACGCCGCATGGTCGCCCGACGTGGCAGCCACCAAGGCCAAGGCAACGACGTGGCCGGACACGTCAACGTGTTCGTGTTCCCCGACCTGTGCTCCGGCAACATCGGCTACAAGGCCGTGCAGCGTTCCTCCGGGGCGCTCGCCATCGGCCCCGTGCTGCAGGGCCTCAACAAGCCCGTCAACGACCTCTCACGCGGTGCGACGGTGCAGGACATCATCAACACCATCGCACTGACCGCCATCGAGGCCCAGTGACGCGGGTGTTTTAGCGGTCTCCACGCGATACAGCCGCTCTTTACGACCACCCCAGTCGATTCGCGACAGCCCCCGCCAGCGGGGGCACGTGCAATCTGTCGTTCGCTCTTCACCTATAACCAGCCCCGCTGTTTACTTCACGGCTCAGCCCGTCAGCGGGGCTTTTCTCTTTGGTGGCTCTCGGCGAAACCTGCGGCGCTGATTTGTAGCAAGCAGCGAGTAATCTATCAGATGGAAAGCCGTGTTTCGCGGTACGTATCAATCATGGAGGATGCCCACAATGGCGAAAACCGTCCTTGTCATCAATTCCGGTTCCAGCTCTATCAAGTATCAGCTGGTCGATCTTGAGTCCGGCGAAGGTCTGGCCTCCGGTCTCGTCGAGAAGATCGGCGAACCGGTCGACGGTCACTACAAGCACGAGTACAACGGCGAGAAGCACGAGCTCGAAGAGCCGATCCACGACCACGAGCAGGGCCTCAGGCGCGTGCTCGGCTTCTTCAAGGAGTACGGACCGGACCTGTCCGAAGCAGGCATCGTCGCCGTCGGTCACCGTGTGGTTCAGGGCGGATCCCTCTTCCCGAAGCCGGCCCTCGTGACCGACAAGACCATCAACGCCGTCAAGGACCTGGCCGTGCTCGCCCCGCTGCACAACGGCCCGGAGGCCAAGGGCGCCGAAGTCATGCGCGCGCTGCTGCCCGACGTTCCGCAGATCTTCGTGTTCGATTCCTCCTTCTTCTTCCAGCTGCCGAGGCGGCCAGCACCTACGCGCTGAACAAGGAGATTGCCGACCAGTACCACATCCGCCGTTACGCGCCCACGGCACCTCGCACGAGTTCATCTCCTCCGTGGTCCCCGGCGTCATCGGCAAGCCGGCCGAAGGCTCAAGCAGATCGTGCTGCACATCGGCAACGGAGCCTCCGCCTCCGCCGAGGTTTCCGGCAAGCCGGTCGAGACCTCCATGGGTCTGACCCCGCTTGAAGGCCTGATGATGGGCGGCCGCACCGGCGACATCGACCGGCCGTGGTCTTCCACCTCATCCGCAACGCCCACATGAACGTGGACGAGCTCGACACCCTGTTCAACAAGCGCTCCGGCATGATGGGCATGACCGGCTTCGGCGACCTGCGCGAGGTTCACCGTCTGGTGGCCGAGGGCAACGAGGACGCCAAGCTGGCCCTCGACGTGTACGTGCACCGCATCGTCAGCTACATCGGCAACTACACCTACCAGATGGGCGGCTGCGACGTAATCACCTTCACCGCCGGCGTCGGCGAGAACGACGACATCGTGCGCAAGATGGTGTGCGACAAGCTCGCCCCGTTCGGCGTCAAGCTGGACGAGGAGAAGAACGCGAAGCGCTCCAAGGAGCCGCGCATCATCTCCACCCCGGACTCCTCCGTGATCATCGCCGTCATCCCGACGAACGAGGAGCTGGCCATCGCCCGCAAGTCCGCCGAAATCGCCGAGAACGGCGCGGACACTTACGGCAACACGTTCACCAAGTGACGAACTGCCGTTAGCAGGCCGCAGTCCGTCTAACGCAAACGGACGAACATAAATGAGGGGCTGATTCCGCTGGGAATCAGCCCTCATCGTATATCCGTGATATTCGTCGCGGTCACCGCTCCAACATGCCGGTCCACATGCCCACGAAATCGGGCAGTGTCTTGCGCGTGGTCTCCACATTGACGATTCGGACGCCCGGCACGGCCAGCCCGATCATCGCGGCGAACGTCGCCATGCGTGATCAGCGTAGGATTCCATCACCTCACCGTGCAGACGCTCAACCGGCACAGGAGTGATCTCGATGCCATCCTCCAGTTCGCGGGCCTCTCCCCCGATGCGCGTGATCTCCGTGACCAGCGCCTCCAGACGGTTTGTCTCATGACCACGCAGATGACCGATGCCGAGCATACGGTCGGAGCATCGGCAAACGCCAGTATCGCCGCGAGCGACGGCGCGATCTCCCCTGCCGCGGTCAGGTCGAAATCACCAAGACCATGCACATGGCCGTCGCCACTCACCTCGCAATACCGCACGCCGTCCTCTTCGGGGAACGAGACGCGCGCGCCATGCGTTCCAGATATCCCGGCAGCAGTCCACCGGGCTGGGTGTCTCAGCAGGCCAGTGCGGCACGCGCACCGTGCCTCCGGCGATCAAAGCCGCGCCGAGGAACGGCGCCGCATTCGACAGGTCAGGTTCGACGACCACGCGTTCCGGCAGCTGCAACGCGGCATGGCCGACTCGCCAGACGCGAGACTCCTCATCAGCGGTCGCATTGCCGCTCGCGCGTTCACATCAGCGACGGTCATGCGGATATGCGGCAGGCTCGGCGTCTTCTCCCCCGTATGCCGCAACTCCAGCCCACCGGGCAGGCGCGACCCGATCAGCAGCAGACCGGAGATGAACTGTGAAGAGCCGGACGAGTCGATGCTCACCTTGGCGGCAGCGGAACCGTCATCGGCCTGTTTCCCATCATGACGCGGTGGCGTGATGGTGAACGGCAGCCGGCCGTGCTCGCCGTGGTATTCGACGCGGGCGCAAGCTGTTCGAGCCGTCGAGAACCGGCTGCATCGGCCTCGCGTATGCCTGATCGTCTCCATCGAACCGCACCGGGCGTCCGCGAACAGCGCCAGTCCCGGCACGAAACGCATCACCGTGCCGGCGAGTCCGCAGTACACGCCCACATTGCCGCTGAATCGGCCGGATTCCGGCGGCGTCACCGTGACCGTGGTGTCGTTTTCCGGGTCGATGTCGCAGCGCACACCAAGCGCCGACAGCGCTCCCATCATCAGTTCGGTGTCGCGCGAGCGCAACAGCCCGACAAGCGTGACGGGCTTCGCGCCAAGCACGGCGAGGATCAGATACCGATTCGACAGGGATTTGCTGCCGGGGATGGTCACGGTCGCGTTCAGCGGGCCGTCAGCGGTCGGGGCCGGCCACAGGTTGTCATTGTTCGTTTCGCTCATGCGTCCAATCGTATCGTCTTCGTTCGAGTTATGGCATTTTCCGTCCGCATCGGCGGAATCGTTCGCGCCCATGTCGTCATTTCCGGCAACCGGGCCAGGCGAGCCCCAAACGCCACCGCGCGCATTCGACCTTTCATCTGTCAGCGCTCTCATGAACGCGGTCCTATACTGGGCGATACGAAAGGAGGCCAGGATGGCGACCATGATGCTCACATCGACGCTGCGCGGAGCCACAGGATGATCCCGCATGCACTGCCCGGGCTGCACGGCGGTCGACTGGCGTACATCACGACCGCCGCGGCTGTAGAGCCATGGGGGTTCGCGCATACGATGCTGACCCGCCGCCAACTGCGTCAACTGGATTCCGCGTCACCGAACTGGATGTTTCAACGGCCGCTGCCCCCGACGTGCGGAGCACCCTCTCGGACGCCGACTGCATATATGTCGGCGGCGGCAATTCGTTCTTTCTGCTGCAGGAACTGCGGCGGACCGGCGCGGATGCGCTGCTCGCCGAACGGATAGCGACGGGATCCCGTATATCGGCGAATCAGCCGGTTCGGTCATCATGTCGCCGGACATCGGCTACTGCTCCATCATGGACCGCACGGATCGCGCCCCGGGTCTGCGCGACTACAAAGGACTCGGTCTGACGGATTTCCACGTGGTGCCGCATCTGGGCAATCCCACGATGGGTCAGGCGGCACGGCTCATCGTCGAACGGTATTCCACGGAGTTCGACCTACGCGCGCTCACTGACCGTCAATCACTGCTCGTCAGGGACGGCGGCACCACCATGTTGCAGTCATGACGGGGCATCACGGTTCGGGCACGACCCCTTTCCGGCGCGATTCGCCATCTTCTCTCCCCCGGTCATGGGCGAAAAGCCCGGAATCACATCGTCATTGAACCGTATCTACGTTTCGAGGGGTTGATTTCGGTCTCGCCGGACATCTATCTACGTTTCGAGGGGGTGCCAGCCAAGTATGAACGCTCCCAAAACCGTGCAATCCCAGCAGCAAAAAGCGCTTAATACTTCGGATATCGCGTTTGGGCAACCCCCTGAAATGCAGATAGATGTTCCTGATCCATCAGATCAACCCCTCGAAATGTAGATACCACCAATTTCGCCCACACTAATCCCGATTTCACACCTCAAACGGCGATTAGCGCAGCCCGGGACCGCGTTTCCATTCGGAATTATTCAGGCGGCGGCCCACTGGCGACGATAGGATGGTCAACAGCGGCCAGCACCGCAATCACCACCGGCGCCATTGAAGGAACCAGCATGGAATTCGTCCTCAAAGGCATCTTTGACTACGCCGTCTCGAACGGGTGGATCGGTGAGAATCCTGTGGACAGGGTCACCGTGCCGAAGATCGCCTCCGACGACGACGACATGGTGTTCCTCTCGGTCCGCGAGGTCGAGTTGCTCGCGGACGAGGCGGAGAAGATCGGGAAGCCGGTGGACGGTCTGCTGGTCAGATGGCAGGCCTATACGGGATGCCGCATAGGCGAATCGCTTGCCCTTAAGGTCGGTGACGTGGACGCGGCCAAGCGGCGCGCCAGGATAGGCCGCACATGGACTGACGACGGGCACGGCGGTAGCATGCTCGGCACCCCGAAGAACGGAAAGGCCCGCAACATCGCGATACCACGGTTCCTCATGCCGCAGATCAAGGCGCAGATGGATGGCATGGGTGATGACGACTGGCTGTTCCGTGCCACCCGTGGCGAGAACGTCTGGACGAACGCGTGGCGGACAAGGATATGGAACAAGGCCGTCAAAGCGGCCGGCATGGAGGACGAGGGCGTGACCATACACAGTCTGCGCCACACATACGCGAGCTTCGCGATCGCCCAGAGCGCGGACGCGAAGACCCTGCAGATGCAGCTCGGCCACTCCTCTCCCAGCATCACATTGAACACCTACACGGCGCTCTGGCCGGAACGATTGGACGACGTGGCCTACGCGATCGGAGCCCTCCGCGAGCGCGAACTCGTGTGAATCGGGCATGGAGATCCCGCGGCGTTTGTATGCATTTGTATGCAGATTGTTTTCGACGGAAAAATAAGCCCTTGAAAACCTAATGTTTCCAAGGGCTCCGGTCGGGCTGACAGGATTTGAACCTGCGACATCCTGCTCCCAAAGCAGCGCGCTACCAAACTGCGCTACAGCCCGATGTGCCCAGCCCAAGGCAAAGCACAAATGTTGAGTATACCATAGGCCGAGACTGAGCCCGTCTTCAATTATCGCCGGGTTCCGTAGGCCTTGGCAACCGAATCCGGGGCATTGGACTCGACCCGCATCTTCCACCCCGCCGATGGTCCAAATAATCGGCGCAATGTAGGCCACCTCCCATTGCGTTCCTAAGTGCGCGCCGAAACGACGAGTGCGCGAACATAGGAACGCAAATGGCCCTTGTTGCGTACTATGTGCGCACGGTCGTCGTTTCGCGCGCACTTAGGAACGCAAATCCGGACGACGCATCCCACGCATGAACAGGCACCACGCCGCATGCCGGTCATCGCCCCACGCCGCCCCGTCATAACCCCGTACCGTCACGTCACAATCTCGTCCCGCACCGCCCCTCCCCGGCCACCAACGCAACACAGCCGCGAAACCGCACGAGTACAATGGATATCCGAACGGCGAAAGGGGTGTCATGGGACGTCATCAGCGAGCGGAGACCCTTGGTCTGATCTCATTCCTGATCTGCGCGATGGTCGGCGCGATAATGATGTCGCTGTACATGCAGTTCGCCCCGGCGATCTGGCAGATCGCCCAACGACGTTTCATGGTGTGCGCGGGCATTCTGGCCGGTTGCGCCGCCCTGTCATTCTGCGTCGGTTACGCCAGCCACTCCCATTCGCTCAACCTGCATCGCGGCTGGTTCGCCCGATTCGTCGCGTGTTCGAAATCCTCGCATTGTCGATCGTGTACGCGGCGACCGTGTTCCTCTCGTCATTCGCCCTACTCGGCGCAATCAACGGCATGATGGGGTCGGCGACGTTCAGCGGATACCTCACCCCCATCTGCGCCGGCTTCGCGGGCGTCGTCGGTTATATGACGTTCGTGCAGGCGGAGATGATGAATGCGAAGACGTTGGCCTCGCTGCTGCCGTTCTTCGTGATTTCCGGCGTGTGCACCGCCGGCCTGACCACCGACGACCCGTACTGGTACCACAACAATTTCTCGCAGCTCGGCGACCGCACCACGTTCGCGGCCCGCATGTTCAACTCGACGCTGATGCTCGCCGGAACGTGCATCATCATCGTCAGCTACTTCGCCATCTCGAGCTGATCACCACCGAACGCATACAGCGAGCACGCCATCAGATGAACAAAAGCACCGGCACCGCCGCCGATGACCGCGACATCACGCATTTCACGTTGCGTATCGCCATCCTGTCGCTGCTGCTGACCATATCCGGGCTCATGTTCATAGGCATCGGCGCGTTCCGCTATACGCCGCACCCGATCATGCACAACGTGTGCGCCAAGGGACTGACGGTCATCATGGGCGTGTTGATGCTCTCCCTGCCGTGGCTCGCCCCGCGGATACCGAAGGTGATGTCGGTGATTTCCGCCTTGGCGATTCTGATCTGCTCTGCCATCGGCATCAGGATGCTGATGGGCCAGGAAACGCTCACCAATCTCGAAGCGCTCGCCGGACTGCTGTTTCTGGGATGGTTCATCGTCTTCTCAAGGCAAATCGCCGCAATCGAGGCCGATCGTCTGCACGATCAGCTGATGATGCTGCAGGCCGGCACTGGTGACAGCACCGGTGCGGCCCCGGCAATCCAGCCCGAGACGCGGACGGCTCCGGCACCAACGAGCAGGTCGCGGAACTGCAATCCCGCCTGTCGAACGACCGGTAACACGCAAGTCACCGGTCGGCGCTTGCCTAGCGTAGCGCACACAGCGCGCAGGTGCGAAGCACCTGCCACGAGATCTCAGCTGTCCTCGCGACGTACCGCCGGGCAATCAGAACTCTTGAGCAGCAGGAAGCTGCGCGCCTGGGCGGTGATGGCGAATCCCGCCTCATAGCTCAGCTCCGGCCCCTTGGGGTTGTATGTGTCGATGAGCAGCTGCCACTTCTTGCCATACCGCTCACTGGGCAGCGTGAACATGATCGGCTCGTAATGCGCGTTGAAGATCAGGATGAAATCGTTGTCGATCATCGGCGAACCGTACCAGTCAGTCTCGGGGATGCGCGAGCCGTTGAGGAACACCATCATCGAGAAAGCGTGCGTGTTCGACCAGTCATCCATGTCCATGATTGATCCGGTGTGGTCGAACCATTCGATCTGCGGGATCGTCGAGACGTCCTCGCCCGGCTCACGCCCGGAGAAGAAGCGGCGCCTGTGCAGCACGGGATGCTCCAGCCGCAGATGGATCAGCTTGGACACGAACTGCAGCAGATCCTCCTGCTCGGGCGTGGAGTCCCAGCTGCGCCACGATATCTCGTTGTCCTGGCAGTAGGCATTGTTGTTGCCCTGCTGGGTGCGTTCCACCTCGTCGCCGCCGCAGATCATCGGGATACCCTGGCTGACCAGCAGCGTGGAGAACAGGTTGCGCAGCTGCCGCTGGCGCAGGTTGTTGACATCGCTAATGGTTGTGGGGCCTTCAACGCCGCAGTTCCATGAACGATTGTTGCTTTCGCCGTCGCGGTTGTCTTCGCCGTTGGCCATGTTGTGCTTGTTGTTGTACGTGACCAGATCGTTCATGGTGAAGCCGTCGTGCGCGGTGATGAAGTTCACCGAAGCGACCGGCCTGCGGCCGTTGACCTGATACAGGTCGGAGCTGCCGAGCAGACGGCTGGCGAACTCGGGAAGCGTGGACGGCTGCGAGCGCCAGAAGTCGCGCACGCAGTCGCGGTAACGGCCGTTCCATTCGGACCAGCTCGACGGGAACCCGCCCACCTGGTAGCCGCCGGAGCCGAGATCCCACGGTTCGGCGATGAGTTTGACACGTGAGATGACCGGATCCTGTTCGACGATGTCGAAGAATGCGGACAGCTTATCGACCTCCTGGAACTGGCGTGCCAGCGTGGCGGCCAGATCAAAGCGGAAGCCGTCGACGTGCATTTCGGTGACCCAATAACGCAGCGAGTCGGTGATGAGCTGCAGCGCGTGGGGAGAGCGCATGAGCAGCGAGTTGCCGGTGCCGGTGGTGTCGAAGTAATGCCGCGGATCGCCATCTACCAGACGATAGTACGACTGGTTGTCGATGCCCCTGAAGCTCAGGGTCGGGCCCATGTCGTTGCCTTCGGCGGTGTGGTTGTAAACCACGTCGAGGATGATCTCGATGCCAGCGCGGTGGTATGCCTTGACCATCGCCTTGAACTCGTTGACCTGCTCGCCGCGCTGGCCTGAGCATGCGTAGGCGTTGTGCGGCGCGAAGAACCCGATGGTGTTGTATCCCCAGTAGTTGCTCAGTCCCTTTTCCTGCAGGAACGAGTCGTTGACGAACTGGTGGATGGGCATGAGCTCCAGTGCGGTGATGCCGAGCTTTTTCAGGTATTCGATCACCGAGGGGTGCGCGAGGCCGGCGTAGGTTCCGCGAATCTGCGGCGGCACGTCCTTGTTGAGGTTGGTCATGCCGCGCACGTGGGCTTCGTAGATGACCGAATCATGGTATGGCGTGTTCGGATGCTGGTCGTTGCCCCAGTCAAAATAGGGGTTGACGACTGCGGACTTCATGGTGTGATCGGCTGAGTCGAGGTCGTTCATTGGGCCGTCCGGGTCGGCGAAACGGTAGGAGAACAGGCTTTCGTCGCCGTCGATGTTGCCTTCGATGGCTTTGGCGTAGGGGTCGAGCAGCAGCTTGTTCGGGTTGCACCGCATGCCCTTGGCGGGATCGTACGGGCCGTACACGCGGTAACCGTAGCGTTGCCCGGGCTGGATTCCGGAAATATAGTTATGCCAGACGTACGAGTCTGCTCGGTCATCTCGATGCGCGTCTCTTTGTCGTCCTCGTCGAACAGACATAACTCGACCTTG
>ENA-OQDE01001092-OQDE01001092.1-human-gut-metagenome-genome-assembly--contig:-NODE-1092-length-11660-cov-3.015521_pt1 | contig 11660 bp, 15 predicted proteins | sample MGYA00242768_ERZ504595 | MGnify/ENA primary metagenome ERZ504595 (study PRJEB26092, sample SAMD00036307) | human gut metagenome | host: Homo sapiens | study: EMG produced TPA metagenomics assembly of...
GGACGAGTGACATCCGAATCACCGTTCGTGGATGGTTCAATTGAATCTTACACAAGTCGGATACCCCCGTCGCCGTCAGGCGGGGGTATCCTCGTAACAGTGCGCATAACGGGACGCATAGTCGAAGGAGAGCTGCATGGGGCGCGTGGTGAGTTACAACGAGGACGTGCCTCGGTGCACGTTCTGCGGCAAGACCGAGCATCAGTACGCAAGCTGGTCGCAGGCCCAAGCGCGGCCATCTGCGACGAATGCATCGAGCTGTGCGTCGACATCGTCTCGGAGGAACGCCAGCACAGCGCCGATGTCAACGCCCTGACGCTGCCCAAGCCCGCCGAGATCAGCGCCTATCTCGACCGGTACGTCATCGGGCAGAGCGCGGCGAAACGCACGCTGTCGGTCGCCGTCTACAACCATTACAAGCGCGTCAACATGGAACTGCACGAATCGGCCGGGCAGCTCGACGGCAAGAAGCAGGCGCTCGGGCGTCGCCGCCGCACGGATCCGCTCGCCGACGTCGAGGTCGCCAAATCCAACATACTGCTGCTCGGCCCTACCGGCGTCGGCAAGACGTATCTTGCGCAGTCCCTCGCCAAGGTTATGAACGTGCCGTTCGTCATCACCGACGCCACGACGCTCACCGAGGCCGGGTATGTGGGAGATGACGTGGAGACCGTGCTGCAGCGGCTCATCTCGGCCGCCGACGGGGACGTCGAGAGGGCTCAGCACGGCATCATCTACATCGACGAGATCGACAAGATCGCCAGAAAATCCGGCGAGAACACGTCTATCACCCGTGACGTCTCCGGCGAGGGCGTGCAGCAGGCGCTGCTGAAGATACTCGAAGGCACGATCGCCTCGGTGCCGGTCGAGGGCACACGCAAGCACCGCGACCAGGACACGGTGACCATCGACACGCGCGGCATCCTGTTCATCTGCGGCGGTGCGTTCGTGGGGCTGAGCGATATCGTCGCCGGTAGCTCGGACGCCACGAGAGCGGCTTCGGGGCCTCCTGCATGACCATGAGGTCAAGCCCGAGGAACTGCTCGAACAGGTCAGCGCCGACGACCTCGCCGAATTCGGTCTACTGCCCGAGTTCATCGGGCGTCTGCCCGTGGTCAGCGTGCTCGACGAGCTGACCGAGGCCGATCTGGCGCGCATCCTCACCGAGCCCAAGAACGCCCTGGTCAAGCAGTATCGCAAGATGTTCGCCGTCGACGGGGTGGATCTGGCCTTCACGGAGCAGGCGGTGAACGCCATCGCGTCGACCGCCATAACGCGCGGGACGGGTGCGCGAGGGCTGCGGTCGATCATCGAGAAGACCTTGAGGAGACGATGTTCGAGCTTCCAGGCATGGATGACGTGCAGCAGGTGATCGTCGACGCGGCCTCGGTCAGGGGTGAGGGTCTGCCCAAACTGGTCCGTGGGGAACGGCGCCTCGTGGCATGACGGGGACGCGCGCGGCACGTTCGCGACACGCGCGACACGCCAAGTTGCTAAAGTCATTACATTGATGTAATTTATTTGAGTTGCCGCAAACAAGACAACATGCGCCAGTAGCCCAGCGGATTAGAGCAGCTGACTACGGATCAGCAGGTCGCAGGTTCGAATCCTGTCTGGCGCACGAGCCGTGAAGTAATTCACGGTTGTGCATAATTCAATATGCGCGGTATGCGCCGGTAGCCCAGCGGATTAGAGCAGCTGACTACGGATCAGCAGGTCGCAGGTTCGAATCCTGTTCGGCGCACAAAAAGCCTTGAAAGCGAATGCTTCCGAGGGCTTTTCCAATGGATGGGCGCACAGCAGACAGGCGCAACGAGGAGCATCCGCCCACGACCGTGTTCCGGCGCCATCGAATACATACGAGGAGCAGACGTGTACGATTTCCAGTCCGTGGTCGAACGACGCGGCACCACATCCATCAAATGGCACATGATCGAGGATGACATGGGTGTGGGAAGCGAGGACGTGATCGCCATGTCCGTTGCCGACATGGAATTCAAGCCGGCTCCGGAAATCGTAGAAGCGCTGGTCGAAGCCGCCCAACATGACATCTTCGGATACGATTACGCGACCGACGGGTATTTCCGCGCGCTGACGGCATGGATGAGTCGTCGGCACAACTGGGACATCGACCCGGCCTGGGTGAGCCTGTCGGACGGGGTCATGCCCGCGGTCAACACCGCACTGCGTGCGGTCACCCATCCCGGCGACAAGGTGATCCTGCAAGGACCCGTCTACTATCCTTTCACCGCCGCCGCGGAGCACAACGGCCTGACCATACTCGACAACCGCCTCATCCTGGGTGACGACGGACATTACGTCATGGATTTCGACGATCTGGAGGCCAAGCGTCCGACCCGCGGTGCACGGCGCTGATGCTGTGCAACCCGCACAACCCGGTCGGCCGCGTGTGGAGCGCCGACGAGCTGCGTCGTCTGGGCGACATCTGCATCGCCCACGGCGTGACCATTCTGGCCGATGAGATCCATGCGGACTTCGCCTACCCCGGACACGACGTGACGATGTTCGGCACGCTGGGGGAGCGCTACGCCGGCCACTGCTATGAGTTCACCGCCCCGACCAAGACCTTCAACATCGCCGGCCTGCTGTGCTCCAACGTCATCACCGTCAACCCCGAACTCAAGCGGGCGTTCGACGTGGCGGCGGAGAACATCGCCGGCCTGACCGTCAGCCATTTCGGACTCGTCGCGTGCCAGGCGGCATATGAGCGGGCCGAACCGTGGCTGGATGCGCTCATGGGCGTGCTCGCCGACAACCTTTCGCTGCTGCGCGAGTTCGCGGAACGCACGCCTGGACTTCGGCTCATCGAGCCGGAAGGCACGTATCTGGCATGGCTGGACTGCCGCGGTCTTGGCTTCGGTTCGGCGGACGAGCTGCGCGATTTCATGCGCGACCGCGCTCGAGTGTATTTCGACGAGGGCGTGCTGTTCGGCGAGAACGGAGCTGGATTCGAGCGCGTCAACCTCGCCTGCCCGAAGGCGCTGCTTAAGCAGGTGCTGGACAACATCGCCGTGGCCCTGTCACAGCGCGCCTGATTTCGGCAACCGGGATTGCCTCTCGGCCCGCCGGCGGGGCGAGTCGTGAGGCAAACAGCGGGCGCCCGACATTATCGTCCCCGCTGGCGGAGGGCTGGCATGCGCGGCATGACTGGGGGTGGTTCTCAGTCTGGCGGGACAGTCCATACTCAGTCCCTATCCATCCGTCCGGCTGATTCGCTCCCATCCCGTGTGCCACACCAGGCGAAAAACACCCCAGAATCGCATGGTGTGGCACAGCAGAGAGCCACACCATGCGATGTGAGCCTTCACATCACGTGGTGTGGCAAAGCACGGGTCGCGGAAACCGCCATTTTTCAATGACCGGTGAATGGGCCCGGAATCGCCCTTGGCCACACCAGCCCCAAAACCGTCAAAAATCGCATGGTGTGGTACAGGCGATAGCCGGATGGCGGTCGGCAGGGAATCATCCTCACGCCTTCCCCGCGAAAGTCCCATCCGGCGACGAATAAATGGGACTTCCGCCGGATTGGATTGTCCGTCGCCTCCCTTTCCCCGCTCCTCGCCTACAAGCAGCTCTGCTGTTTCTTCACGGCTCGCCTTTGGCCCCTGTGATTGTGGTCTCGCTTCGTTAGGCTCAGCCCGGGGCGTAGAGTGGATGGGGGTCTGTAAAATGAGGAGTCGGTCTGATGGCACCGAATCCTGACATGTCAGGCATACGTCCGCGTCAGGCTGTTCACCTGGTATGGAATTGAGGGTTCATGAATAGCACGGGTAGGGTTTGGGCCAGGATCCGGCGAATCGCCGCGTCCGATCGTATTTCCGGCCTGATTATGCTCGCGTTCGCGTTTGCTGGTCTGGTTCTGGCTAATCTGCCATGGACGTCGCACATGTTCGAGGCGGTGGCGGAGACGCAGCTGGGCATTCCCGGCACCAACATCATCCTGCCGATCGGGCATTGGGCGCAGGATGGTCTGCTGACGATATTCTTCCTCACGGTCGGATTGGATCTCAAACAGGAGCTGACCACCGGTTCGCTCGCCAATCCGAAAGCCGCCGCCGTGCCCATGCTGTGCGCCGTGGGCGGTATGCTGATGCCGCCGGTGCTGTTCATCACGGTCATCTCCCTGTTCTCCCGGTTCGCGCCGCCTGCGCCGGGAATCGTCACCATCCCGACCGGCGCGGATGTCCCGTTCGCCGAAGCGGCGCAGGGTGGGCGATTCCCACAGCAACGGACATCGCCTTCTCGCTGGCGGTGCTTGCGTTGTTCGCCAAGGCGATGCCCGGTTCGATCCGAGCGTTCCTGATGACGCTCGCCACGGTCGATGACCTGCTGGCGATCATCCTGATCGCGGTGTTCTTCTCGTCGCTCAACGCATGGTACTGGTTCATCGGCATCGCCATATGCGCGGCCATCTGGGCGTTCCTGGTGAGATTGCGCCGCGTCCCATGGCTGCTGGTCGCGTGATAGGCGTACTGGCATGGGTGATGATGTTCGAGGCCGGCGTGCACCCCACGCTGGCGGGCGTGCTGGTCGGCCTGCTGACGCCGTCGCGTGAAATGCACGGTGAGAAGTCGCCGCGCGCGCAACGCTATGCGAGCAAGCTGCAGCCGTTCTCTTCGCTGCTCGCACTGCCGATATTCGCGCTGTTCGCCACCGGCGTGCACTTCGCCGAGCTGTCCCCGGCGCTGATGCTGTCGCCCGTGGTCATCGGCATCATCGTGGCGTTGGTGATCGGCAAGCCGCTCGGCATCATGATCACGGCATGGCTGTCCACGCACGTGGCTGGGCTGACGATGGCGAAGGGACTGCGCGTGCGCGACATGTTCCCCGCAGCCTGCGCGTGCGGCATCGGCTTCACGGTATCGTTCCTGATCGCCTCTCTGGCCTACACGAACACGGAGCTGTCTGCGGAAGGACGGTTCGGCGTGCTGATGGCATCCCTGATCGCGGCGCTCATCAGCGGCATCCTCCTGAGCCGTCAGTCCAAGCGGTTCGAGAAGGAGGAGCTGGAGTCGGCGTCGTAACGGAGCTTCTGCTGGTATGTTGGAGACATCCAAGACAAGGAGTGCGTGATCATGTCGAAAACGGATGCGTCGAAGAAAAGCGGCAAGAAAAAGAAGCTGCGCAAACTGGCCGCGCAGAAGCTCGCCCACGCGGCGGCGAACAACGCGCTGAACGACATCATCGCCGCGGCAGGTGCCGAACGAGGGAAATCATCGGCCGCCGGGCGCAGACGGGTGACGCGGCGGTACGCGCCGCCGTCTCCGGCGTTCAGCAGGATGCATCGCCGTTGGGCGACACCTATCACCGGGGCCCGGTGATTCTGCGCGGCCCGATGATTCCGAACGACAACACTACGGCCAACCTGCTCAAACCCAATCAGGAGACCGATTGGCTCCACATGGATCCGTGGCGTGTGCTGCGCATCCAATCCGAGTTCGTCGACGGGTTCGGGGCGCTCGCCGAGCTCGGGCCGGCGGTCAGCGTGTTCGGCTCCGCCCGCACGCCGCGCACCGACCCGGACTATAAGGCGGCGCGGCGCATGGGGCGTGGAATCGCAAAGCATGGCGTGGCCGTCATCACGGGGGAGGTCCGGGCATCATGGAGGCCGCGAACCGTGGTGCGGCGCTTGCCGGCGGCAAATCGGTCGGACTGGGCATCGAACTACCGCACGAGCAGGGCTCAACCAATGGGTGAACCTGGGCATGAGCTTCCGCTATTTCTTCGTGCGCAAGACCATGTTCGTCAAATACTCGTCCGGCGTGATCGTATGCCCCGGAGGATTCGGCACATTCGATGAGATGTTCGAGCTGCTGACCCTGGTGCAGACGCACAAGGTCATGTCGATGCCGATCGTCCTGTACGGCACCGAATACTGGCGCGGCCTGTTCGAATGGCTGACGTCGACCGTGCAGGATCACGGTATGATCTCGCCGCTCGACCCGAGTCTGGTACTGATCACGGACGACCCCGACGAGGCCGTGGAAGTGGCGGTCAGCCGGATCGCCTCCTAGCGCTTGACGGCGATGAGCAGTCCGGTGCCGGTCGGAGTCAGAGAGGATTCGAAACGGTCGTCGTCCTGAACCATGTCCAGCAATTGCCGCATGACCACCGCCTTGTCGCTGCGGTCGGCGGGATTGGGTACACCGCCGTTCGCCTCGTCGCCCTCGAACGCGAGCATGTCGGTGAACACGATGACGCCGTGCTCCCGGAGCAGCCGCGGCGCCTGGGCAAACGTGTCCAAATAGTTCGCCGCATCGCCGGAGACGACGATCAGGTCGTAATCCGTGCCGTTGAGACGCGGCAGAAACACGTTCACCGGCGCGTTCACCGCGCGCAGCGTCGTTTGTGTCGTGTCGGACAGGGCGAAGAACATCTTGCGGATGAGCGCGATTCCCTGCGTCGAGGAATCCACCGCCGTCAACTGGCCGGTACCGTGCAGCGCATCGACAAGCTGGACGATCTCCACGAGTGAGCCGGAGCCGATGGTGATCACCGAGGTGCTGCGCATCATGCATGCCAGCGTATGCAGCAGCTGCGCCTGAGCTGCGGAACCCTGCGCAAGACCGCACTGGGCGGCCTGTTCGCGCGCGTCCAGCAGCGCTTGCGTCTGCCGGGAATAGGCATGATTCTCGACGTACTCCCATGCCCTGGCGAGATTCGCATATGAGGTCTTATCCATAAACAATCCCCTGAACCGTTGTCGAATGGTGTCTGTTTCGGTCTGTCAGCGCTCTCGGACGCGGGCGACGATCTGCCACATCTCCTCGCCGACGTCGATGCCGCGGGGACAGTGGCGCGAGCAGGCGCGCACGGATTGGCAAGCGGCCACGCCGTCGGCGGTGTCGATGCGTCCAGTCGCTCGTCGGTTGCGGTGTCCCTCGAATCGTTCACGAAGCGGGAGGTCGAGATCAGGCCGCCGGCCCAATGAAGGCGTCGCCGCCGGCGTAGACCGGGCAGGCTCCCTCGCACACGCCACAGGCGATGCAGTTGCTGAGCAGCTCGTATTTCGCCAGCTGCTCTGGCCGCTGAAGGTATTCGAACACGTCCACCTTGCCTTCGCTGGTGGTCGCGAGCACGCCATCGGCCTGCAGATACGGCTTGAGCTTCCTGATCTGGTCGAGCATCGGGTCGATGTCCGCGATCAGATCGCGCTGAACGGGGAATCCCGGCAGCGGTGCCAGTTCGATGATGCCGAGTTCGTGGGATTGCGCGCCTGCGTTGTCTTCGCAAGAGTTTCCTTCGGGAGCGGTCGTGTCCGCGCTCCGCTTATCACCCGCGTCGCCGGTGCGGCGGAATCCCTCGCCATCGGCGAGGGGAATCGGCGTCGCCGGTTTCGCCCAGTCGCCGACGGTCGCGGTGCACAGGAGCGTCGGCGTGCCGTTGATCGCCACCGCGTCGGAACCGCACATGCCATGCCCGCACGAATAACGGAACGCCAGGGTCGGATCCACGGTGCGCTTGATCTTCAGCAGACAGTCCAGCACCGTATCCTCCCGGCGAACCGGCAGAGTGTACTCCTGAACCCACTGCTTGCCGCGGGGACGCCGACGCGCCGAAGCGGAGGCGCCGCCGAATGGCGAGCTTTTCTTGGCGAAGGGGCTGCCGGAGCGGGCCGGGCGATCACGCTCGGGACGCGGCGTGAACCTGTTCACCCGCAAGGTCACCGTGGCCAGCGCGTCACTTGAGCCGCTCATATATATGCCTCCTGAAGTCAAAGAATCGTCAACCAGTTTGCCATAAGGCATGGCCTTGGCGGGCGCGCCCATGCTCGGTTCCGCGCACGGAATCGTCGTCGTGCCGACGATGTGGATAAGTGGATATTCGTCCACATTCCATCCACAACACGCCGAAGGGCAAGCCTTCGACCACATTGGCCGAAAACCATGTGGTCGAAGGCGGTTTTATGGTGCACTGATGGTCATGGACACCTGTTTGACAAGCCGAGCGGAACACGCAGGCGCTACGACCGATCATGATCCTCCCGTGGCGGGGCTGAGCGATATGCTGTGCCGGCTGTGCGACGGCTCGCTCAAACCCAAGCAGCTGGGGGTGCTGGGGGAGCAATATGCGGCGGATTGGCTGGAACGGCACGGATACACGATTCTGGGGCGCAACTGGCATTCGCGGTACGGGGAGCTCGACATCGTCATGATGACGCCCGACCGCGTCATCGCGTTCGTCGAGGTCAAGACCAGACGGACCGACCATTTCGGCACGCCGCAGGAGGCCGTCACCCTGCACAAGCAGACGAATCTCAGACGCGCCGGCGTGCAGTGGCTGCTCGAGCCGGACCACCGCATCAGGCATACGGGGGTGCGGTTCGACGTGCTCACCATCGTCGCGCGTGCGGGCATGGTGTCGGTGCACCACATACCGGGGGCGTTCTGATGGCTATCGGCGGTTCCCTTTCGGTCGGCCTGATTGGTCTCAAGGCTTCATCATCCAGATTCAGGCGTTCATCTCGCCCGGTCTGCCGTATTTCAGCGTCATCGGCCTGCCGGACGCCTCGCTCAGCGAATCGCGGGAACGGGTCAAATCCGCCTGTCAGGCGAGCGGGTTCAAATGGCCGGACACCCGCGTCACCGTCAACATGTCTCCCGCGTCGATGCCCAAGCGGGGCGCCTCGCACGACCTCGCCATCGCGGCCGGCGTGCTGAGCGCGGCGGGGGCGATTCCGCACGACAGCCTGGAGGAGACGATCGTTCTGGGGGAGGTGAACCTCGACGGCACCGTGCTGCCGATCCATGGTCTGCTGCCGATCATGCTGCATGCCAAGGAGCGGGGGATACGGCGACTGATCGTGCCTTACGGCAACGAGGACGAGTCCCGCCTGGTGCCGCAGATGGACGTGACCTGCGTCCGTCATGTGGGCGAGCTCATCGAGCTGGCGGGAGGCCGAGCGTCGTATACGCTTGGCGTCGACCGGGCGACGGTCTCGTGCACGGTCGAGGACACGCCGGCCTTCAGCGGATTGGGTGACATGAGCGAGGTGGTCGGCCAGGATCATGTCAAGTGGGCGTTGCAGGTGGCGGCGGCCGGGAAACACCATCTGCTGATGACCGGCCCGCCGGGCTCGGGCAAGACGATGTTGGCCTCCAGGATGCCGAGCATCATGTGCCCGCTTACGCCGGAGGAACAGCTCGAAGTGGCGTCGATACGCTCCCTGTGCGGCACGCTGCAGCATTATGGCATCTCCGATATGCCGCCCTTCGAGGCGCCTCACCATACGGCGTCGACCGCGTCGCTGGTGGGTGGCGGATCAGGGCTTGCGATGCCGGGGGCGATTACGCGCGCCCACCGCGGGATCCTGTTCATGGACGAGGCCCCTGAATTCTCCGCGAGGACGCTGCAGACGCTGCGCGAGCCGATGGAATCCGGGTACGTGGCCCTGTCTCGCACGAAGGGGACGACCTACTATCCGGCGATGTTCCAGATGGTCATGGCAGCCAACCCGTGCCCGTGCGGTTACGCCTACGGCAACGGGGAGCGCTGCGTGTGCAAGGAGAAGGACCGTATCCGGTATTTCGCCAGACTATCCGGTCCGATTCTCGACCGGATCGATATTCAGGTGGAGGTGCCGCCGGTCCCGTGCATAGCCTCGGCGCCGACCCGTGATTCGATTGGCAGCCACGTCATGCAGCAGCAGGTGATCGCGGCGCGGGCGGCGGCCGGCGAACGGTATTCCAAATACGGGTGGGGCTGCAACGCCGAAGTGCCGGGGTCGTGGATGCGCGCCAACACGTCGGTGAAGGCGCTGGAACTCGCCAACAGGCGCTGGCGTCGCATCGGCTGAGCCTGCGTGGAGTGGATCGGGCCATGCGACTGGCATGGACGCTGGCCGATCTGGCGGGCAAAACGTCGCCGGGGCCGGACGAGATGTCGCAAGGCATCATGTTGAGAGCGAGGATGTCATGACTGTATGCGAGTCGGATAGCGGCCTTTGCTGGGACCTTGACGAGGAGACGCTCGCTCGGGCTATCCTGACTTTCTGCCTCAATACCGCAGACGCGCTGATGACCGCGCTCCTCAAGGGCACGGCCGATGCGTGGGAAGCGCTCACCCTCATCCGGGACAGCGACCCGGAACTGCGCACGTCGGCCGGCGCGGGGAAGGTCATCGAGCAGGCGTTCTGCATCGGCATGACCCGATGGGGGAGCAAGCCCACGCCGCAGGCGGTGCGTTCGTTTCGCTCCGCGTTGGCGACATGGCAGCAGCGATTGCGAACTCTCCCCACGTGGGACAGGGATTATCTCTGCGGCTGGTTCACCATGGAGGGGAGGCAATGGATCATCGCGCCGCATGACGTATGGTGGCCCACCCGTCTCAACGACCTGGCGTTGCTGGGTCGTTGCGCGCCCCCGCTGTGCCTGTGGGGCAGTGGCGATCGCGCGGCATTGACCAGTTGCCCGCAGCCCGTCGGCATCGTGGGCTCGCGCGGCGTCAACGAGTATGGGCGCCGACTGACGACGGACATAGCCGTGCATGCCGCGCAAGCCGGGCATCTGGTGGTTTCAGGGGGAGCCATGGGGGTGGACGCCGCCGCCCATAGGGGAGCATTGGACGCGATGCGGGCGTACGGCATCGGACGGGCCGGGCGCACGGTGGCCGTGTTCGCCGGAGGCCTCAACCATGCCGGTCCGCAGTGCAACAGCGAGTTGTTCGACGGGATTGCGGAAAACGGGGGAGCACTGGTCAGCGAACTGTGCCCGGGAACCATTCCGGAGGCGAGGCGGTTCCTGTCGCGCAACCGCATCATAGCCGCGCTTTCGTCAACGCTGGTGGTCACTCAGGCGAGACTGCGTTCAGGGGCGCTGAACACCGTGAACTGGGGAAGCGAACTGCAGCGGGACATCCATGCGGTGCCCGGCAACATTGACATGCCGGGCAACGGCGGCTGCAACCGGCTCATTCAGGAGCAACGGGCCACCATCGTGTGCTCCGTCGCCGACATGGATGACGTCTGGCATGCCCCGCATCCGCCGGAGTCGTTTCACGACGTGGCCACTCAACGGAAAGACGGCTCGGACTGCGATGTCGGGACGCCTCGTGATGCCGGCATATTGCGCGACAGCAGCCCATCGGGCGGCAACAGGTCATCGGCGATGACCGAGAGCCAGCGGGCGATCATCGATGCCATCCGATGGTGCCGTCGCCGGCGGATAGCCCCGACCGCGCAATCCGTCGCCGAACAGCTGCGCACCCGGTCAGGTGAAAAAGGCCTTGAGACGGGCGCGACGGAAGGGAAGCCAACGGAAGGGAAGTCAACGGAAGGAAAGGGAGCGGATGCGGTGCCGGAACGCGGCATGCATGAGTTGGTCGCCCATGTGCTCTCGCAATTGGGGGCGATGGAGCTCATCGGACTGATAACCGTCGAGAACGGTCGCATCTCCATCGTTCCGGAAACCGGAGGGAGACGGAGATCATGATGATGATACTCACTCGTGGCGGATGGTACAGGCGAAAGCATGGTGCCTTGGCGTGCGTTACGCCTGCCATTGGCATCGTGCCAGGTCGACACGCCATCCACCGTCACCGGCATTGTCGTGACCCGCCCGCGGCGGGATGAACGGCACACCCTCCTCTTCGAGCATCGCGCGCTGCCGCTCCGGGCCGCCGAACGCGAAGCCGGGCGCTAG
>ENA-OQDE01001093-OQDE01001093.1-human-gut-metagenome-genome-assembly--contig:-NODE-1093-length-11660-cov-2.550160_pt1 | contig 11660 bp, 10 predicted proteins | sample MGYA00242768_ERZ504595 | MGnify/ENA primary metagenome ERZ504595 (study PRJEB26092, sample SAMD00036307) | human gut metagenome | host: Homo sapiens | study: EMG produced TPA metagenomics assembly of...
GAACTGAGCTTGGAGTAAAGATACGTCTATGCTGACTTGAAAAAATATAAGAGCCGGTTGCTTCCAACTTTAACCCTTTCAATAAATCAATTTTCAAATAAGCAGAAGAGTTTACATTAATATTTTCCCGATGATTAACATTCTGCTCCATAAAAGCTATTGGACTCACATTGGAACTAGCCCACAAATAACTATCATAAGGCTCTGCACCCTCATATACCCCTGCTTCCGGCTCAGCTATAGGACACATAGACAAAACTTTCTGCGCCTGTTGATCTTTTCCTTCAATGCTCCCTCCTTCATTCCAAGTCATAGTCGGAGCAATATTAAATCCCATTGTGATACGATCAAACAAACGGGACTCTACATTTGCACGTAGATTCAAACGTTTATAGCTTGTTTCAATAGCAACACCTTGCTGATCAATATATCCCAACGAAAGACGGTATTTGCTATTCTTATTACCATTAGATACAGATAGTTGGTAATTCTGTATAGGAGCCAAACGAAAAAACTCATCCTGCCAGTCTATCAATGCCAAACCACCATAATTAGGCTGTGACCAACGAGGGTCATTCATGTAATAATAACTAATCTTACCACCATTCATAGCTAAACGAGTTTCCCAATCATCATTAGCAGTAGCTCCTTTTGCAGCATATTTCTCTACATATCTATAATTATTATATGCAGTACGAAAATCAATCCATTCTTCCGGACTCAAAACATCTACCCTTCTCTCCAATTGCTGAATACCATAAGATGCAGAAAAATCAACACGTACTTTATCAGACTTCGATGCAGTTTTCGTCGTTATCAAAATAACGCCATTTGCACCACGTGAACCATAGATAGCAGAAGAAGAAGCATCTTTTAACACCTCAATCGACTCAATATCGTTCGGATTAATGCTCCCCAGATTATCTACCGGAATCCCATCCAATACATATAAAGGTACCGCATCAGCATTAATCGATGCTGCTCCCCGTACACGAATCTCAAGCTCTTCTCCAGGCGCTCCACTTGTTGAACGGATTTCCACCCCTGAAAGCATACCTTGCAATGCAGAAGCAATATTCGGCGCCGGACGATTTTCAATTTTCGAAGCATCCACTTTGGACACAGAACCTGTCAGATTACCTCTCTTGGCAGAACCATACCCTATAGCTACTACCTCATCTAATTGAACCAATGATTCTGTCAATTGAACTTTATAAGTTGATTGTGCTTTCAACTGGACCTTTGCTTTATTATATCCTAAAAAAGAAATTTCCAGAGTTTTAACTGTAGATGGAAGATTTAATTCAAAAGCACCGTCCATATTTGTAATAGTAGAACGGTTGGTACCGATAGCAACAACCGTTGCACCAATAACAGGTTCCTCATTTTCATCAATTACTGTACCCCTGATAGTACGATCATTTTGAGCCAGTAACGTAACTGATTGCAAAACAAAGACAGTTAGCAGAAAGAGAAACAAAGTTCCTCTACTTAAACAACTAATGCCGTACTCTGTGCTTTTCATACATTTCATTTTCATATTAGTAAAACTTAATTTAAACATTCAATTTTGTGATTTCATATTGCAAATGTAGTACAGGAACATATTTTAATTATGCAATCCAGTACAAATAGATGGTACAGAATCCTATTTTTCAATTAAACGCACCTTTATTAAACCATCATAAGGATTAAAATCAAAAATAATTTTATCCCCCAAGATATTTGCTGATAGTCGTTTTTTATTTTGGGTAACAACTACTCCTTTTACTCCTTCCTTTCTGACTATCATTGTTAATGGTTCCGCAAAAAGTTCCTTATTTAGCTTCAATTTTGGAGTAATAACCAGCACATCTTTTTTATCTGATACTTTCAGTTGTATTTCTTTCCTCTCCTTTATATAAGAAGCGATTTGCCGAAAAGTACTTATCCAAATTTTATCCTCCATATTTTTCACTTCGTCCAAATGTTCCCAAAATAATTCAGGTGACTTGAAAGCATCATATCCGTAATTAATGCCATGGGTCATGGTTACTCCCCAATCCTTGTTTTTTATTAAGTCTTCCAACCATTTTGCAAACCGTTGAGGACTTGCCTTACTTCCACCTATCGAAAATTGTTTCACACGTGTTGCCACCCTATTTTCAGAAGCTATCTGAGAAATCGTATCTGGCTTATAATTATATGGATAACAATAGGTAACAGGCATAATACCAATGTTAGCAAAAATTGCACTATCATTTTTCTCTATCTCATCTTTAATACGAGCTAAGGGCAAACGTGACATTTTCTTATGTGACCAACTATGATTGGAAATCTCATGTCCTTTATTTGCCATTTCCTTCAATTGCATCCAAGTCATTCGAGGAACCTTTGCATCCATTCCCTGTTCCGTATAATAGCCGCATATCCAAAAAGTTCCTTTAAAACCCCTTTTTCCAATTCTGGAAAAACGATTGTATAATGTTCTGCCAACCCATCATCAAATGTATAACTAATAGCACATATTTTATCATGCTTATATTTGGCTACATAAACCTCCCTATTTGCAGCGAATGCAGAATTAGAACAAATGATAAGGTTTAAAATAAGGAAAAAGAATATTTTCATGACTTTTCTAATTATCTATTTATCCATTATTGTACAAATTATTTTAGAGGCGACAATTTCTTGTCCAGCCCCTGCCATGTGCACTCCATCACCAGCATAATAATCAAGTATTCCTAATAACGGATGATATACATCAACCACACTAAAACCTTTTTTGGAAGCCATATACATCAATTCCGGTATCAAATTATTTAATCTCTGACTAGCTCCTTGGAACTTTAGACTAATATTTTTCTCTCTGAGAGGAGGAGGAGTTACGAAAATTAATTTTGTATCCGAACCTTTATACAGATTATGCATTTTTATCTTATTCAGAAGTTTCTCAAAATTTAGTACAACCTCATTCTGCCTGGCTTCAAATATTCTTTTGTATCATTAGTTCCTAAACACAAAATAATATAATCATACTTTTTCTTTTCAACTTGTGCCTGATCTAAATATGAATTGATATTTTTAAGTCCATTCAATCTTTCCTTACCATTATTGTCAAACCCAATAGTACGCCCGGCTTCTGAATAATTAATTATTGTAGATTCCGGTAACATCTTCTTCAGTTGTGCAACCCAACCATCTTTTTTCTGTCCATTAGAATCACCAATAGTCAGGATATTATATTTTAGGTCTGTAATTTTATTGTAAGGTATCAAACCTAAAGCCTGAGGAATTTGATCATAATCACTCTCAAGAACTGTTAACTGTATGTTACTATACTTACGTATCAAATAGACATCACAACCAAACATCCTTCTATTCTTTTTGCAGTCAAAATTACTACGTTCACCCAATAAATCAAATATTTCGTAACAAGATATAAGGCTAGGATCATTAACCGCCTTCATCTTAATATCATCCATATTCAATATTCCATATTTTAACTCTCCAACTAATCGATTGTATATATTCAAAGACGGTGTAACAGAAAGAGAATCTTTATCTCCCCCATTCATCTTAGCATAGATAAACAATCGGGCATCTTTACGCTTTTCAATCAAACATTGATGTTCTAAAGATAAATCTACATTCAGTGCTCCCCAAACCGAAAAAGATTTCACCGGATAGTTAAGATTCATGTAGCTTGCCAATGTCGCAACGCCACCTTTTCCTGAACCTATTATATGAACATCATTGGGATTGGCATTAGTTTGTCTTAATGCATATCGAATCGCATCCTCAATATGGGCCAACATTTCAAGAATACTCACTACACTCACTTCTTGATTGACTTCTTCTAAATTCGGATGAATATAATTCCAGCCACGAGCTATAATTTCTTTGATTAAAGGATTCTTCTGTACAGAATCATTATTCCAAGTATCAAGATTCACCACCAAAGGCTGAGGACTTTTGCAAATAGTCTTTATACATAAGTGCTCGCCGAATAGTGCCATCTTTAACAGAAGGAATCTCCACGTTCCTCAGTGCAGAATCCCAATTAGTCTCCACTGCATTATCACAAATCATTTTATTTTGAGCAAACATTTGTAAAAATGACAAGCCCCCCAAAAGAAATATAAACGTAATCTTTCTCATGATTATTCTATTTTTACTAGCTTTCATTATTTTAGCTCTTACTATGCAAAAGAAGCGCAAATTTATGAATACAGCCTTAATCACCATACATTTATATGTATTCCTGTTCAAAATATACCATCACCTGATTTTGGCGATTTGTTTTGCATCATAATACTTGTTTTCGTACTATATTACAGGAATAAGAGAATACAACGCCCTATATTTGCCAATAAAAATTCTGCATAATAATTATAACTTAATAATTTATGAAACACAAATTATCCACTTTATGCCTCGTTATTATCGGGCTCTTGTTCCATTCTTCTATCCTTGCAGAGAACCATCCTCGCACCTCTATTCTATTGGATAAAGGCTGGGGATATAAACCACTCACCAGTAATAAGAAAGATGCATCACTTACTCCGGTAACCCTTCCTCACACTTGGAATGCGAATTATCTGGAAGGTACCACAACATACAATCGGGAAATGATGGTATATAAACGTGATTTGGAAATTACTCCGGAAATGAAAGATAAACGACTTTTCCTCTATTTCGAAGGTGTCAATTCTGCCGCTGACATTTTCATAAATTACCGGACTGTAGGACAACATCTAGGTGGCTACACAGCTTTTTGCTTCGAAATCACAGATTTTGTACAGAATGGTAATAATGATCTGGAAGTGTGGGTAAGCAATGCATATCGTACAGACATCCTGCCAATTAGCGGAGACTTAATATCTACGGTGGAATCCACCGTCCTTGTCATCTGATTATAACAGAAAAGAATTGCATCTCTCCTGTATTCTATGCCTCGCCAGGAGTGTTTATCCATTCAGAATAGAATTACCAAGCAACAAAGCCGAAATCTGTGTAGAGAGTATTCTTTCTTTAAAAGAAGTAAAATCCGGTCTGAAACTGAAAACAACCATCACAGATACTAATGGAAAAGAAGTGACCAGCAATATAACAGCAGTCAGTGAGGAGACCGTCAAACAGCCACTTACAATCACTAATCCTATTCTTTGGAATGGAAAAGAGAATCCTTATTTATACAACGTATCAGTAGAACTATATGATGGCGACAAAGTAATTGATAAAGTAACTCAAAAAACGGGATTCCGCTACTTTCATGCTGACCCGGAAAAAGGTTTCTTCCTAAACGGAAAATACCTGAACCTCTATGGTTTCTGCCGTCATGAGGATGTAAAAGGTAAAGGAAGTGCTTTACAGCAAGAAGATTATGATAAAGACATAAGCCTGATAAAAGAAGTAGGTGCGACCGCTATGCGTTTGGCACATTATCCACACGCAGAACCCATGTACGACTTATGCGATCAAAACGGAATTATATTATGGACAGAAATCCCGATGTGCGGTCCCGGCGGATATGCATATACCGGCTATTTACACAATAAAGGATTCGAGGATAACGCCAGGCAATCCCTGAAAGAACTGGTATATCAAAAATTCAATCACCCTTCTATTTGTTTTTGGGGAATATTCAATGAGCTATTGATTACCGACAATAAGAAATTTCAAGAATATGATAATCCGGTTCCTTTTGTTAGAGAAATTAATGAATTGTATAAAAAACTGGATCCGTCCCGTCTGACTGCTTTTGCAACTTGTGTAGACCAAACTAATTATCTGGGTTGTTCCGATCTTATTGCTTGGAATAAATATTTCGGTTGGAAAACCTCTCAACAATCTGCCGAAAAGTTTTTTTGATGATGTAAAAAAGAACTCTAATAACCAGCCAGTGGGAGTATCGGAATATGGAGCCGGCGCCAGTATCCATCAACACGCATGTCCCCTCGACCATAATACCCAACGTCCTAAAAGAGAACATCCTGAAGAATATCAGGCAATCTGTCACGAAGGTTATTGGACAGCATTTACCGAACGCCCCTATTTATGGGCTAAGTTTATCTGGCAATTCGCAGATGCACAATCCTCTATCCGACAGGAAGGAGATACAGATGGTATTAACGACAAAGGTACTATTACCTATGATCGCAAAGTAAAAAAGATGTCTTCTACTTTTATAAAGCGAACTGGAATTCGGAACCGATGCTCTACATTTGTAGCCGTAGATTCACCGAACGTACTAATCCAAACACGTTAGTCAAAGTATATAGCAACCTAAATGAGGCAACTCTGTATCTTAATGACAAAAAAATCGGTAAACAGAAAAAAGATAAGGTTAACCGGATCATATGGGATAATATAACCCTTTCTCCCGGAGAAATGTCATTCGTGTAGAAGGGAAGTCCGGAAAAGAAATATTGAATGATACTTGTATATGGACACTTAAATAAACTTCTTGATAGTTATGAGAATTTATAAACCGTATTTATTAATGGCTTTGACACTTCCCTTTTTGTCAGTCTCTTGTCAGCCTCAAGTCGAATCTGCAAAGATTGTAACTATAGATAAGGTAGGCGCCATTGCCATGCCGGAAGAAATTGCCCCTATTGGCAAAATACCGTTTCAGATGCCTGATCTTAAAAGGCCTGTCTTTCCTGAATTGACAGTCAACATATCAGATAAGGGAGCCAAAGCAGATGAACCTATCACTCTTATTGTCAATCAAACGATCATGGACGTTCACAATCGAGGGGGGGGGACTGTCGTCATCCCCAAAGGGAAATGGAAATCAGGCGTATTGTGCTAAAAAGCAATGTGAACCTCCACTTAGAAGACGAAGCCGAAATAGAATTTCCCGGAACCGTAGAAAGTTATTTACCTGCAGTGTTCACTCGCCACGAAGGAATTGAAATTATGGGAGCCGGGGCATTCATCTATGCAAATGGAGAAAATAATATAGCTGTGACCGGCAAGGGCATTATTTATGGTCCAGCTATGAATGCGGAGATCAGACAACTACCTAATGGAAATACTGTAGTTGAAAATGACATATCGTCAACCACTCCGGTAGCGCAACGAATATTTGACGGTATGAACGGAAGGGGATTCTATCGCCCAAAAACAATCTCGCCCATTAACTGTACTAATGTATTGGTTGAAGGTATTACTATGGAACGCAGCGCATTCTGGAACATCTGTCCGATTTACTGTGAAAATGTAATAATCCGTGGTATTACTGTAAATTCGATTGGAGTTCCCAGTGGCGATGGTATCGACATTGAATCCTGTAAGAATGTACTGATAGAATACTCCACACTCAATTGTGGAGATGATTGCTTCACTTTAAAAGCCGGACGCGCTGAGGATGGACTACGTGTAGGTAAGGCTACCGAGAATGTCGTAATCCGCTATTCATTGGCCAAAGACGGACATGGTGGCATTACTTGTGGAAGTGAAACTGCAGGTGGAATAGAGAATATTTACCTACATGACTGTGTGTTCGATGGAACACAAGTAGGAATACGGTTTAAAACCCGCCGCAATCGAGCCGGAGGAGTATCTGATATTCTATATGAAAATATACGCATGACGAATGTAGGAGAAGCTTTTAAGTGGGATTTGCTTGGCAGCAAACGATATATGGGAGAATTGGCCAGTCGCATTCCACCAAGAGCTGTGAACAGACTGACTCCTGTCATAAAAGATATAAAGATAAGGAACTTTATTGTAGAATCAGCCCATAAAGTATTAAGCATCAATGGCATTCCGGAAGTACCCTGTAGCAATATTCTTATTGAGAACGGCAAAATCAACAGTCAAGAACTCATTACTGCAATGAATGATGTTAACGGATTTATCTTACGTAATTTGGAAATCAACTCACAAGATAATAAAATTAGTATTTTGGACGGACAAATATCCTATTCGACAATGTACTTTTTACAGTTCCAGCGGGAGAATTATATACCAACATTAGAGGTGAAAAATCTAGAAATATTGTTTATCAAGACGAGAAATCAAAAATAATATGTACACATGAAAAACCAATAAAGGTAAAACAACTTACTCATTAATTAAGATATTCCCCTCTCTTATCAGTTTTCAATAGGTAAGGGCTTCTCAAACAAAATGAGGAGCCCTTTTTATTAGTCTTCAAAGAATAAACCCCAACCAATTCAAATTAAAGAACTAGCCGGGGCAACCTTAAACAAACACAATCCTATTTATTTCTTTAGTGTTTCCAAAAATTCAACTTCCACTATTCTCAATTCATTATTTGTTTTTTCACCGCCTTTTACCCTAAGAAGGTCAAGATCACCAGCATTAGGCTCAACAACTTCCACTATTTGTCCGAAAGCATCCGATTCTTTTGCCTCTCCCTTCAACTTGATAGTTATTTTATCCGTTCGTACAGGCTTGACAGATAGATGAATATACCCCAAACTCTTTTCCGTATTTCCACTCCAAACAAGTTTATCATCTGCAAAAATCTCCAAAGGATAAGAACGTTTCCGCCAACCAGTCAATTTAATGCAAATATCATCTATTTCTGCTTTTCTCTCCAAATGATAAGTAATCCATGCCGTACTCAATTTTCCATCATTTTCCATTCACTTAATTCGTTACTATCATAACTATAAATAGCCTGTTCACTATTTATTCCGCAATAGCGGATTTTATTCCTACGTCTACTTTGAGTCCTGATAAGAAGGAGTCAACGGGTTTCACCACGGTCAAACCGACTAATCAACTTTTCACTTGGAAAAAACGTGCTAAGTCCGTCCTTTACTTCAACAGGATTAGAGGTTAATGATAGCTCTGCTGAAGGTAAACCAGCTGTCGTAGCCCTTACCATGATATTACCCGCCTGTTCAGTCGAACGAATCAAAGTTCTTGTTATACCACACTCGACAGGAAGCTCTTTAGCCAATACATAATTGTCTGTAGCTTGCGCAATGCCTCCACGCCATTCGGCAGGTCCTTGCAAATCAAATTTAATCATATTATCAGCAAGCGGACATCTATCACCATTCGCATCTACAACCTCAACCTGCAGTATAGCCAAGTCAGCCCCATCTGCAAAAAGTCCCTTTGGTCCATGCATAAATGTGAGTTTCAGATGATGAGGTTCTCCTATCGTTTTTATAGAATAACGGCTCAATTCTTTGTTATTCTCGCCATAGCTCACTGCTTCAATTATTCCTTTCTCCCACTGGACAGAATCAAACGTAAATAAAAAACGATAATCCTGTTTGCCGAAGCCCTTTGATTTACCATTTACAAATAATTCTACTTTATCACCTGAAGAAACCACATACACAGGTTTAATCACTTTAGATGTATAATTCCAGTGACCAATGATATATGTATGTTCCTTTTCCGTATCAACCCAACCGTCCCACATGGCTTTATGAGCAAAAAATCCATCTTTAGGTATTCTCAACGGATCCACGACTCCACTCCGGCGATAATTTTCTTCACCACGACTATGCGTCTGTGTGTCCGAGAAAATAATTTTAGCACCACCGGAGCTAACTCTCCTTCCGGTACCCGGCCGTTCACGCAATAATCATACCAACGCCGAATCAATTCTACAGCAAACATATCTTGATTATGATTATAGGCACTTGCATCCTGCCCTCTATACAAAGGTCCTGCTCCTTCCTTATGAAAAGGATAGCTATATTCATCCCAATACTTACGCAGACCTTCATCACGACAATATTCGGTGGCAAACATCGGATGATGCTCACTCTTATTTATATAAAGCATTTCACCGCCCCATTCAGCTTCACGGATATCCAGCATCTCACGAGAACCTATTGCTCTTCCCCCATAAGGATCGTACATATCACGAATAGCTATCATTTCAAGCATATGTTCACGACTTATAGACTCATTACCTGATTCGTAAAACAATATACTCGGATTATTCTTAAAGTAGATGATAGCATCACGCATTAGCTCCAAACGCTGTCCCCACCAACGGCCAACGGCATCTTTTTCTGCATCTCCGGCAGGCATTACCTGTATCACTCCTACTCTGTCACATGATTCAACATCTTGCTTCCAAGGTGTAACATGCATCCATCTAAAGAAATTCGCATTATGCTCAATCAACAAGCCATTAGAATAGTCACTCATCCAAGGTGGTACCGATATGCCTACTCCCGGCCATTCATTACTTGTACGCTGGGCGTATCCTTTCATTTGCAAAACCCGGTCATTCAGCCATATCTTTCCGCCACTAAAACGAGTCTTTCTGAAACCTGTTTTAGTTACTACTTCGTCAACAATCCTGTTATCCACTATCAACCTTGTCTTTACATCATAAAGATAACCATATCCCCAACTCCAGAAATGCAGATTTTCCAATTCTTTGGCAGCTTTTAGCTTTACTGTCTCTTTAGATTTTACTATCACCGGAGCACTTTTAAAAGTACTTACCCAATTGCCGTCGTAATCATATACACATACTTCATAGCTTACATTGCACGATTTATCATATTCGTTACGTACTTCAGATTCTGCATTAACAAATGCTTTACGGCTCTTAGTACATATATCTGTCGCATAGATATACACTCCTGTCGTTCGTAAGTTACTATACAAAGGTAATGTTTGGTATAACTTATCCGTGATATGCAGCCATACGTTTTTAGGAATACCTCCGTAATTAACATTAAAGTTATTGTCGTTCCATTGATATCGACTGCCGGTAGCCCGCTCCTTATACTTCCAATCATTATCAGTACGTACAGCTATTACATTCTCCCCAGTAAAATTTAAATACGGTGTCAGATCAAAGCCTACAGCCATTACTCCATTTTCATGTAGCCCAATATGTTTACCATTCAAATAAAAATCGGCTCCCTGACGTACTCCTTCAAACTCTTATAAATACTTTTTCCCCTTGGCTGTTTTCGGTAGCTTAAAATGTTTACGATACCAGGAAACGGTATCTGTCATTTCTTTAATAGCAACTTTAAAAGCCTCATCTTCATTAAAAGCGCGAGGCAGAGTTATTTTCTTCCAATCCTTATCAGTAAAAAATAACTTTTCTCCTCCCTGAACATCACCAATATGCAATAACCATTGAGAATTAAAATTGTATTTCTCTCTATTATTAGCCCCCAGTAGCATAGGTATCAGCAGTAAGAGAAATAATAACTTCAAAACTTTAAATCTTCCCATACTTCAAAATATCAATGTTTTATCAAGTTTTATCATCAATCTATTTTATACACCTCCGTACCAGCCAGCAGGAAGCATCCTACTCCGTAATCTTCAAAATCAGGAACGCTCTTGTAAGTTACCGGCTGGCTGTCTTTAGGCTCTTTGCCACTACCCTGCACGAATCCCAAGAAACCATTCGGATGTACAGCCTCTTTCACAATAGCATTCCATGCTTTTACAATGACAGGCATATATTCTTTTTTATCCAATAATCCATTGCGCACTCCCCATGCCATGCCATAAACAAATAAGGAGGTTCCTGATGTCTCCTTCCCCCCATAATTGGATTCATCATGCAAACTTACATTCCAGAAGCCGTCTGCGCGCTGACAAGCCTTCAACGCTTTACTCATTGACAGGAAATCTTTTATATAATCCATACGATGTGTATCATTCTCCGGAACCTCATTCAGGACTCTCACCAATGCGGC
>ENA-OQDE01001094-OQDE01001094.1-human-gut-metagenome-genome-assembly--contig:-NODE-1094-length-11660-cov-1.627764_pt1 | contig 11660 bp, 13 predicted proteins | sample MGYA00242768_ERZ504595 | MGnify/ENA primary metagenome ERZ504595 (study PRJEB26092, sample SAMD00036307) | human gut metagenome | host: Homo sapiens | study: EMG produced TPA metagenomics assembly of...
GTATTTAAGAATACAGGGGATTTCATGGATAACAGACAGCACCAATGAAGAAACGGAGTATACAAGAAATAAAATCCGCCATCAGATTATTCCGGTAATGGAGGAAATTAATCCTCGGGCTGTTACCTGCATTGGCAGAGCAGCAGAGAATATGTGGAAGATAGAAGAATATCTTCAGGAACAAACGGATATACTTTATGGAAAGTATGTAAAAAAGATAGGAGATATGTTCTGTATTAAAAAGGAATGCTTTTTAGAAAAGGAAATTATGCAGTCATATTTGATTATGCGTGTTTTAGAAGAGGCATCAAAAGGTAAAAAAAATATTACTGCAGCACATATAGAGGCGGTGAGAGGGCTTTTTAAAGGAAGGACAGGAGCTCGGTATCTCTTGCGTGGGGAGTGACAGCCAGTCAGGTGTACGGAGATGTTCATATTCAAAATAAAAAAGTGGAAGAAGTTGGAATATACACTTTAGAATGGGAAGTATTCCCTTATGAAAAACAGCAAATTCCGGAAAAAACATATACGAAATGGTTTGATTATGATAAAATAAACAGTAGTCTCAGCGTTCGTCATCGTTTACAGGGAGATTATCTTGTAGTAAATCAAAAAGGTGGACGAAAAAAATTAAAAGACTATCTGATTGACTGTAAAATTCCAAGACAAGAGAGAGATAAGCTGACTCTTTTAGCAGATGGCTCTCATATCCTGTGGGTTGTGGGATATCGTATTAGTGAAAGTTATAAAGTTACCAGTCAGACAAAACAAATATTAAAAGTACAGGTAAAAGGAGTAGAGGAAAATGAGTGAAAAAATTCGTGTATTATTAAGTGAAGAAGAAGTAGGCAAAAAAATCCGTGAAATCGGAGAACAGGTCAGCAAAGATTATGAAGGGAAAACAGTACATTTAATCTGCGTATTAAAAGGTGGTGTATTTTTCACTTGTGAACTTGCAAAGAGAATTACAGTCCCGGTTACAATGGATTTTATGTCTGTTTCAAGCTATGGAGATGAAACAAGTTCAAGCGGTGTAGTTCGTATTGTAAAAGACTTAGATGAAAATATAGAAGGAAAAGATGTTTTAATCGTAGAGGATATTATCGACTCAGGAAGAACCTTGAGCCATCTTTTGGAAATATTAAAACAGAGAAAACCAAATAGTCTTCGCCTTTGTACTTTGCTGGATAAACCAGAACGCAGGGTAAAGGATGTAAATGTAGATTATGTATGTTTTAATATTCCGGATGAATTTGTAGTGGGATACGGACTGGACTATGCACAAAAATATAGAAATCTTCCATATATTGGTGTGGTTGAGCTTTCATAACCGGAAAGGAGAAACAACAACGTGAATAGCAGGCAAGAAACTGGATAACACCACTGTTGCTTTTGCTGTTGGTGCTGGGTGTAGGAAGTATGATTATTCGCCAGACAACGCAGAATTCCAGCTATACAATGGAGGAGTTTCAGCAGGCAGTAAAGGATAAGCAAATTACAGAGGCTTTTATTCAGCCGAATGAGGAAGTTCCTACTGGTGAAGTGACAATACGCTTAAGAGATGGAAAGGAAGAACATTTCTATGCCCTTAATTTAGAGGAAGTACAGGATATTCTCATGGATGGAGGAGTACACAATGTAAGAGTAGGGCAGGTGCCAAGAGATAATACATGGATGTCTACATTTATTCCTTTGCTATTGACAGGATTTATGCTGTTTTGGGTAATCAGTATGATGAATCGTCAAATGTCAGGCGGCAGCAATGCGAAAATGATGAATTTTGGAAAAAGCAGAGCAAGGATGTCTACAGATGCAGATAAAAAGTAACCTTTAAAGATGTAGCAGGTTTGCATGAGGAAAAGGAAGAGCTGGAGGAAATCGTAGATTTCTTAAAAGAGCCTCAGAAATACGTGAAAGTAGGTGCCAGAATTCCAAAAGGAGTACTTCTTGTAGGTCCTCCGGGAACAGGTAAGACACTTCTTGCAAAAGCAGTAGCCGGAGAAGCAGGTGTTCCATTCTTTTCTATTTCCGGTTCTGATTTTGTTGAGATGTTTGTAGGTGTAGGTGCCTCTCGAGTAAGAGATTTGTTTGAAGAAGCAAAGAAAAATGCACCGTGTATTATTTTTATTGATGAAATCGATGCTGTGGCAAGACGTAGGGGAACAGGAATGGGGGAGGTCATGGACGAAAGAGAGCAGACCTTGGAACCAGCTTCTGGTAGAATGGATGGATTTGGTGTTAATGAAGGGATTATAGTAATGTCTGCTACAAACAGAGTGGATATTCTGGATCCAGCCATTCTGCGTCCTGGACGTTTGATAGAAAGTAGGAGTAGGAAGACCGGATGTAAAAGGCAGAGAGGAAATCCTGAAAGTTCATGCAGCAAAGAAGCCTTTAGGTGAAGATGTGGATTTGGAGGAAATTGCTAGAACAACTGCAGGCTATACCGGAGCAGACTTAGAGAATTTAATGAATGAAGCTGCAATTCTTTACAGCAAAAGACGGTAGATTTTTTATTAATCAAAAGGATTGTGCGTCAGGCGTTCATTAAAACAGGTATCGGTGCAGAAAAGAAGAGTCGTGTAATCTCTGATAAAGAAAAGAGAATTACTGCTTATCATGAAGCAGGTCATGCCATTTTATTTCATGTGCTGCCTGAAATGGAACCGGTGCATACGATTTCTATTATTCCTACAGGAATGGGCGCAGCAGGTTATACTATGCCTCTTCCTGGAAAGGATGAAATGTTCAACAGTAAGAATAAAATGCTGGAGCACATTGTAGTTTCTTTAGGTGGAAGAGTTGCGGAAGAAATGATTTTCGGTGATGTGACAACAGGTGCATCTCAGGATATTAAACAGGCAACACAGACAGCGAGGGCTATGGTAACACAGTATGGTATGTCTGATAAAGTGGGCATGATTAATTATGGAAGCGATGACGATGAGGTATTTATCGGCAGAGATTTGGCACATACAAGAAATTATGCAGAACAGACAGCAGCTCTTATTGACAGTGAAGTAAAACGTATTATAGACGAGGCTTATGCAAAAGCGAAAGAAATTATTTCAGAACATGAAGATGTACTTCATAAATGTGCAGAGCTTTTGATAAAGAAAGAAAAAATTAATCAAAACGAGTTTGAGGCTTTGTTTTCATAAGGAATTATGCAGAATACTGAATAATTTTCGGGGAAAAAGGAAATAGTCATGTTAAAAATACTCAAAAAAGGATGCAAAAAAAATGGAAGATTGTGCACACTTTTTTTGTGTTACATGATATTATAATAACTGTAAAAACCCCCCAATACATTATATAGTTTTTGCTACACCCCATAAGAAGAAATACCTTCTCCAAAAACGCCAATCGAAAGATTGCGTTTTTACTATACAAAAATAAACAAAAAATAGTTGTATATATTTATAGTGTAAGATAAAATAATAGTAGACAATAATTCGGCAAGTATAAGCAATATAAATAGAGAGGATGGCAGTATGGATTACGAACATTTGGCAGATACAAGAAGAATTCAGGAATATGTGACTAATATGCGGCCTGCTTTTAATAAACGTGCAGTATTTAGTGATGAGACAGAAAATTATAGAACACCGGCAGAACCAGAACCGGGAGATGTGGTAAATATCAGAATTCGAACCAAAAGTGATAATGTTGATTTTGTATATTTGGTTGTGGGAAAGCTTCGTCAGAGAATGAAGTTATTAGGAAGAAAAGATGGATTTGATTATTATGGGACAGATATTAAATTAGGAGCGCAATCTATCCGTTATTTTTTTGAGATTATTTCAGGTAAAATTCAATGTTATTACAACAAGATTGGTATTACAAAAGAGATTGATGAGCACTATCCTTTGGAATTGTACCGGGATTTCATACCCCTGACTGGGCAAAAGGGGCAGTTATGTATCAGATTTTTGTAGACCGTTTTTGTAATGGAGATACCTCAAATGATGTAGTAAGTAATGAATATTGTTATATTGATGAAAAGGTGCAGAGGATAGAGGACTGGAACTGTCCGCCCAGAGCCATGGATGTAAGAGATTTTTATGGCGGAGATTTACAGGGAGTTATGGATAAATTGGACTACCTGCAGGATTTAGGTGTTGATGTTATATATTTTAACCCTATATTTGTATCACCTTCCAACCATAAGTATGATATTCAGGATTATGATTATATTGACCCACATTATGGGAAAATTGTAAACGATGGAGGAGAAGTTCTTCAGGACTGGGACAAAGAAAATGCTCATGCATCGAAGTATATTCAACGTGTTACTGCAAAGGAAAATCTGGAAGCCAGCAATGCTTTTTTGCAAGATTAGTAGAAGAAATTCATAAAAGAGGGATGCGCGTTATTTTGGATGGTGTGTTTAATCATTGTGGTTCTTTTAATAAGTGGCTGGATAAAGAGAGAATATATGAAAATCAGAATGGTTACGAGAAGGGAGCTTATGTGGCGACAGACAGTCCATATCGAAGCTTTTTTCGTTTTCATGGTGCTCAGAGTAATGAATATGATGGATGGTGGGGGCATGATACGCTTCCAAAGTTAAATTATGAGGAATCACCTAAACTTTACGAATATATTATGCATGTGGCAAGAAGTGGGTATCACCGCCTTATAATGTAGATGGATGGCGTCTTGATGTTGCTGCGGATCTGGGGCATAGTGAGGAGTATAACCATAAATTTTGGCGAGACTTTAGAAAAAACGTAAAAGAAGCAAATCCTAATGCGATTATTTTGGCAGAGCACTATGGAGATGCAAAATCATGGCTTATGGGAGATCAATGGGATACGGTGATGAATTATGATGCTTTTATGGAACCTATTACTTGGTTTCTTACAGGGATGGAGAAGCATAGTGATGAATATCGAGAAGGTATGCTTGGGAACAGTGATAGCTTTATAGGAGCAATGAATTATCATGGAGCTAGTTTCCATGCACCGTCATTATACACGGCTATGAATGAGCTTTCTAATCATGATCATTCTCGTTTTCTTACAAGAACTAATCATGTAGTAGGACGTGTAAGAGAATTAGGTAGCGAGGCAGCAGAGCGAAATGTGAATAAAGCAGTTTTTCGAGAAGCTGTAGTTATGCAGATGACATGGCCGGGGGCACCTACAATTTATTATGGTGATGAGGCAGGAGTCTGTGGCTTTACAGATCCTGATAACAGACGTACTTATCCTTGGGGGAGAGAAGACAAAGAGCTTATTCAATTCCACAAAGATATGATAAGAATTCATAAGGAAAATCCTTCTTTGATTAAAGGTTCTTTCAAATTTATTGCAAATGATTATCAGCAGCTTGTTTATGGAAGATTTACAGAAAAAGAGAAAATAATGGTTGTTATTAATAATAGTAACGAAACAAAAAATATGGAAATTTCTGTGTGGGAACTGGGAATTTCCAGAACGAAGATACAGAAGTTTAAACAGTTGATGGTAACAGGAGATTTCGGATATAGTCTGGTGAAGAAAATACATGAATGCAAGGCAGGAGTTCTTCATTTGGAAGTGCCGTCACATGGAGCAATTATTGTGAGAGGAATTTTGGAAGGATAGAAAAACATAGGGGTTGTTGCAGAGAAAAATAGTGCAGCAGCTCCTTTTTAAATTGTATTTTAAAATTATGGATTATTTTAAGAAGCTATTTAAGATAGGAAAAGATAAAAAAAGAGAAACGTTTAAATCAACGCTTCTCTTTTTATAATGCCGCAGACCGGAATCGAACCGGTACGGGAGTATAAGTCCCGCAGGATTTTAAGTCCTGTGCGTCTGCCTGTTCCGCCACTGCGGCAAGTCTTTTATGATGGGCGATGGTGGATTCGAACCACCGAAGGCGTTGCCAGCAGATTTACAGTCTGTCCCCTTTGGCCACTCGGGAAATCGCCCATGTCATTTTGACTAAATAGAATTATAGCATAATTTACAGAAATTGCAAGTATTTTTTACATACATGATTATTTGAATTTCTTTGAAAATAAGAAAAGGACGGCTTTTTTAAGTCGTCCTTTCCATTTTTATGCAGTTTCTTTATCTTGTGGAATTGCAATATTTAAAATCATAGCAATAATTGCTGCAGGAACAATTCCTGAACCGCCAAAATCAATTCTACAAATTGAGGCAGATTAGCGAGTATTCCGGCATTTGCTCCGAGACCGTATCCAAGACCTAAGGCTACAGATACAATCGTTACGGTACGATTGCTGACACCATCTTTAGTTACAAGTTGAATTCCACTGACAACAATAGAGGCAAACATCATAACAGCGGCACCGCCCAGAACACTCTGTGGCATCATCTGTATAATTGCTGCTAATTTCGGAAATAATCCGCAAAGTACCAGAAAAATAGCTCCGGTTGAAATTGCAAATAAATTGACAATTTTTGTCATGGCAATCAATCCTACATTCTGGCTGAAGGATGTATTAGGAAGTACACCGAAGAATGAAGCAATAGAAGAACCAAGACCGTCACAGATAACAGAGCCTGACAGCTCTTTATCTGTTGCCTCTCTTCCAAGCCCACCTTCTGTAATAGCAGAAGTGTCCCCAACTGTTTCCACAGCCGTTACAATAAACATAATTACAATCGGAATAATGGCACGAAGGTCAATTATATCCTTGCTGAACCCAAAAGGCATAAACGCAGGGACGGCAAACCAGCTGGCATTGCTCACTTTTGAAAAATCAAGAACCCAGGAACACGTTTTTGTAACAGTTTCCTGTGTTGCTGGATCAACATACTGATAAGTTGTGGGTAAAATTATTCCCATAATTCCACAAACAATATAACCTACAATAATTCCGATTAAAATAGATGCTGTACTGGTAACACCTTTTGTAAAATGCTTTAACAGAATAATTGTTACAAGAACTACGGTTCCAACAAAAAGGTTGGGAAGAGAACCAAAATCACCATTGTTATTTCCTCCTCCAAAGGAGTTAATTCCAACAGAAATTAAAGAAAGTCCGATTGCCATTACTACAGTTCCTGTAACCAGTGCAGGAAAGAAGCGGCGAAGGGGTTTGAGAAAAAAACCTAATACTGTTTCAAATAATCCACCAATAAAACTAGCAAAAATAATTGCACCGTATGTTACAATTCCCTGTCCCATAGTAGCTGCTATACCACTGCATACTCCGATGAAACCAGAACTTGTTCCCATTACGATAGGAGCTTTGCCCCCACAGGTCCCAATCGCAAAGAGCTGTAACAATGTAATAACCCCTGCCATCAGCATTGCATTTTGAATGATTTGAAGCTGAAGTCCTCCGTCCAGGGCACATGCACCGGTGATTAACAGAACAGGTGTTAAATTTCCCACAAACATGGCCATGACATGTTGTAGACCATACAAGATAGCCTGACCAAGAGGGATTTTTCCTTCCAGCTTGTAAGGGCTGGAATAATTTTGTTTCTTTTGCATTTCATTTTCTCCTTAGAATTGATAGAGTGAATATGTTTCAATTTCTTCAATTAACACTCTATCATTGTTGAAAAAAGGAAGTCAATCATTTTGTGATTTTTTCTTCTTTTTGTGAAGTTCACAAAAGCGGTGCTCTTTAACATGGTTATAAATTAAAGATGCAATTACTTCTGCGTCTTCTTTCATGTCTTCCTGTAACCAGTGCATAAAGATATTGTACAAGGCGCCGGAATAGTAGTACAGTTCATATCTTTCTAAAGAAGAAGTATTTTGTGTCTGTGTAACTTCCAACATATATAAATCCAACCCATAGAGGAGAATTTGAGAGCGGTTTGCCTTTGTAATGCAAAGAACATAGTCTTTATACTTCTGGAGATATTTCATACTGCTGAGAATATGTTCATAAGTTTGAAAATTGGAAGAAAAAGCAGGATCTTTTAAGTCTTCCACATATTCTTTTAAAATTCGATACATATAGTCCAGCAGAATATCATCCTTTGACTTATAGTGACGATAGTAGGACATACGGGAAACTCCAGCGCGTTTTGTAATATCGGTAATGGTAATATCGTTATAATTTTTTATATGCATAAGCTGAAGTAATGCTTCCATGATACAGTTTTTGGTGAATTCTTTTGTTTCCATGAAACAAAAACCTCCTTTTTGTCACAGTTGGGCTTTCAGATATTGTTTTAAAGAATACATAATGTTACAATTGTCACATTTAATGAAATAATATCAGAATAAAATAGGAAAAGCAAGAAAGGCTGGGAGAAAATGAAATTTGGAATTGTTACAGACAGCTCCTGTGATTTACCGGAGAGCTATACAATGAAAGAAGACGTTACGGTAGTATCTTTTTATGTTTCTTTTGATGGAGAAAATTATTTAAAAGAGGGGAAAGAAGCAGGAATTACAGAATTTTATCAGAAGATGGCAGATAATCCTGATTGCTATCCCAAAACATCCATGCCCTCTGTACAGGATTATATAGATGCATTTCTTCCTCTGGTGAAACAAGGGCTGCCGGTTCTCTGTATATGCCTTACCAAGAATTTCAGTGGTTCTATGCAGGCGGCAGTTAATGCAAAAGAAGAAGTTGAAGAGGAATTTCCACAGGCTAAAATAGAAGTGGTAAATTCTCAGCTTGTTACAGCACTGCAGGGGCTTTTTGTTAAAGAAGCAGTGAAACTGAGAAATCAGGATGTGGATTTGGAGACAGCAGTGGAAGCTTTGAAAAAAATCAGACACACAGGACGAATCTTTTTCACCACAAAGGACTTGAAATATTTGGAACATGGGGGAAGAATAGGAAAAGCAGCCTGTCTTGCAGGAAGTATGCTGAATATCAAACCAATTCTCCGTTTCTGTGATGCAGAGCTGGGGTCTACAGAGCTTTGTAGAGGGAGAAAAAAATCTCTCCATAAAATTATTGAAAAGTTTGTAGATTATGTAGAAAAAGAAAAAATAGATTTGAATGAATACACCTTGTTACAGGAGTGGGATTAATGGTACCTGAGTTTGAAACCTTTCAGGAAGACTTGAGAAAAAGTTTAAAAGAGAAAGGATACCATGTTGAAACATGGGAAACAATGCAAATCGGAGCAACAATTGGTGTACACACAGGTCCTTATCCTATGGGACTGGGAATTTTGAAAAAATGTGAAATCTAAAGAAGAAATAGGAGTTATTGCTTTAAACATTATCCGGAAATATTTATACACCTTTAGCGAATTTGTCGAGCACGCTTTGAGATTACAAGCTCATAGTGAGCGCAGCTGAGCATAAAATGTATAAAATATTCGGGATATGTACTTAATACGATAACTCTTTTTTGAAATTATGGTCTTCGATAGCGATTAAAACAGGAAAAGATTTCCTGAATACGTGGCACTGCCATGCCACAGGGGATATAGGCATTGCTGAAAAAGTTAGAAAAACCGTTTTTTTCCATGTTGTTTTGTAAAATAGATATAATTTCAGAAACTGTACGTTTTCCGTCAATCAGATATTCTTGTGCATATCTTAATAGTTCTCCTAAAGCAGCCGTCTGCTCTTTATCTGCAATCTGTTCGACATATCTTAAATCAATCGTATCTTTTCCTATTGAAAAGCTGTCTTTTCCATGACATTTCATTTTAAAATCTTTATAAGTAGATTTTTTTGTGCTGCTCATAATGCGATTGGAGACAGGCATATAAAATTCAGGAACAGATGAGGGAGGCAGCGGATAGTCAGAACAAAGTTTTTTTGACTTTTTTCTGTGATATCCAGAGCTTGATAATGATCCATTTGAATAATCGTATCTGCAATATGGAAGAAAGCACCTGAACTGCCAGCTACCAATACAGTAGAAATACCTGCTTTTGAAAATAACTGCGGAGCACGTTCTAAAAATGGAGTGATAGGTTCTTCATCACGGCTGATTACCTGCTGCATGAAAGCATCACGTACCATGAAGTTTGTAGCGGAAGTATCTTCATCCAGTAGAAACAGGGTGCTTCCGGCTTCCATACCTTCTACAATTCCTGCTGCCTGAGAAGTGCTGCCGCTGGCATCCAAAGTGGAAAAACAATGGGTATCTTTTTTGTTCGGCAAATCATTGATAAACAGTGATATGTCTACATCTTTTATAAAACGTCCATCCTCTGCACGAAGTTTCATGGCGGAAGCATCTGTAAGAACAAATTCTCTGCCATCTCCGGAGATATGATTGTATACACCGGTTTCAAGGGCTGTTAAAAGAGTAGATTTTCCATGGTAACCGCCCCCTGCGATTAAAGTAATACCTTGGGGGATTGCCATTCCTTTTAGAGTGCCTCTGTGAGGAAGGCGAAATTCCATTTCTAAAGAAACAGGAGATTGAAATGGAACAGCATCTTTCATTGGTTTTTGAGAAATACCGCTTTCTCTTGGAAGAATGGAGTTATTTGCAACAAAGGCAACAAGATGGTGTTTTTTTAATTCTTGTCTCAAAAATTCCTGGTCTTCGGCAAGGAAGACGACATTTTCAATGGTTTTATGAGAAAGGTTTTTATAAAGCAGTGACTTTTCTACACAAGAAGGAAGAAAGTCAAAGAGAATTTTTTCTAATTCAAAAGCATTGATAGTTCTTCCGTTGGCAGGAAATCCTACGGTAAAACGGACAGTAACAAAATCAGAATTCATTTCACAAGCTGTGCGTTCTAAAATTTCCTGTCCACAGATTGTAGTAGAAATAGAGCCGCTTTTTCCGGAACCTTTTGCTTTAAAATTATAAATGGAGAGCTGCTGAGAGAATTTTCGTAAAAGATAATCCTGTACGGCAATGCGTACAGCTCGTGTAGAAATACAGAATTCGGGGAATCCGGCAATCTTTGCAGGAACTTGAATACTTAAATGTGAAGGAGAGGCAAAGGGATCTCCCTGTACATGGTCTATAGAAAGAAGAAAATGATTGAATTTGTAAATGCCTTTCAAACTTTTGTAGGCAGGGTAACTTTTTCGGTCTATGGAAGAAGTTGTTGTTTAAGTTCTTGTGAAGTAAACATATTAAAATCCTTTCATTGAAAATAAAACTATATTTTGATACAAAAAAACCCTTATATCCGAAGATATAAGGGTTTTACGTGCGTTAGAGGATTCGAACCCCCGACCTTTTGGTCCGTAGCCAAACGCTCTATCCAGCTGAGCTAAACGCACATTTGTTAGCTGACTGCCTCAGCAACAAAATTGATTATAGGGCATAAATATGAAAATGTCAATACTTTTTTTGAAAAAAATTTTAGAAATTTTAAAGAGATAATGATTTTGCATGAAATATGCTGGAAGAAATACGAAATACATGATAAGATAAGAAAAGATAAGGGGGATAAAATTTTAAATTTTTACATAAAGGGGAGAATATACATGGAGAATGAAATTACTTTTAAAACTTCAGTAGGAGGTTACAAACGGGATCAAGTTATTGAATATGTAGAAAATATGAATGAGCAGATGTTCTGTTTAAAAAAGGCAAGCGAAGAAGCTGCTGCCAATTATGAAGCAAAGATTAAAGAGCTGGAAGAACTTATAGAAGAAAAAGAGGCAAAAATTGAGGCATATGATACAGATAATGCCAAATTAAAAGAAGATTTGGAAAAGCTGGAAGGGCAGTATAAAGAAGTGCATTCTGATACAGTAAGGTTGGAAGCAGAAAAGAGAATTTTGAGAGAAAAGCTGGG
>ENA-OQDE01001095-OQDE01001095.1-human-gut-metagenome-genome-assembly--contig:-NODE-1095-length-11651-cov-4.663572_pt1 | contig 11651 bp, 12 predicted proteins | sample MGYA00242768_ERZ504595 | MGnify/ENA primary metagenome ERZ504595 (study PRJEB26092, sample SAMD00036307) | human gut metagenome | host: Homo sapiens | study: EMG produced TPA metagenomics assembly of...
ACGGGAAAAACTGATATCACTGTATCCGACACTATCATCTGTCACTTTTTAATTAAAGTGGCAGATATACTAAATTTCAATGATACAGTACACTAGTTTTACTGATTTTACTGATTCCCTTTACTAATTCATAAATTTTACAGCCGTACCATATGCAATGACTTCTGCTGCCCCCTGCATAACTGCAGAAGATGCATAACGGATATTTACAACCGCATCAGCACCTAAGCTCTCTGCCTCTTCCACCATGCGCTTTGTTGCAAGTGCTCTAGCCTCATTCATCATTTCATTGTATGCCTTTAACTCTCCGCCAACTAATGTTTTGAAACTCTGTGTAATATCTTTTCCAATATTTTTGCTCTGGATCGTGCTTCCCTTTACCAGACCAAGCATTTCTAAATTTTTGCCGCTGATATAATCAGTATTTACTAAGATCATCTTCTTCTCCACTCCTTATCTCCTGCACACGTTCTACGGTTACTGCAAATGCTACTCCTGCCAGTGCCAGCGGAATAATTACCATCAATAATTTCATGATGACAGTCAGATCCGGGATCAGCATAAATACCGCAGCAATTGCAACATAATACACGATCAGAACTGCTGCAATGATAATCGGAGCGATCATTTTGTTTCGATGTTCCTTTTTCATAACTTTTGCCTCCTTTGTGTATTATCTAATTAATACAATAATACATTCAACAGAATATGTCAACCACAAATCAACGCAAAATATCCCCAGTCCCAGATGATATGTTCAAAACTGTTTTCCAAATATTCGTAAATATCATCTTCCTCATATCCCGTCATGCGGGAGACCACAACCATATAATCACGCACATCTTCGTAGGAAATTCCTCTTCGGCAGGAAGTTGAAATTCCTTCTTCGCAGAAGCTCCCCTCCCCCTGACTTAACAACCAGTGCAGAAAAACAGCATGCCTTATTGTGGCATATTCCATTGCGATCCACTGCACCTGCACGACCATCTCCTCTAAATTTCCTTCCGGTTTTAAAGAATCTGCATACAACTCTGTCAAAAGGAACCGCCGCATCAACGGCTGGTATTTCAAAAACTGTACTTCAAACTCCTGCCATTCTTTTACAACTTCCTCATCGATTCCCTGTTCGGATAACTGTTCTGCAAGCTGTGCCACAGGCTCTAAGTATTTTTCATACAATCCTTCCCTGCGATAATTCTCTGCAAGGTCCAAAAACAGTTCGTTGCGCTCCTCAATGGAATACTGCAGTGTCTGTTCAATTCCATCAATCGTTTCTGAAAGTTCTAAAAGGAATCCACCCGGATACATTTTTGCCATGTCTGTCAAATCCAGTCCCAACGCATCTTCTGCCGCATCTTTTACCTGCTTATTTTCCATACACCCATCTTTTGCCTGCTCATCTTCCACACGCTCATATAGATCAAGCAGCACATAAAAAATCTTCATCAGATTATGCTCCGGCGTATGCGCTCCATCCTCCATCAGCTTCATTAAAAATGCGCGCAAGTTCACAAGCGTCGCAAGTTCCCGATAAGCAGATGTATCCATCTCCCCGGAAAATGAAATATGTTCTCTTTTTCGCAACAGATCAATGACCGCCGGACAAGACGGCATCAGGGCGTATTCTGTGACATCTTCGTTAAAGGTATGGATCTCTCTTGGAAAAAGCTGACAGGTCTGTGAAAGTATCTCATCCCCATAAGTAAGAACCAATCTGCACAATTTTTTGCCATTCAGAAATGGACAATTTTTCTCTTTATTTAATCCGATGACTCTGCTGCCATCCTTCTTTCTTACATACCCACTCAGCTTTTCTTTTTTTGCCTGCTTTCCTCTATCTGTATCATACATCCCGTCCGGCGTCAGAGTGTGTTTCCACTTTACAAAAGTGTCCTCATCCACCCCGATCTTCCATTCCCTGCAGCATGTAAAACTGCACCGGTCTGCTATACAGGTAAAATCTTCATAATAATCCGGCTTCATTTCTCTCTCCTAGCTTATGAATAAATATAGGGCTGTTTTTTCAAAGGGTATTTTTACCTTTTGAAATCCAGCCCCACATTTTTTATAAAATCTTCGTCGTCCACTTTGAGCAGTCCCACACGGCGTTCACCACATCCTGATAGAAATCCGGCTCATGACAGATCAAAAGTACTGCTCCGCGGTATTCGTTTAGAGCACGCTTTAATTCGTCTTTTGCATCCACATCCAGATGGTTCGTCGGCTCGTCCAGAAGCAGGATGTTAGTCGTGCGGTTCATCAGTTTGCACAGACGTACTTTCGCCTGCTCACCACCGCTAAGTACACGCACCTGGCTTTCGATATGCTTTGTGGTCAGACCGCATTTCGCAAGTGCTGAACGCACTTCGTACTGGGAAAAAGCCGGAAATTCTTCCCAGATTTCTTCGATACAGGTATTTTTATTTTCCCCTTTAATCTCCTGCTCAAAATAACCGATCTCTAAATTTTCCCCCAGAGTGACTTCCCCTGATAAAGCCGGAACCAGTCCTAAAATACTGCGCAGTAAAGTCGTCTTTCCGATACCGTTTGCACCGACTAAGGCGATCTTCTGACCGCGTTCCATAGAAATATTAAGCGGCTTTGATAACGGTTCATCGTACCCGATGACAAGATCTTTGGTCTCAAAGATATATTTTCCCGGTGTCCTTCCGAGTTTGAAATCAAACTCCGGCTTTGGACGCTCTGCGGCAAGCTCGATCACATCCATTTTATCAAGTTTTTTCTGACGGGACATCGCCATATTTCTCGTAGCAACGCGGGCCTTGTTGCGCGCCACAAAATCTTTTAACTCACTGATCTCCTGCTGCTGTTTGCGGTATGCAGCCTCAAGCTGTGATTTTTTCACTGCATAAACTTCCTGGAACTTATCGTAATTTCCTACATAGCGGTCAAGTCTCTGATTTTCCATATGATAAATGATATTTACCACGTCATTTAAAAACGGGATATCGTGTGAGATCAGGATAAACGCATTCTCGTACTCCTGCAGATAACGCGTCAGCCATGCAATGTGCTCTGCATCTAAATAGTTTGTCGGCTCATCCAAAAGAAGAATGTCCGGTTTCTCTAAAAGAAGCTTTGCAAGCAGCACCTTCATACGCTGTCCACCGCTTAAATCTGAAACATCATGGTCAAGTCCCAGTTCCAATAATCCAAGTGCTCGCGCAACCTCCTCCACTTTGCTGTCGATAACATAGAAATCATGCATCGTCAGCATATCCTGGATCACACCAAGTTCTTCCATCATGCATCCATCTGATCCGGATCGCACTGCCTAACTGATCGCAGATCTCATTCATGCGTTCTTCCTGCTCAAACAGCCACGCAAACGCCGACTTAGGACGCTCTCGATTGTCATCCCCTTCTGCAGGGTGGAATTCTGATCCAGATATCCGGTCCGCACATTTTTCGCCCACTCAACTTTTCCCTCATCCGGCATCAGTTTTCCGGTCACAATGTTCATAAATGTGGACTTTCCCTCGCCATTGGCTCCAACTAATCCGATATGTTCCCCCGCAAGCAGGCGGAATGAAACATCCTCAAAAATTGCACGGTCGCCAAAGCCATGGGTCAGATGTTCAACATTTAATATACTCATATTTTTCCTCTTTACTTTCTGTTATTATCTATATGGTACTCACGTTTTGTTCCGGCAAAACCACTATTGTATGCTCACGTTCAGCATCTTTTCCGTCTTCCGGTACACATGCCGGTACGCCGGGAACAAAAATGCGTCCGCGAAGATCCATGCGACCGGGCTTGCAAAACATGCTGCCGGAAAACCAAACAGCGGCACTAATGCAAATCCGACGAGCGTTCTCGCCGCCATCTCACAGACACCTGCTAAGATTGCAAACTTGCTGTATCCCATACCCTGGATCAGGAAACGGACGATATTGACAAATGCGAGTGGAATGTAAAATGCACTGTTGATCAATAAAAACAGGTATACATTCCCGATGACTTCCACCTCAGCGCGTTCCACGAAGAACAGTGCAAGATTTCTTCCGGTCAGCGCCAGAATACCAAATGCAAGGATCGCATATCCGATTCCAAGTATGGAACATGCCTTTAAGCCTTTTGAAATACGATCCATTTTCTTTGCACCGACATTCTGTCCGCCATAAGTTGCCATCGTCGATCCCATCGCGTCAAACGGACAGCAGAAAAACATTCCGATCTTGCTTCCGGCAGTCATGGATGCAACTGCGTTTGAACCAAGTGTATTGACTGCACTCTGTAAAATAACGCTTCCAATTGCCGTGATGGAATACTGCAGTCCCATCGGCACACCCATGCCACAGAGTGTTTTCATATAAGAGCTGTTCCATCTTCGTTCCTCTGCATCAGGATGCAGGATCTCAAACTTTTTCCAGCTGTAGATCAGGCATCCGATCCCGGATACTGCCTGTGAGATCACCGTCGCAAGTGATGCACCCGCCACACCCAGATGAAGATTTATGATAAATACAAGGTCTAACGCAATATTCATCACAGATGAGATCACAAGGAACACAACCGGCGTCTTACTGTCTCCCATTGAACGGATGATCGCAGAAATCAGGTTGTACAGATACGTTGCCGGTATTCCTGCAAAAATGATCACGATGTACAGATACGCCCCGTCGATAATGTTATCCGGTGTACGCATCAGTTCTAAGATCGGGCGGCAGAATACTACTGTGACTGCGTCATGACCACTGCAAAAATTGCAGATAAATAAATGGCATTTACCATAAATGCACGCAGTCCACGGTAATCCCCGGCACCAAATTTATGTGCCAGTGGAATTGCAAAACCGTTGCAGACACCCATACAAAATCCGATGATCAAAAAGTTTAAAGATCCGGTGGAACCTACCGCTGCAAGTGCATCCACACCGAGAAATCTTCCGACAATGAGTGTATCCACCAGATTATAAAACTGCTGAAACAGATATCCAAACAAAAGTGGAATGGAGAAACCTAAAATCAGCTTCATCGGAGAACCATTCGTCATATCTTTTGTCATATTTCATCCTCTTTTCCCTTATATTTCCCCACAATGTTTTTCAAAAATCTCAAAAAAACTGTCCGTCTGTATACCATCTGTGGTATCTAATGTGAGTTCATCCCACATATCTTTGTTGATACTGGAATTCAGTCCCGCCACAAACTGATTATAGACATCATCAAATGCCTCTTTTTCTCTTTTTCCCACGATATTGGACTTGTTTGCCTCTGTCAGTTCCTCATTATATTTATTCAGGCATTTAATAAAATAAAACCCTTTGCCTGCCTGGATCATAGACGACGTCTGTCCATTATCAAGATTAAACGCAACCTCCTCGACCTCTTTGGGCAGTTCATCCCTGGCCACCGTAGTCTGTATGGAAGAAGTTCATTATAGTTATTTGCCACAGATGCAAAATCATCTCCACGCTCTAACTTTGCTGCCACATCACTTGCCTTTGTACTGTCTGCGACAAATATCTGCATGATCTCGATCACACGCGCCTCATCGTCACTGACTTCCTCATTTACACTGTTTGTCAGCGAATTATAAAGTTTCTGTGCTAATGCGTAATGCTGATAATATTCGCTGATATCGCTCTCCGTCACTTCAAGATAAGTATTTTCTTCTTTTGAAAGTGATGCATAATACTCTGCCGCCGCCTCTGATATTGCAGAAAGCTCATCCTCTGAAAGTGCAACTTCCTTGACTGTGCAAGCAGATCCATGCTGACCACCTGGGTTAATTCTTCCATTGTGACCGCTTTGATATATTTTACCAATGAATCATCCCGAAATCATGTTTCCAGAGATCCACACCATATGCCGTCCCGTAGATATTCTGATAATTCGTCAGATAAACCCGCGCCTCTTTCAAACTGCAGACGGTTCCCTCGATCTTGAATACCTGACGGTCATTTAATATATTCGAAACCACAATATTTTTATTTCCGATCCGGCATCCGGTCAATAACAGCGACATGCCACACAGCACAGCTGCTACCCTTGTAAATTTTCTCTTCATCCTAATTTACCCAATCTGATAGAAAGTCCTATTGTTCCATTGATTTTAAGATACTTCTTGCAACGGAAATTCCGTTTGCAGATGCCTGCTGCAATCCTCTCGTCACAGATGCTCCGTCTCCGATCGCACGCAGTCCTTTTACGCTGGTTTCAAAATCAGAGTTGACCACTACCTTGTTGGAATAGAATTTTACTTCCACACCGTAAAGCAGTGTCTCGTCGCTGGCAATACCCGGTGTCACCTTATCGAGCGCCATTAGCATTTCCTCAATATCGACCATGATACGGTGCGGGAATACTAAGGAAAGATCACCCGGCACAGCATCCTTTAAAGTCGGGATCAGGTTATTCCTGCAGAGGCGTTCCTCCGTTGTTCTTCTTCCTCTCTTGAAATCACCGAATGTCTGTACTAAGATCTTTCCGTCGCAGAGCATGTTGGAAAGCTGTGCGATCTGTTTACCGTACTCGATCGGTGTCTTAAATGGTTTGGTAAAGTTTTTGGAAACCAAAATTGCAAAGTTGGTATTGTTGGTCTTTAAATCTTTCGACTTGTATGCGTGACCGTTTACCACCGCAAGTCCGTTATCGTAGTATTCTGTTGCGACCTCACCGGACGGGTTGGTACAGAAGGTACGCACCTTATCATCAAATGTCGGTGTATGGTAAACCAGTTTTGCCTCATAGAGGTTCTGATTTAAAAATTCAATGACCTCATCACGCACCTCCACACGTACACCAATGTCTACGGTACCTACCTTTGTTTCAATATCATGCTGTCCGCAGATATGTGAAAACCAGTCAGCACCCTCTCGTCCAACTGCAGAAACAACCTCTGCTGCAAGATATTCCTCATCTTTTTCGGTAATGATCCTTTGACCTTGTTATCCTCAATGATGATATCTTTGACCATGGTGTTAAATTCCATCTCAACGCCCTGCTCTAACAGATGCTCCTGCAGTCTGGAATAGATTTTGTAGCCTTCCTCTGTTCCAAGGTGGCGGATCGGACATTCGATCAGTTTTAAGTTTGCATTGATCGCTTTTCTGCGGATCTCACGGATCTCTTTTTCTTTATCCACTCCGTAAACTTTTGTATCTGCACCGAATTTTAAATAAATATCATCGGATTCTTTTAATAATTCCACGGTTTTATCATAGCCTAAAATTTCCGGCAGATTTCCTCCGACATCCGGGGAAAGTGACAGTTTACCGTCAGAAAAAGCTCCCGCTCCGGCAAATCCGGTCGTGATGGAACAAGGTTTACATCCAACGCAGACTTTTGTCTTACGTTTCGGACATTCTCTCTTTTCGATTCGTCTGCCCTTCTCGATCATTAAAATTTTCAGATTCTTCTTTGCATGGATCAGTTCATATGCACAAAAGATACCAGATGGACCGGCTCCAATAATAATCACATCATATTGTTTCATTCTTTTTTCCTCTTACCTGTCTATTTGTCCTGTTTACCGATTTCTCACACGCATCTGTATTTTGGCATAGCGTATTCCATAAAAACGTCATTCCTACGCTTCCACGATCAGATATCTGCCGTCCGGGATTGCAAAAACTTCCTCTGCCTCTGCTAAATCCGCATTGCTCATTCCGGCAATATCTGCGCCCTCATCTTCAAAATAAGCACGGACTTCTTTGATATTTTTGCAGACAACTGCCATGCAGTCCTCTAAAAATTCTTCGGCCTCCTCCGGCGATTCTGCAACATTTTCTTTAAAAAGCTGCATCTGATGTTCTAAAAAATACTGTACTACCGCTTCATCGTACATAATAATCCTCCATTCTGTGCAGTGTAAAAATCTCATTTTTCACACTGTATTTTCCCGCTTATCTACCATGTATATGGGTCAATTCCAAGCCGGTCAAGCTCTCTGTAAATCGCTGCAACCGGAAGTCCTACCACATTATTATAGTCACCGTCGATTTTGTCAATATAAATTGCAAATTTTCCCTGGATTCCGTATGCACCGGCTTTGTCCGACGGTTCTCCTGTCGCAATATAACGCAAAATTTCACTTTTCTTTAACTGTCTGACAAAAACGTCAGTCTTTTCATAAAAGATATGTTCCCCTGCCCTGCCGGTCCGGTCGATAAACACAAAAGCAACCCCCGTGTACACCGAATGGCTTTTCCCTGACAATAAAGAGAGCATGCGGAAGGCATCTTCCTCATCTTTTGGTTTTCCTAAGATTTCGCTACCCGCGGCAACAATGGTGTCTGCACCGATGACTAAAGTATCCTGCGGTGTCATCAGCGTCCGATGCTCATCTCCATATGTTTTTAACATGGATGCGACTTCTCTCGCCTTCTGTGCTGCAAGTTCCATGACAACCTCTTTTGGCTCTTTTTTATGATGATCTCCTCCCCCTTTGCTGGACAGACCTCAAAGTTAAGACCGATCTGCTCTAAAAGTTCACGGCGTCTTGGGGACGCGGATGCTAAAATAATCTGTGACATGGTCAAATTTCCTTTCTGCTGCATGCTTATCTGCTTCTTAACTTTGCACAAAACTCCAATCAGACTGGCTTTTGTACAATGTTTTTAAATTTTCTATACCGGGATCACTTTCCCAAGCCGGAAGGAATACAACAGTTTTTCCTTTACTTTCAGCGGATTTCCGGCTGCATCTTTCTCATTTTCATAGACTCGGTTTAGCGCTTCCTCGTAAAGTTTTAACTGTGCCGCATAACGCTCGGACAATTCCTTTTCCGTATCCACACGGTCTGTTTTATAATCAAGAAGGACAATACCGTCCTTTTCAATCCAGAATACATCGATGATTCCCTGGATCAGTGTCAGCTCTTTCCCTGTATATTCCGTTTCTCCTATATTTCCTACACGCCCCATGCTTTTTACCTTTTCCGCCTGTTCCGTGTTTTCAGCAAAACCAAACTCGTCTAACTGTTCATCCGTAAATCCCATGACAAATGGTTTCTCACGGTACAATTTTCCGTCTTTTTCAGCTGCTCCCATCCGTTTTCCAATATCTGCATTTACAAAATATTCAACCTGCGGTATGCGAATCAGTCCATGCATCTCCGGTGTGATCTGTTCTTTCTCCAGCATCCCGGCGACCTGCTCTTTTGCGGACACACCGGAAGAAAACTGGTAGCACTCCATGATGCGGTGCATTGCCGTTCCGCGAAGTGCTCCAGGGCTGGCATCCTCACTTTGCTGCTCTATTTCTCTTGCAAATGCAGGCACATACGGCACAACCTCCTCGGATTGAAAAACAGGAACTGCCTCCTCCTCTTTTTCAAACGCCTCCCGCATGGCACGATGTTTTAACTCCGACACGGAATACTTATTTTTTCTCTGCACATCATTTTCATATGCATACCGTCTGTGAAAACGCTCCGAGAACTGCTGCACTTTTTTTTCATCTGCCTGCGCAGCTTTTTCCATGCAGGCTGAACGGTTCCAGTCATCTTTGATCTGTGTTTCCAATTCTTCCTGCACCAGTTCTGCCGCCCGCATCAGACGTATCTGATATTTATCCTGACAGGATGCAGCCGCAGGCAGAATCCAGTCCAAATAACCGGCTGCACTCTCGCGTCCCAGATAAGATAACAGTTCCTCTGGAAATGCTTTTATATAGGAAAGTGTCTCCTCTGCCTTTTTCAGACTTCCGGTTAAGATCAGCTTTTCTTTCGCTCTCGTTAATGCCACATAAAGGACACGCAGTTCCTCGCCAAGATTTTCCATATCGATTTGCTTTGCGATAGCACGTTTTGCGATCGTCACGGATTTTACACGCTGTTTTCCGTCCATATAGTCAAGACCGATGCCAAGTTCCGGGTGTAATACCAGACGGCTTCTTGTATCCTGGCGGTTAAAGTTTTTTCCCATCCCGGCGGCAAATACGACCGGAAATTCCAGTCCTTTACTCTTATGGATACTCATAATGCGCACGACATTTTCGTTTTCCCCGATCAGATCTGCCTCGCCGAAATCCACATCGTATTTCTGCAGTTCATCAATATAGCGCACAAAATGAAACAGTCCCTTGTAACTGGTATTTTCATAGGCGATCGCCTTCTCCACCAGCATTAAAAGGTTTGCATGACGCCTGTCTCCGGCTGGCATTGCTGCGGCATAATCGCCGTAACCGGTCTCCTTTAACAGCAGTTCGATCAGCTCATGGATCGGTGTATCCGGCACAAGCTGCCGCAGTTTTTCGTAGGTAACATAAAACCGGTATAACTTTTCTTCGGAATCATCCCTGCCCTGTCCCGGATTTTCCTCCGCTTCCTGTTTCAGACGCTCACATTCCTCCAAAACACACTCGTAAAATCTGACATCCTTGTCTTTTAAACGCAATTTTGCAAGTTCCTCATCCGAAAGTCCTGCGATTGGTGAACGAAGCACCGCTGTCAGCGGGATATCCTGTCTCGGATTATCCAAAATACGAAGCATGGAGAGCACGGTCTGCACCTCCACCGTACTGAAATATCCTGTCGCCGAAACAGTATGTGCCGGAATTCCTGCATCATTTAACACAGCAGCAAAACGGTCTGCATATCCGCTCAGGCTTCGCAACAGAATGACCATATCCGAATACTGCACCGGGCGCAGTTCTCCGGTTGCCTTGTCGGTCACCTTCTGCGTTCCCATAAGCTCTTTGATCCTTTTTGCAATCATCCGTGCTTCTAACAGTTTCTTATCATCCGCTGCAGCATCATCCAACAGTTCATCATCCCCGTCCACCAGTAAAATTTCCGGTGTGAACATGTCCGTTTCTTCCTGATAAGAAGCTCCCGGATAAAGTGCTGCATCCGCATCATATTCCACATTTCCAAGATTGCGCTTCATGATGCGGTAAAAAATATCGTTGGAAAAATCGAGCACTTCATTTCTGCTTCGGAAATTTTTATGCAGGTCAATGCGCTGCATTTTTGCATCCGTCAGGCTGTAAGTATCGTATTTTTCCATGAATAGTTCCGGTCTTGCCAGACGGAAACGGTAGATACTTTGTTTGACATCCCCGACCATAAAAAGGTTGTATTCACCGCGCTCCTCCCGTGAAATTGCACGTAAGATTGTCTCCTGCACCTCATTGCTGTCCTGGTACTCGTCGATCATGATCTCTTTGAAATTATCCCGGAACTCCTCGGCAGTCTTTTTGACTTTGCCGGTCTCCTCATCGACAAAGATATTTAACGCAAAGTGCTCAAGGTCATGGAAATCCACCAGATTTTTCCGCCGTTTTTCCGCCGTAAACGTCTCGTCAAATTCCAATGTCAGACGCACTAACTCTGCCGCCATCGGCGCCGTCTTTTTCATCTGCTCCGCCATGATCTCCGGTGATGTGAAAAAATACTGGCGGTTTATTTTTTTGACCGCATCCTTTCCCATCTCTCGCAGTTTTTTGACCAGCTCTAATTTTTCTTCGTTTCCGTCAAATCCACGGGAGGAAGCAAGCCTGTCATAGGATAAATTGCGGTAATTCTGATAAAAATCCGCAAAACTTTCACTCGCAGCGATCTCCTTATATTTTTTCAGGTCGCCCTCTAATGCTTTCGCATACATATCCGGCCCGTCATCGTCCTGCGTCAGTTTGTATGCCCGCCGGAAAGTGCCACAAGATCCTCTGACACCGTTTAAG
>ENA-OQDE01001096-OQDE01001096.1-human-gut-metagenome-genome-assembly--contig:-NODE-1096-length-11611-cov-2.560171_pt1 | contig 11611 bp, 15 predicted proteins | sample MGYA00242768_ERZ504595 | MGnify/ENA primary metagenome ERZ504595 (study PRJEB26092, sample SAMD00036307) | human gut metagenome | host: Homo sapiens | study: EMG produced TPA metagenomics assembly of...
ACCAGAAATTCTATGTTAGACTATAGCTATATCGGGTGCCAAACACGCTGATATCACAGCAGTCGAAAAATCTTTCAGGCGTATTGCCTTATCTTAAGCATCCAGATTCAAATCAGTATTCTGATTCAGGAGCAGTTTCAAAAAAATCAATCAATCAACAAAAGGAGAAGTATGTGTATGTCAGAAACATTAAAACAATTATTTCCGAATATTCGGACCGAAGAAGCAATTATAGGAGAGATCAAGAGTGATGAGAATCTGCTCGCAGAATATGAGAGCTGGACAGAACTACAGCAGAGAGATTTTCTGAAGTTCTGTTCAGGGATGCGGGGAGTCAAGGTGTTGTATGACGGGTTTGGAAAGGAGATATTAAGCCCGATCTATCATCCGGAGCGACTGGAGGAGCTGTTGTCCTGTATCCTGGAGACAGAAGTGAAGATCCGTCAGGTTATACCAAGTGACGGAACGAGAATTGCAGATGAGCAGAGTCTTGTTATTATGGATATTGTGGTAGAGCTCATGGATGGAAGTCTGGCGAATGTAGAGATTCAGCGTATCGGATATCTTTTTCCGGGAGAACGGTGTGCGTGCTATTCCGCCGATCTGCTTCTTCGGCAGTATAAGAGTGTCAAGAGCAGAAAAAAGAGAAATTTTACATATCGTGATGTGAAAAATGTATATACCATCGTATTTATCGAAAAAAGTACAAAAGAATTTCAGGAATTTCCGAATACCTATATCCATCGGGCAAAGCAGCAGTTTGATACCGGACTTTCTGTGAATCTGCTGCAGGAATACGTTTTGGTGCCGCTTGACATTTCCGGAAAACCACGCACAATAAAATTATCGAAAACAAGCTTGATGCATGGCTTACCTTTTTAAGTAATGATACTTCGGAAAAAGTAAAAGAGCTGGTCGAAAAGTATCCCGAATTTAGAGACATGTATCAGGAAATTTATGACATTTGTGAGAATGTAGAAGAGGTGGTACGTATGTTTTCAAAAGAATTGCAGGAACTGGACCGTAATACGGTGAAGTTTATGATTGAAGAGCAGGAGAGAGAAATTAAGGCGCAGAAGGAGCAGCTAAGGCAGAGTGAAGAAGAGTTGCAGAAGAATCAGGAGCAGCTGAAGAAGAATGAAGAAGAGTTGCAGAGGAGTCAGGAGCAGCTGAAGCACAGTGAAGAAGAGTTGCAGAGGAGTCAGGAGCAGCTGAAACACAGTGAAGAAGAGTTACAGAAGAATCAGGAGCAGTTAGCACAAAAGGATGCACAGATTGCCAGACTTCTGGCTCAGATTGAAGAGAAAGATACGTAGTTGTTGGTCCATTTATGATGATAGAACAACCAGTTGTGCAGAAATCACCCCGTTTCTATGGATTTGTGATAGAGTAGTCTTCAGAAAAATGAAGAGATAAAGAAGTGAAAGGTGAGAGATATGAAACACGCAGAAATCATTGCGAAAATGACAGTGGAAGAGAAAGCAGCGATATTGAGTGGAGTGTCCGAGTGGGAGTCAAGAGAGATCAAACGACTTGGAATTCCGGCGGCGTTTTTCAGATGGTCCTCATGGAGTGAGGAAACAGGAAGGAGAAGGCGACCATCTCGGATTGAATGCATCTGTTCCGGCTACCTGTTTTCCGACGGCAGCTACGATTGCAAACAGTTGGACGAATCGTTGGGTGAAGAGATTGGAAAGGCTCTTGGAGAAGAAGCATCAGCATTAGGCGTAGATGTACTTTTGGGACCGGGACTGAATATTAAGCGAAGCCTCTGTGTGGAAGGAATTTTGAGTATTTTTCTGAAGATCCTTATCTGGCGGGAAAGATGGCTGCATCTTATGTAAGAGGAATCCAGAGTCAGGGAATCTATGCATGTCCGAAGCATTTTGCGGTTAACAGCCAGGAGCTTCGCAGGATGGCAATGAATTCGGTATTGGATGAGCGGACACTGAGGGAGATTTATCTGACTGGGTTTGAAATTGCGATTAAAGAAGGAAAAGCAAAATCCATCATGACCAGTTATAACGAGGTCAATGGAGTCTATGCAAATGAAAATGAGCATTTGTTAAAAGAAATTTTAAGAGAAGAGTGGGGATTTGACGGACTTGTAGTCACTGACTGGGGGGCTTCGAACGACCATGTAAAAGGAGTTGCCTGTCGCTCTAATCTTGAGATGCCGGCGCCTGGACTGGATGCGGCACGAGAAGTTCTGGCAGCGTTAGAAGAGGGAAGCCTTTCCATGGAAGAACTGGATCAGTGTACGGACGATCTTCTGGATGCAGTACTGACACTGGCAAAGAACAGAGAAAAACGTGCGCGTGAATTTGACCGGGAAGCTCACCATACGCTTGCGAAAAAAGCTGCAAGAGAGAGTATTGTGATGCTTAAAAACGAAGAAAAACCGTTCCAGCTGCTTCCTCTCAAAGAAAATACAAGAGTGGCACTGATCGGGGACTTTGCATCTGTTCCTCGTTACCAGGGGGCAGGTTCTTCTCTGGTGAATCCAACGAAAGTAGAAACAATGGAGCAGATGATCAGCAGTTATCCGATTCAATGTATCGGTACAGCGAAAGGATATCAGAGAACAGGAGAAGCAGATGAAGTACTGAAAAAGGAAGCAGTGAATCTTGCAAAGATGGCAGATGTGGTTATTTACTGCTTCGGTCTGGATGAATTGAGCGAATCAGAAGGTCTGGATCGTACGCATATGCGGATTCCGCAGAATCAGGTGGAGCTTCTGGAAGCAATGGCAAAAGTAAACTCCAATATTGTAGGTGTATTAAGTGCGGGATCTGCAGTTGAGATGCCGTGGCATTCCTGCTGTAAGGCATTGCTGCACGGATACCTTGGCGGACAGGCTTCTGCAGGAGCCATGCTGGATGTGCTGACCGGAAAAGCCAATCCGTCCGGAAGACTCAGTGAGACATATCCGGTTCGCTATGAGGATACTCCGGCATTTAAATATTTTCCAAGTACAGAGCGTAATTCGGAATATCGGGAGAGTCTGTTTGTTGGATATCGTTACTATGATACAAGTAAAGTGAGAGTGCAGTATCCGTTTGGATATGGTCTGTCGTATACATCTTTTGAATACTCAGACTTGAGAGTAACGGCGGATGGAGTTGAATTTGTACTGACCAATACCGGAAAGATGGATGGTGCGGAAGTAGCTCAGATGTACGTATGTGCACCGAAAGGAAAGATTTTCCGTCCGGATAAAGAATTAAAAGGATTCGCAAAAGTATTCCTGAAAGCAGGAGAAAGCAGAAAAGTACAGATTTCGTTTGATGATAAGACATTCCGTTACTGGAATGTAGAGACAGACAACTGGGAAAAAGAAGCAGGAAGATATGAAATCTGCATTGGAGCATGTGCGTTAGATATCCGATTGAGAGAGACACTGGAAATAGAAGGAACAACTGATACAACGCCATATGATGCTGAAAAGATGCCGTCATATTTCTCGGGAATTATCAGAGATGTACCGGATGCAGAATTTGAAGCACTTCTGAAGCAATCGATCCCGGATGGAAAGTGGAGCGGTGAACTGGGAATGAATGACGCAATCTGCCAGATGTATTATGCAAAGAGCAGACTGGCAAGAATGATCTACAAGATTCTCACAAATCTGAAAAAGAAAAGTGAGGATAAGGGAAAACCGGATTTGAATATCCTCTTCATTTATAATATGCCGTTCCGTGGAATTGCAAAGATGACACATGGAGCGGTCAGCATGAAAATGGCAGAGGGTATGACGGAAGTGGTCAACGGACATTTCATGAAAGGTATGAAAAAAGTACTTGGCGGTTTCTTTGAGAACCGAAAAGCAAATAAAGAATATGAGAAAAAACTGGGAACCGGAAAATAAGGAACCTGCGAATAAGCAAAAGGAGAAAGCCAAATCAGGACTTTCTCCTTTTGTGTTTAAGATTCTACAGGAATCAGCACCTGCAGGGTAAACCAGTTGTCTTCTGCGTGAAGTGTCATAGAGCCGCCATATTTGCGGGCTGCCTGCTGAATGCTTTTCAGTCCGTATCCGTGATAGCCTACATTTTGCTTTGTTGTAGTCGGAAGTTGATCCGGTTTTAAAGAAAGCGAAGTTTCCGTATAGTTTTCACATTGAATCATCAGTAATTGATTTTTCTGATACATAGACAGTGTGATCAGACGCTTTTCAGGGTCATCAAACTGGGAAACACATTCAATTGCATTGTCCAGTGCATTTCCAAAGATAGAGCAAATATCTTTGACATGCATAAAAGAAATCAGTTTTCCGTCAGCCATGCAGGTGAATGTAATATGCTTCTGCATACAGTAAGTGCTTTTGGTAGTCAGAACGACGTCCAGTACACTGTTTCCTGTATTTGTGAGCGCTTCCTGTGTGTGGATCGCCTCCTCCATTTCCAGAAGATACTGTTCTTTTTTCTTGGGATCCTGTTCAGAACGGATCGCGATCATATAATGTTTCAGATCATGAAATTCTCTTCGTAAAAGTTCAATATTATCGATGGAAAGCCGATACTGGTCATACTGGCGCTGGAGAACAATATTCATGGCCTGATTTTCACTTCTCATACGAAGTTCTTCCCGTTTTCCTGCATGGAAAAGCATGACAAGTCCCCCGAAATCTACCAGTGTCCGCACATACAAGATGGAACTTGTGGCACTGGAAAACGGCGTATTTGGCATGACGAAGCTGATGTTGCTGATGGCAAATGCTCCAAGTGCAATGAGAATTGCGCTTAGGAGTTCTTTTCCATTGACCAGCAGGCGCTCGTCAGTCGGAAAATGTCCTCTTTCCAGAAAGTAATATCCGATATAAATGCCTGTGTATAAGAGCAGCATGGTCAAAGTCGAGAATAACCGACTGTTTTTGGCATAATTCAACGCCCACCAGACATAGAGCTGCCAGTGAAGCGAAGCTGCAAATTCCGCAAGAACCAGTGCTTTTGCACAACAGAACCATGCATCCAGCCAGGTTGTATCACAGAGAAGATGCAGAAGTGCACACATTAAAAAGGCAGCTCCGATCATACAGGGAATCCAGAAGTAGATCGGAAGAGTTCCTGCAAATTCCTGATAAGCGATAAATACGAGCAAGCTTCCTGCAAGAGAAACCGGCAGTTTCCACCCGGTTACCTTTCGCCGTAAGAGAAGGACGTACAGGATGCAGGCGCCCCATTCAGCAAGGGCAGTATAAATCCGGGGAGTGTCCATCAGTGCGTCTAAATTCATCGGTGTACACCTCCTACATAATCAGTCAAAGCTTCCAGAAACCCTTTCTTTTTTGCACGGCTGACAGGAAGCGTCGTGGAATCAGATAACAGGACATTGTTTTGTACAATACCGGTTACATGCATCAGGTGGATGAGATATGCGTTATGGCATTTGGAAAATCCTTTGTCTTTTAAAAGCGCTTCCACCTTTTTCATTGGACCGGCAGTGAGAAAATCCCCTTTTTCGGTATGGAACAGAATGTTGTGGCGCTGGCTTTCGATGTAATAAATCTGACTGATATCCAGGCGCATCTGTCCGCCTTCCACTTCAATCGTCATATAATCTTTTTGCTGTTTTTGCTTCACCTTTTTGACAGCTTTTCCAAGAATCTGAGAAAATGCAAGATAGGCGACCGGTTTTACAACATATCCCAGGGCATCTACCAGATATCCTTGAACTGCGAACTGGATCGTAGAGGTAATAAAGATAAAAGATACATCTTCATCCAGTTCCCGGATTTTTTCGGCAGTCTTCATGCCGTCCAGATGTTTCATCTGGATATCGAGAAGAATGACATCGTAGTCTGCTTTGTATTCACTTACAATGTCCAGACCATCGTGAAAGACGGAAATCTGGAAGGAAAGGGAATGTTCGGTTTCATATTGTTTCAGATACCCGGTGAGTACCTGCACATAAGAATCTTCATCTTCAACAATTGCAATTCGGATCATAGTCTCTCCTTTTTGTTTTTTATCATTTTTGGAACCAGTACTATTTTATCGGAATCCGGCAAAAAAAGCAATTCTTGTTACGATTGCGCATGGATAGGCGGGGATTGGTGTGAACAGTAACGAAAGCAGGTTGAAATTCCGGGAAAAGCCAAGTATAATAAAAATACTGAAAAACAAAGAAGAGAGGTTTTTGAGTGAAGGAGGTAAGTATGGCCGAACAATATCATGGTATGGCAATTGGAATATTTGAACTGGACAGCGAATGTGCCTGTTTTGTGGCGTTGGATGCGGCAGCAAAAGCAGCAGCAGTACAGATCCAGGGAGTGGAGAGAAATCGTCTGGGAGCCGGTGCATGTGTGAAGATGCGTGGGAGTATTTCAGATGTAAAAGCAGCTATGGAGGTGGCGATCCGTACGGCAGAGCCAATCGCAAAAGTTGTTTCCCACACGGTGATCGCATCCCCGTCAGAGGAGACAGAAACGGCGATTGCAATGACGATTACAAAATAAGGAGAGATTAATATGACATACGGAGCATTTGGACTGGTAGAAGTCCTTGGGGAGGCAAATGCGGTTCTGGTACTGGATCGGATGTTAAAGACTGCAGAAGTTTTTTATGAAACACAGGATACAAAGTGCGGCGGACATGCCCTGATTTTTGTAAGCGGAAGCGTATCAGCTGTTACAGCGGCAGTGGAGAGTGTAAAGTTGGCACCACCGTGTAAAGTATTTCAGACGGCGGTGATCTCCAATCCATCCCAGGAGATGGTTCAGATTGTAGAAGGTTTCAAAGCCAGAAATAAAAAGTAAAAGAGCGTATGAAAAAGGACAGCAGCCGTATGGGAAGCTGTCCTTTTTCGATTTTATGCTGCTTTGGTAAGGTCGGACAACGGACGGAAGGTATATCCCATTTCCTCCCATTTTGAGAGGAGCTCCTCCATAATTTCTCCGTTGGTCTTTGATGTATTGTGAAGCAGTACAACCGCTCCGGGATGAACGCGGGAAAGCAGTTTGTCAAAGGCTTCTTCATGAGTAGGCTGATCATCCTGCTGCCAGTCTACATAGGCAAGGCTCCAGAAAAATGTCTGGTATCCCAGCTGTTGTGCCATTTTCAGATTTTCAGTACTGTAGATACCTTGTGGGGGACGGTAATATTTGATCATGTCAGTGCCGGTGATTTCTTTATAGAGAGATTCTACGCCGGAAAGTTCTTTTTGAAAATTTTCGACAGAGGAAATCTTAGACATATCCGGATGACTGAGCGTATGATTGGCCACTGTATGCCCTTCTTCTGTCATGCGGCGGATCAAATCCGGATTATCCCGGACAAAGTTTCCCACAACAAAGAAAGCAGCAGGAGCCTGATGTTTTTTCAGCGCATCTAAAATAGCTGGCGTAGCGCCGTTTTCATACCCGCAGTCAAAGGTCAGATATAAAATTTTTTCATCCGTATCCTGCGCGTAGTAAGCATCATATTGCTTCAGCTCTTCAATCGAAGCGTTGGCAGTGGGGAGTGTTCCTTCCTCTGGAAAACTAAGGCCCCAGTTTCAGAGGACGAGAGGACCGGGCCGGATACCGGATGAATGCCAAGGGAAGTTCGGCTTTTCCGGCGAGAGAACCGAGTAAAAAGGCAAGTGTAAGAAATAAAAGACGACGAAAACAGACAAACAGGATTTTTTTGTCATGCGTGCTAATGTTCATAGAAAAGCTCCGGAACGTTGTTTTTGCTACTATATTCGAGAAAACAGGGAAATATGCTTACAGTAGACTTTTGGAGAAAAGAGTGATACAGTTAATGCAGAAAATGAATGGAAAATCAGAGGTGACATATGAAAAAAGCGGCATTATTTTTTGATATTGACGGAACGATATTAAGTGAAAAAACAAAAGAGAATTCCAAAGAGCGCGATCGAGGCACTTTTGGCGGCGCAGAAAAAAGGACATCTTTTATTTATCAATACAGGGAGAACTATGTGCTCGATTCCGGCACAGTTAAAGCAGTTCATGTTTGACGGATATTTGTGCGGATGCGGAACATATCTGACGTATCATGATGAGGTATTGTTCACAAGAAATATTGACAAAAAACGGGGAAGAGAAATTTTAAATAAAATGGCGGAATGCAATTTGGACGGGATTGCAGAAGGAACGGAAGATATTTATATTCCAGAGAGGATTACCAGGTTTGAACGTCTGGAGACATCCAGAAGATATTTTCAGTCCAATGGTCTTGGATTGGAATGTTATCTCGAAAAAGATGATTTCATTTATGACAAGGTGTTCATTTATGCAGATGAGAAAAGCAATCTTCAGGAATTTTTTACGTTTATCGAGGAAGATATGGAAGCAATTGACCGCGGAGGCAATACCTATGAAATTGTGCAGAAAGGCTACAGTAAAGGGACTGCCTGCGATGTAATCCTGAAAAAATTCGGGATGGAACTGGATCGGGCATATGTATTTGGAGACAGTATGAATGATCTTTCCATGTTTCAGTATGCGAAGCATACGATTGCCATGGGAAATCATGCAAAAGGACTGGATCCTTTTACAGAGTATGTAACAGCAGAAGTAGAGAAAGATGGGATTGCTCAGGCAATCCGTCATTACGGTTTAGATTAAAAAGGAGCGGCTTATGAAATTATTTGTATACAGTTACAGGACATTTGATGAGGATGTGTATTTCCGGGAATTTCAAAGGAATATGGGGTAGAACTGGGAATCTGTCATCAGGGACCATCTATGGAAAATGCACATCTGGCAGAAGGATATGACTATATCAGTATTCTTACCAGCAAATTAACGCAGCACTGGTAAGACGATTCCGGGAACTGGGAGTCAAATGATCTCTACCCGGACGATCGGTTATGACCATATCGATCTGGATGCAGCGAGAGCGTGTGGGATGAAGGTCAGCAATGTGACATACTCACCGGAATGTGTGGCAGATTATACGATGCTTTTAATCCTGATGTCCATTCGAAAAATGAAACGGATTCTGCAGCGGGCAGAGCTCAACGACTTTTCACTGCCGGGAATCCAGGGAGGAGAACTGCATAATTTTACAGTGGGCGTCATCGGAACCGGCAAAATCGGGCAGGCTGTCATCCGGGATCTGAGTGGATTTGGCTGTAAGATCTATGCGTATGATGTCTATCGTTCAGAGAGTGTAAAAAGAATATGCAGACTATGTGGAAAACGTGCAGGAAATTTATCAGAAGTGTGATCTGATCACACTGCATATGCCATTATTTGAGTCCAATTTCCATATGATCGATGAAAAGGCAATGGCGCAGATGAAAGATGGTGTAGTTCTGATCAACACGGCAAGAGGCGGTCTGATCGATACCAAAGCGCTGATCAAAGGTCTGGAAACAGGAAAAGTCGGTGCAGTAGGTCTGGATGTGATCGAGGATGAATTTGGATTGTATTATAAGGATCTGAAATCGAAGTGCTTAAGTAAGCATGATCTGTGTATCCTGAGAAGTTTTCCTAATGTAGTTGTGACACCACATATGGCATTTTATACCGACCAGGCAGTCAGTGATATGGTGAAAAATTCGATTTTGAGCTGTTGTCTGAATGAGCGGGGAGAGGAAAATCCCTGGGAAGTAAAATAATAAAAACGGACCGTGCATGAAAAAAGGTTCGTGTACGGTCCATTTGAGTTTAAGAAAAATAGAGCTCTTTAATCTTCTCCACAGGCATCTCCTGCCCGGTCCACAGCTTGAATGCCTCCGCCCCTGGTACAGCAGCATATAGAGTCCGTTGAAGTCGGACATCCGGCTTCTCTGGCAAGGCGCAGCAGTTTTGTCTCTTTCGGATTGTAGATCACATCGGAAACGATCAGGTCTTTATGGAAAAAGGACGGATCGTTGATGATGGAAGCGTCTGTATTCGGAGCATGCCCACAGAAGTTCCGTTGGTCAGGATATAGCTGTCTGCAATCTCTCTTCGAAGGATGGAATCATCTTCAAAATCAAACAGTTGTACCTTACAATTTGTTCGCTCATTTAATGTCTGAACAATCTGCTCGGCGCGCACATAAAACTGGTCATGGATACTGAATACGGAAATCTCTGACAATCCGTCCAGTGCTGCCTGAACCAGAATGGAGGTGGCAGCTCCGCCTGCGCCGAGAAGTGTCATCTTTTTTCCAATCAGATCGTATCCGGCATCCTTTGCTGCGAGCAGGTATCCGGTACCATCCGTTGTATGTCCAGTCAGAATTCCGTTGTCATTCACGACGGTATTGACAGCCTGAGAGATTTCCGCAGCCGGAGAGAGTCGGTCACAGAGCTCACACATTTTATTTTTATCCGGCGTGGTTAGGTTGAAGCCACGTACGTTCATGGCGCGAAGTCCATCCACGGCAGCGGCCAGTTTGTCGGTTCCGACATCGAATGCAAGGTAGACATAATCAAGTCCCAGATGTTCAAAAGAAGCGTTGTGCATCATGGGAGAGATGCTGTGTGCAACAGGGCTTCCGAGCAGTCCTGTCAGTCCGGTGTGTCCGGTAATCTGTTTCATAAGTGGGTTCCTCCTGTTTTAAATTTCGTCTGCCTGGTCAAAGAATGTAAGATCGGCAGGGTATACATAACTGTCACCGATCTGGTGAAGGAGCACCAGATTTAAGTGATTGTTCAGATTTTTCTTATCCAGTGAGATGGCGTCCATAAGATCACTCATCGGCAGATGGCAGGTATCCGGAAGACCGTAGGCATTCAAAATCAGCCGGATCTTTTGGGCAGTACCTGGCTGGCACAAGTTTTTTTCTTCGGCGAGCTTACTGATCTGATACATACCGATGCCGACGGCTTCCCCATGGCTTTCCCGCTCATAGTGGAAATACTGTTCGATCGTGTGTGCAAGCGTGTGACCGAAATTTAAAAGCATCCGTTCCCCGGTATCGAACTGATCGTTTTCCACAACCTGACGTTTGATGTCCACACAGCGGAAAATGATTTCAGGAAGAATGTCCTGCAGGTTTTCAAAAGAACCACGTTCTTTTAATGTCTCAAACAGGGCAGCGTCTCTGATACAGCCGTATTTGATGACCTCGCCCATTCCATCCATAATAAAGTGTTCAGGAAGAGTGCGAAGAACCTGAGGATCGATCAGTACCAGTTTTGGGTGATAAAAAGCTCCTACCAGGTTTTTTCCCTGCGGGAGATCTACCGCAACCTTTCCGCCAACGGAAGAATCCACCTGTGCAAGCAGGGAAGTCGGAATCTGCACGAAACGGATCCCTCTTAAATAACTGGATGCGGCAAAACCCGCGAGATCTCCGATCACACCTCCGCCCAGAGCAATCACCAGATCACTGCGGGAAAACTTCTGCTTTAGCAGTGCATTGTAAAGCGCGGGGAGTGTCTCAAAGGCTTTGGTAGGTTCTCCGTGTGGAAGGACCAGCTCGTGTACCTCATAGTCACCGAGGGAAGTTTTCAACTTCTCTCCGTAAAGTGGGAATACATTGTCATCAGAGATGATCATGATCTTTTTTCCGGAAAAGCAGGAGGAAATATAAGAACCTGCCTGATCCAGAATGTTGTTTTCAATATAAATCGGATAGCTGTTTTTTCCTAAATTTACTGTCAGTTTCAAAAATATCCCTCCCGTATATCAGGTTAAACCTGTTTTCCGACAACCTGGGCGATCTGTCCG
>ENA-OQDE01001097-OQDE01001097.1-human-gut-metagenome-genome-assembly--contig:-NODE-1097-length-11604-cov-3.561732_pt1 | contig 11604 bp, 12 predicted proteins | sample MGYA00242768_ERZ504595 | MGnify/ENA primary metagenome ERZ504595 (study PRJEB26092, sample SAMD00036307) | human gut metagenome | host: Homo sapiens | study: EMG produced TPA metagenomics assembly of...
TGCAGCTGTTTGACGGCGCACTGAAACAGACAAAAAGAATGCTTGAGGCAGATTACAGGACAGCAATTCCACAGTATTATAATCACTCAATCCAGCTGTTACTCCCAATCTGTCTCCGCCATCCGGGAAAACCCGACCTTGCACTGGCGTGTATGAAAACATCGGACGGAAGCAAATATCTGGGGCGTACCTGTCTGACTCTCAGAATGGCCTATCATAATGCCAGGCTCCTTGCAAGGGTGGACCGAAGCTGCTGATGACTTCTGTATCTGCCTGAGGTTTGACATGTGTGGTTCGCTTTGATATATTATAGCAGCGAAGCAGATGATTTTATCTGTCTGACTGAAATGATGTCAGGTTAGATATTTTTACGGATTGTTCTGCTGCTATAGATGAAACAACAGAAAAAGGTGGGTGAGAAATCAAATGCGAAATAAAAGTCTGGATGCTGTAAAGGCCATTGCTGCGTGTCTGGTGGTATGCATCCATGTAAGCTTTCCGGGACAGGCCGGGCAGCTTGTAAAAGTACTGGCAAGATGCGCGGTACCGTTTTTCTTTATGGTATCCGGGTATTTCTGTTATTATCAAAATTGCAATGCCTCAAAAAGAATATTGTCTAAAATCCTGCATATCATGAAGCTTTTTTCAGTTTCAGTTGTGTTTTATTTTATCTGGGAATGTTTTATGAAAGCCTGGAATGGGGAGAGAGCATGGACATGGATAAAGGGGCTTGTGAGCACAGAACATCTGAAGGAATTTTTCGTGTACAACAGTACTTCGCCGGTAAGAGCACATTTATGGTTTCTGCCTGCGCTAATTTACTGTTATCTGCTTGCTCTCCTGATTGAAAAATGGAGAATGCGTAAGGCTGCATACTGTCTGGTACCTGTATTGTTGGTAATACTTTTATGGAGAGCGGAATTTTGTGTTCTTTTTGACAGATTTTATCACACTATGGAATACAGAAACTTTCTGTTTATAGGAATGAGCTTTTTCCTTACAGGTCAGATACTCCATGAATATCAGGATAAGATAGCATGCAAACGTCAGGAGCAATGGATGCAATGGGGATTGAAAGCAGGGATGATTTTCGGTGTGGCACTCAGCATGATAGAATATGCTTTCCGGGGGGCAGGAGAAATTTACACAGGAAATTGTGTTGCAGTGATCTGTCTGTTTCTGTGGCTTATTTTATATGGAAGGGAGATAAATTTTCCTTCTGTACTGGTGGAAACCGGAAGAAAATATGCTTTCCTGATCTATCTTCTTCATCCGGCGCTGTCAGACCTTCTGAAAAAATGTTCAGAAAGTCTGGGAGTCAGTAACTGTCAGATTTATTTTTGGCTGCGTCCGGTTTTAGTATATGTGCTGACAGTGGTGACAGTTTCCTGCATATCTGCGGTCTCTGCGTATGCAAGGCAAAATATTTTACAGAATAATCATGTATAGTCAGGGTATGAAAATCCGGAATTATTATAGCGATCCTCGTAAATAACTATACCAATCGCGTAGAATGCGGATTCGAGTAAGCAGTAACACCAGTAACGTTATCTTCAGGAACCGCGGGAATTGTAACTGTTCACATAATGGAAAATGTGATATAGTAATCAGTAAATCTTATGAACGTAACCGTCCGGTGTTTTGCAGAATGGCGGACTGCTGAACAGTTACCGGAAATCATTATGCAGAAAATACAAAGGAGAGAGAATGGCAGAAAAAAATCAGAACATGAACCAGAGCAAGAACAGAGCAGAAGAGCACGATGAAAGTGTGCTGAATCCGGAGATTAAGAATGAATCGGATCTGTCAAAGAAGGAAAGACGTCTGATTGAGAAAGAAAAATTAAAGGGAATGGGACCAAAGAAAAAGCTGGAATATATCTGGATGTATTATAAGCCGGCTATTTTCGGAGTGATTGCAGTGATTGCTCTTATATTCGGAATCAAGGATTACTATGAACAGTCCAAAATAAAAACAGTTCTGTCCATGACAGTGGTAAATTCAATGGCAAATGATACGGAAACTCCTGAGCAGAAAATCAAAGAAACACTTGGGTACAAAGATGATCCCTATAGTAAAGTAGAGATAGGCGTGAATCTTACTACGGACTCTGAAATGGCAGAATTTGATTATAATGCACAGATGGCTTATGTGGCACAGATCCAGGCAGGTTCCATTGATATTATGGTTATGCCGGAGAAGCTTTATCAGACTTTGAAGAAGAATGAGCCATTTGCAGATTTGAAGGAATTGCTGGGTGAGGAAGCTTTTGAGAAGTTTGGAATGCAGACAGATACTACGCACATTTCCATTACTGACAGTGAGCTTGAACAGGAATTAGGTGTAATCTACGATCCTGTATGCATTGCAGTGCCGTATTCAGCACCGAATCAGGAGAACGCAGTAAAATGGATAAAAAGTCTTGACAGCAGGAAATAAATTATGATATGTTTATCACACCAAAACTGGTGTGGATTTTTCAGTCTTGTGACAAACATGAACTCTTTTCGCCGCACGATTATCATACAGCAATGTAGAGATAATTGTGTGGCGTTTTTTGTTGTAATGAAACAGAGAAAGGAAAAAAGAATGAACAATACTTTTATGAAGAAAAAACCGATTCTGCCGCTTCTGGCATCTATGGCAATGCCTATGGTACTGTCTATGCTGGTGAATTCACTGTACAACATCGTAGACAGCTTTTTTGTGGCAAAGATCAGTGAGCAGGCGATGACAGCTCTGTCTCTGGTATTTCCTGTACAGAACTTTATTAATGCAGTTGCCATTGGTTTCGGTGTGGGAATCAATGCACAGATTTCTTTTCAGCTGGGAGCAAAAAATATTAAAAATGCGAATATAGCAGCTACCCATGGTATGCTCTTTAATATTATCCATGGAATTATTTTTACAGTAATCTGTATTCCGTTTATGCCTGTATTTCTCAGTATGTTTACAAAAGAGCAGGAAGTGATCTCATCTGGTGTGCAGTATTCAACCATTGCATTTGCATTTTCCACAGTGATCATGATCAGCCTGTCCTTCGAAAAGATTTTTCAGGCTGTGGGCAGAATGAAGCTGACAATGATCAGCCTGATGATTGGTTGTATTTCCAATATTATCCTGGATCCGCTGCTGATTTCGGAGTGGGGATTTTTCCGGAAATGGGGATCAGAGGTGCAGCACTGGCAACTGGTCTTGGCCAGGTATTTACAGTTATTGTATATCTGATCGCATATAAGAAGTGTAGTATTCCGGTGGAGATCAGCAGGAAATATCTGGAACTTAACAGGAACCTGGATGGGAAGCTGTATATGGTAGGGATTCCCGCAATCCTGAATATTGCCCTGCCGTCAGTTCTGATCTCTTTCCTGAATCAGATATTATCGGCTTTTTCCGGAAGCTATGTAGTGGTTCTGGGAATCTATTATAAGCTTCAGACTTTTTTATATCTGCCTGCAAGCGGCATTGTCCAGGGAATGCGCCCGTTGATAGGATATAATTACGGAGCAGGGGAAATACAGAGGGTAAAGAAACTTTTTGGGATTTCTGTGCTTCTGAATGGTATGATCATGCTGGCAGGAACAATTATATGCTTTACAGCATCAGAGACATTGATGGGAATGTTTACTGAGAACCCGGAAACTGTAAGACTTGGCACTGCAGCATTACAGATTATCAGTATCGGGTTTATCCCATCTGCCATCTCTGTTACAGCTTCCGGTGCATTAGAAGGACTGAGCAAAGGTGCTCAGTCCTGGTGATTTCGTTATTAAGATATATTATAGTGATTATTCCGGCAGCATACCTGCTGTGCCATTTTGCCGGGGCAGATGCTGTGTGGAATGCGTTCTGGATCTGTGAATTTATAACAGCAGTAGTAGTAGGTATCGGGATAAAGTATTACTGGAACCGTCTGCTGCAGTAGACGATAGTGATAAAGCTGCTAAGTCAGGCTGCGCCTGCTTCAGCAGACTCAGCATCAGACTCTGCTTCTGAGGCATTTTCATCAGTAACATCTTCGGCATCGGAATTGCTTCCGCCGCTGAGAACATAAGTGATGACTTCGTCCGGAACGCCTGCATTGGACAGATTATCCATAAGTGTAGTGAGGTCGAGTGTAGCTGCGTAGGCACTCATATCATCTTCATTGGTTACGTCATAAACATCTCCCAGAGCCGTAAGGTCCGGAATTTCAACAGATTCGCCTGCACCGGAAGTAACAGTGAAGCTTCCGAGAGTGCTTCCTGCACTTTCAACGGACAGTGCAACAGAACCAGAATCTTTTGCTGAATTTAAATCTAATACAAGTGCAAAGTTCTCGAGCATGGAAAGAGAAGAATCTGTATCTTCTGAAGAATCAGCAGGGAAGGTGATAGTATAGTTACCGTTTAAGTAACCTTCTTTTGCAGATTCGGTGTCGTAGTCCTTTACTTCGATAACAGCTGCGGCTGTATCATCCTGAGAAATTTTATAGGTTCCGTTTAATTTACCGCCATCAATCTGACCGGATCCGGACAGGGAGAGTGTGCGGAATCATCTGTTTCAATGGAGAGAAGATAGCCAAAGTCTGAGCCGTCCCTGGTCATCTGCCAGTTCAGAACAGGAGTTATTTTATCACCTTCCTGAAACTCAATTTTACGTCCTGCAATTCTGCCGGTCTCATCAACCCAGATTCTGGTGTTGAGATGAGAATCATCGGAATCACCGGTATCTGCATCTTTCAGAAAATCAAGACCGTCTTCTACAGCTTTGGTAAAGCTTTCATGCAGGTCCTCATTACTTGAGAGTTTCTCTGTCCAGGTATCGAGGATGTTCTCAATATCACTGTCTGATTTTGCTTCTTCCAGGATTGCAGTTGCAGTTTTTACAGCGTCTTCGGCTGAAATCTGGCCTTCATATACTGTACAGTCCTGACTGATATCACCTGCTGTCAGAGTTTCCTGACTGCTTTCGCCTTCTGTTACATTGTCAAAAAGCATAGATCCGTATTTATCCAGAAGTGTTTCTACTACAGAAGCTTCTGGAGCTGCTGCTGACAGATCAGACATCATGGAAACAGTCAGGCTGAGACTGTCAGAATAAGCGGAAGCGAAATTGTCTGTCGGAATATCTGCATCTGAATCATCAGGGGTTAATTCTTCAAGATCATTTTCAATATTGGCAGCCTGTTGATCTGCGGCTTCTTCCAGATTGGTCTTGAAATATTTATCAGAGAGTTCAGGGATGCGCATATAAATATCCTGGCTGTCCGGATCAAGATAATATTCCAGAGTACAGATTTTATTATCATTAAGAAGGACCTTCATCAGAATACCTTCTTTTCCTTCTGTAAAAGAGATATCATTGGAAAGTGTGACATTGTCCAGCCAGGAGACATCAAATGGTGCGACAAACCCCAGCAGTGAGCGTCCGGAATCTTCAAATTTCAGAATCATGTCACTCTGCATTCCTGACATCAGAGACTGGCTTTCTTCTATAGATGTAGCGTAAGAAGATGCCATTTCAGTGACCTTTTTTGCCCATGCATTTTTTCAATGGAAGCGTAACTGTCTGCTGCAAATGCTGTAGATGGAATTGCAGCAGTACCAAGAAGTGCTGCAGTACAGATAGCGGTTGTTTTTCTTAACCATTTTTTCCTTGTTTTCATAAAGGGCCTCCTTCCGTTCTGTTATGAATCTTATGTAGTGGAATTACATTTCAGGACATTCATTTTCAGATATGTCGTTTGACTGAAATAATAATCTATAGCAGTCCTTGTAAATGATTTTTCAAATACGCTCTATATTAAGATGCATTATTTTAGAGGATTGCTATATATCAATTTTACCAGATAAATATAGAAAAAGCTATGCTTTTTCGACAATATGGAAAAAGATGTTGATTTTAGACTAAATTATTTCTATGGAAAAATAACAAAATATAGACAAAAACTATATGTGTATATAAATAATTGATATAAGAAAATTTATTGACAGATTTATGTGAAAAATATATACTACTATTCATATCGAAACACTATGGAATTGCTAAAAACAGGGAAACGATATATCACAGAAAACATACCGTTAGTCCGGAGATTATTATATTTTACAAGGGGAATATGCTCATGGAATTTCAGACTAAATTATTACACGGAAAAGCAGTAGACAATTATGCGAATGGTTCAACAGTGCCGCCTATCAGCCTGGCAAATGCTTTTGCCTATGAATCTTCAGAACAGTTGGAAAAAGTATTCCAGAATCGGGCACCGGGATTTGCATATACCAGGATTGCGAATCGACAGTGGATGCGTTTGAGCGAAGAGTAAATGAATTAGAAGGCGGGATTGGAGGTGTAGCCTGTTCCTCCGGAATGTCAGCGGTTACATTATCATTACTTAATATCCTGCAGGCAGGGGATGAGGTAATCGCAGGAAGTGCATTGTTCGGAGGTACACTGGATCTGCTTCATGATCTGGAGGCATTCGGAATAAAAGTACATTTTATACTGAGGGTAGAGAAGGCGCTGATCGAGCGTTTCTTACAGATAAGACCAGAGCAGTGTTTGGCGAAATAGTAGGAAATCCCGCACTGAATGTAATGGATGTCCGGGAAACAGCAGATTTTCTTCATGGAAAAGGAGTACCGCTGATTGTAGACAGCACAACTTCGACTCCGTATCTGCTTAATCCGATTCAGTATGGTGCGGATGTAGTGGTGCATTCTACTTCTAAATATATAAATGGAAGTGGAGATGCCATCAGTGGAATTATCATTGACAGCGGAAACTTTTCCTGGAGTCCGGAACGTTATCCGGGAATGAAGGAATATAAGAAATACGGAAAGTTTGCTTATCTTGTGAAACTGAGGAACGGAATCTGGCGAAACATGGGCGGCTGTCTGGCTCCGATGAACGCTTATCTGAATATTATCGGAATGGAGACACTTGGTCTTCGTATGGAGCGGGTCTGTAATAACGCTTTCCGGCTTGCCCAGGCACTGGAGAAGCTGGAAGGTGTATCTGTCAACTATCCGCTGCTGGAGTCCAGTCCATATCATGAACTGGCAGAAAAACAGCTTAGTGGAAAGGGTGGAGCGATTCTGACTATCCGTGCAGGTTCCAAAGAACGGGCATATAAGCTGATCAATCATCTGAAATATGTAAAGATTGCAACCAATATCGGTGATGTGAGAACTCTGGTGATTCATCCGGCGTCTACGATTTATATTCACAGTACGCCGGAAGCAATGGCAGAGGCAGGAGTGTACGACGACACAATCCGTATCAGTGTGGGTATCGAAGATATAAAAGATCTGATACAGGATTTCACAGAGGCAGTGGAGAGCCTTGGAGAAGAATAATTCATGATATACACATTATCAGGCGCTTTGGTCGGAACATGATAGTAACTGGACAGAGGCGCTGATTTAAAAACAGAATAACTGACAGACAGTCAGAGACAAGAGAAGCCCCGGAAGTTCAGGAGTGTCCAGTTAAGTGGAACTCGATGATCTTCCGCGCTTCTTTTTGCAGCAAAATTTTTTCAGATATTGAATCTGTTTCCGAAACCGTTTCGTTATAAAAAATAGCGGTTAAAAATTAACAACTATCTGCGGGCGCGTTTTTCAATCAGTCCGAGGAGTCCGTACAGGATAATAGCGATGATGCACAGAATGATAATGGACATCAGTACCCAGGTAAGCTTAAAGGTCTGGCTGGAATAGATGATCAGGTAGCCAAGCCCTTTTCTGGCACCGATAAATTCGCCTATGATAACACCAACCAGACACAGACCAATATTAACTTTCATAACACTGAGCAGTAACGGCACAGAAGACGGAAGAATAATCTTCATAAGTTTTTCTTTCTTCCCACCGCCCAGCGTCTCAATCAGCTTCAGTTTTTCCGGGTCAGCTTCGCCAAAACCTGTATACAGATTCAGAATCGAACCAAAGATAGCAACCGACATACCGCAGACAATAATCGTCCGTTCGTTGGCACCAAGCCATACAATAAGCAAAGGCGCCAGAGCAGATTTCGGAAGGCTGTTCAGTACTACGAGATAAGGCTCTGTGATCTTCGCAAGTCTGGGACAGGTCCACAGCAGAACTGCCATCCTGCACCCAGAACAACAACGAACAGAAAACTGACCAGTGTTTCCGTAATTGTAACAGAGAGATGGGGAAAAATAGAGCCGTCTCTGCACATACTGCAGAAGCTGTGCCAGATCATTACCGGACTGCTGAAGATAAAAGAATCGATCAGCCGGTCCTGGCGGAGATTTCCCACAACACCAGAAAGAAAAGAAGAATAAATATCCGCAAAAAAGAACAAGTTTCTTTTCTCTTTTCTGATGTCGGATATACTGTTGCTGATGATATGAGATTTCAGACATCATGATTCAGCTCCTTCCAGATAAGATTGAAATAAGATTTAAATTCAGGCGCATTTCTGGAAGCCATAGGAGTACGGTTCTCCAGATCAAAACAAATTGGCACAATCTTACGAATAATGGCAGGCCTTGGAGAAAGAATGATAACCCGGTCTGCCATGCTGATCGCTTCTGAAATATCATGGGTGACAAGGATCGCAGTCTTTTTTTCCTGACGCAGGATTCTGCCGATATCATCACTTACGCTGAGTCTGGTTTGAGAGTCAAGTGCAGAGAACGGCTCATCCAGCAGAAGAAGTTCCGGCTTTAATGCCAGAGTACGGATCAGTGCAGCTCTCTGGCGCATTCCTCCGGACAATTCAGACGGATGTGCAGAGCGGAATTTGTCCAAACCGTAATCTGAGAGAAGCTGATTTACATAAGCAAGTTTTTCGGCAGTGAGTTCCCTACGGATTTCCAGTCCGAGAAGAACATTTTTATAAATTGTCCGCCACTCCAGCAGATGATCCTTTTGCAGCATATATCCGATACGGCAGTCACCGGAAGTTACCGGCGTGCCGTCCAGAAGAATCTGTCCCTGTTCCGGCCGGAGCAGACCACAGATCAGATTCAGCAGCGTGGACTTTCCACAGCCTGACGGCCCGACGATGGCGAGAAATTCACCTGGCATCAGTTGAAAGGATATATGAGAAAGGGCAGGGGTTTCCCCTGATAAACTGTGGTAGGAGAGACTGACATCTGTAATATCCAGCAGTGGTTTCATACAGATACCTCCATATTCGGTGAATAGTAACGAATATTTTCATAATTTATGATATGCAGAAATGTCAGGGTATGATATAATAGATAAACTATAGTATTTTTGCTGTACTAGGATATAGCAATTCCATAAAAAGTATGGAAACCAGAGAAATGCTGTAAAAAACTGTATTTAAGAAAGCGTAAGAAATGAAAACTAAGAAAAAAGCGATATTTAATACTGTTTTTCTGATCCTTATATTTTCCATTACCGTATATATGGTATTTAAGGGAGAGGATCTGGGAGAGATTATTCATACAGTACGGCAGGCAGATCCGGTTTACTTACTGATCAGCGTGGTTTGTGTGGTACTGTTCATACTTGGCGAGTCTGTAATTATCTTCTATATGATGCGGACTCTCGGAGCAAAAGTAAAGATGGGGCATTGTGCTCTGTATTCTTTTGTGGGATTCTTTTTCAGCTGTATCACACCGTCTGCATCCGGCGGACAGCCAATGCAGATTTATTTTATGAAAAAGGACAAACTTCCGATTCCTGTCACTACGCTGGTCCTGATGATTGTCACGATTACTTATAAAGCGGTTCTGGTAGTGATCGGAATTGTAATCTGGATTTTGGGCAGAGGCTTTCTGGAAGGATATCTTGGTCAGTACATGTGGGTGTTTTACCTGGGCGTAGGCCTGAATATTTTCTGCGTTACTTTCATGATGATCCTTGTATTTGCCCCTGGACTGGCGAAGTGGATTATGGTAAAAGGACTGAAACTTATTGAACATTTCCGTTTCCTTAAGCCAAAGACAACCCGGCTTGAGAAACTGGAAGCGTCTATGGACCAGTATCATGAAACAGCGGCTTTCTGGGCAAGTCACAAACTGGTGATCCTGAAAGTGTTCCTCATCACTATGGTGCAGAGGATTTTGTTATTTACAGTTACATACTGGGTATACCGTTCGCTGGGATTTCATGGATATTCCATTATAACCCTTACGATTTTGCAGTCTGTCATATCTGTCTCTGTTGATATGCTGCCTTTACCCGGAGGAATGGGAATCAGTGAGTCTCTTTATCTGGTGATGTTTGCACCGGTTTTCGGAGAAGCATTACTTCCTGCAATGCTGCTCAGCAGAGGAATTTCCTATTATGCACAGATGCTTATCAGTGCAGTGATGACCTGCGTGGCGTATTTCATAATAGGAAGAAAAGAACAAGAAGAAAAGTAGGGGGAGAAAATATGTTTTTAGGAATTTATGATTATACGGTGATATTGACTTATATAAGTCTGGGAATTTCCGTATTTGGAATTACCAGGGCTTTGGAGGGGGATTTCAGGGTTGCAATTTTCTGTCTGGCACTTTCCGGACTGTGCGATATGTTTGACGAAAAATAGCCAGAACAAAGAAGAACCGTACGGATGATGAGAAGAATTTCGGAATTCAGATCGATTCCTTATGTGATGTGGTCTGCTTTGGTATTTTTCCGGTAATGATCTGTTACTGTCTGGGTGTGAATACACCGGCGGGGATTGGGGCGCTTATTTTCTACAGTGTGGCATCTGTCATCCGCCTTGCGTATTTTAATGTTTCTGAGACAAAGAGACAGAATGAGACTTCTGAGAACAGACAGTATTATCAGGGGCTTCCGATCACATCCATGGCGATCATCCTGCCGTTCCTTTATCTGATGAGAAGATATTGCGGACTCTATTTCCTGATCGTGATACATATTGCAGTAATTATTGTAGGACTGCTTTTTATTCTGGATATCAAGGTAAAAAAACCTCAGAATCCGGTACGCATCCTGTTGGTTGCGGTCGTGGCACTTGCACTTGCGAAGATGTTCCGTTTGATATAAAATAAATATAACTGTTGACTGGCCGCAGCGGTTCCCGGAAAACGGGGAGGCTGCGGCTATACTTTTATGAAGTACTTTTGCTGCTGAGAACGGAGTGAACAGTAACACAAACTTTTTTATGGAGGTTGTTAACAGTTAAATTTAAATTATAAAATCATACAAGTTGGTGTTGAGTTTTATAAGATGTTAGAGCAAAATATTATTGAAAGGAGTTGATACTTTGAGTAAATATTATTCTATACATGAATTTTCAAAAATTATAGGCGTATCTGCTCAGACATTATGAAATTGGGATGCCAATGGAAAACTTCATCCGCATCATACTACAGTAAGTGGCTATAGATATTATTCCGATGAGCAACTCAACCAGGTAATAAATGTAAAGCCTAAAAATCGCATTACAATTGGATATTGTCGCGTTTCCAGCCATAAACAAAAAGATGATCTGGAACGACAGATTGATAATGTCAAGACATATCTTCTGGCAAAAGGGCAGCCGTTTGAGATAATAAGTGATATCGGTCCCGGGATTAATTATAAGAAAAAAGGGCTTCAGGAATTGATCAGACGAATCTCTCAAAATCAGGTTGAAAAGGTTGTTGTTTTATATAAAGATCGGCTA
>ENA-OQDE01001098-OQDE01001098.1-human-gut-metagenome-genome-assembly--contig:-NODE-1098-length-11603-cov-2.424800_pt1 | contig 11603 bp, 11 predicted proteins | sample MGYA00242768_ERZ504595 | MGnify/ENA primary metagenome ERZ504595 (study PRJEB26092, sample SAMD00036307) | human gut metagenome | host: Homo sapiens | study: EMG produced TPA metagenomics assembly of...
TTTCACTGCATTGTCCAGTATATTATAAAACGCCTCTCCCAACCAGTTCGGATCATGCAGACAAGTCACCTGTTCCGGCAGAATAATCTGGAACTGAATCTCTTTTTCCTCCGCCCTTCTTTGTATCTGTCCAAATCCATTTCTTACTGTTTTTAAAAGATCCGGCTCTTCTTTTTTTATCTGAAGTATATGCTGCTCCAGCCGCGCCATTCGGATAAAACTCTCCACAAGAAACCCTAATTTTCCCTGACTGTTCTTCAATGCGTCAACGGATTGAAAAAACAACTCCTCTGACATCTGTTCCTTCCCATCCTCCAGAAAACCAATATATGTTTCCATATTCATCAATGGTGTGCGCATCTGATGCGCAATCTGTGAGATCAGTTTCTGTATTTCATCCCTGCTTCTCTCCGCTTCCTCACTCCTGCCCTGAAGCATTTCCTGCACACGCACCAGCTGATGCTCCAATTTAGAGTACAGCGTTTCTTCTCCTGTTGAAAATGCCTGCACCTTTCTTTCATTTAAAATGTCTTCTGTAATTTCTGCGATCTTATTGAATTCCTGTATTCTCTGTCTTCTGTTCAGAATATACATCACCGTCATCCCACATAAAAATCCGAAAACCAGTAGCGCTACAGTTTCCCATCTCATCGCTCTTTCTCTCCAATCCGATACCCCAGTCCGAATACATTCTGAATATATCCCTGCCGTTCTCCATCCGGTTCTATTTTCCTGCGCAGCCGATTGATGGTGACACTGACTGTATTGTCCACTACAAATTGTCCGTCCACACCCCAGATTGTCTCCAGAATATTTTCTTTTGTCAGCACCTGCCCCTGATTCCGCATGAGATATTCCAGAAGCTGATACTCTTTGGCTGTCAGAGAGAGTTCTGTTTTCCCCATAAAAACCTGTTTTCTATCCGGATACAGCGTCAATTCCCCTACCATATACCTTTCTTCAGGATTTCTTTTTAATACCACTTCCAGCCGCTTCATCAATACCTTCATGGAAAATGGCTTCACCACGTAATCCTGTGCACCAGCATCAAATGCCAGCAGCATTTCTTTTTCTTCATCCCGCGCTGTCAAAAAAATTGCCGGAATTCTTTTCTCCATTTGTAATTCCTGATACAACTCGATTCCATTTCCATCCGGCAGACCAATATCAATGAGAAACACATCCACCTTTTCCCGTAATAAATCAAGCGCTTCTTTTCTTGTATGTGCAGATATGGTGTAATATCCTGCATTTTGCAGCGCAATTTCCAATGCCTGATTCAACAGACTATCATCTTCTATAATTCCAATTGTCATTGTAATCTCCCCTGTTTTTTGATGCTGTTATTGTATCATAAAAGATAAAAAAACGGCCACTCATGTTTTAACATCAGTGACCATTCTCCACAGTATTCCACTTTTCCTGCGATCTCTTGATTTTCATCTTATCCTGATACATCTGTTCATCTGCACGTCTCTGTGTATCTGCAATCTCCTGATCCGGATTTTCGTCAGACTGTGCATAACCTGCTGCCAGAGCAACGGGCCCTTCCTCGTTTCGCTTTGCTGTATATTATCTACACGACCCGTAAGCTTTCTAGGATCGCCCGGTAATAGATCCGGGTGCTTACGAAATATATCGAAACACTGAACAAGATTAACATCGCACCCAACAGTAATGCAACCTGTCGGTCTACACGAGAAAAAAAGTATCGTCTTTTCATGATAATCTCCCTCATCTTTTGTACGCAACAATCCGAATACTATTATATGTCAAAACATTCATTTCTCAATTAGAAATAGAAGATATGGGAATTTTAAAGCACTTTATTAACACAAAACACTCACCATTTTGAGATTACTTAATGCACTGCTTGTCCCTATGTACAACTCATATCGAATATGCTCCACAATAAATCTTTCTGTCTCTTCTTCATAAAATGCCATGTCCTGCAAATTGCAGGATAACTTACTGTTTTTCTTTCTCCCTTTTTTAATTATAGACTCTCGAATCTCTAGCCCTTTATTTATCTGGCTTCTGAGATTCCATTTTTTATTTTTCTCCACCTTTTTTCAAAAAGTACTTGACATTTGCCCCGAAAAATGCGGCGCTTCGCGCCCCTTAATTAATAAGGCATATTGTTCCGGCGCTGCCGGACAGACTTTTTGATTTGGAGGTGTGTTTCATTGAAACCTATTAACATCGGCGGTCATTCCGCCTATCAGGAACGTGTCCTGACTCAACTTCGTAAATATTATCCGAATGCTGCTTCTTCTTTGTCTTCTTCTACCTGGCAGATTCTCAATAAGTTTTGGAATCTTGATCTGTCAAAAATTGATGATCTTATGTATGATCGATATTCTGTCTTTGGTCCTGAGCCAAGACTTCCTTCCGACATGCTTCGCTCTATCCTTGTGTCTGTTGAATTTAAAATAACTTCTTACACAAGATTGGCTTCTGATCTGAAAGAGAATCATCTGCATGCTATTATTTCAGGCTTTTATGTTGGTAATACTCCCGGCGTTGGTACCTTTTATGACTTTCACAGGCGACTTTGGTTATCTTCTGACAAAAACCTGACCAATGCAGTTCATCCACCTAAAGTAAAACCTCAAAAGCCAAATGGCAAAGAAGAAAAGGCTCCTTCTGTTGAAAAACTTACCGTTGATGATCTCTTTCGGCAGTTTGAAGAAAATCCACCTGCTGATATGGCTCCCTGTGCGAAACTTTGGGAAATTTTTAATACTTTTTTCCTTCAAAATTCTGCCAGAATGAAACTTATCTCTTTAAAATCTCTTTCCTTAGCCGGTGACGGAACTCCTGTTTACACGTCTGCTCAGGAACGAAAAACAAGAACCTGTGACTGTCTGGAAAACGGCATCCGTGATTGCAAATGCAATCGTATCTATCATCAACCAGACTGTGATATCGGTTGGGATTCCCACCGCAATCGTTATTACTTTGGATACGACTTATACATGTTGACCGCTTCTGATTCTGAAAATGACCTGCCTGTATTTCCTTTCCTGAGTCCTGCTTCAAGGCATGACTCTCATGGCTTTTTATACAACTGGTTTTCCATGAAAAAGATGCTTCCAGAAGTAACGGTTACTAAACTCCTTCTGGATTCTGCGCATGATGCGATGCCTTACTATGACTACTGTAAAGCAAACAATATCACACCCTTTATTGATCTGAACTGGAAATGTGGCAGACCTCCTGTTTATAAAGATGACATCTCCATAAACAGCGATGGAATTCCTTTATGTCCTAAGGGATTTCCTATGAAACAAGCTGCTGTCGAACCTAGAAAAGGACGTATCAAATATCGTTGTCCTAAGATCACAGCCAAGGGAGGTACAACTCATTGTACTTGCGATGAGCCTTGTTCTGATGCAAAGTATGGAAGAAATGTTCACCTTGTATTAAAAGATAACCCAAGACTCTTCAATAATCCGCCGCGTAACAGCAAGGCCTGGAAACTGGAATACAATGCAAGAACATCTGCTGAACGTTGTAACAAACGAGAAAAAATAGACTATAAATTAGAAGACGGCAGATACCGTTCATCTATGATGTGGTACTGCCGCCTGTTTGCCATCATGATGTGTCAACATCTCGATGCCTGGACTTTGCCAAAGACTTCCCGACTAAAAGATCTCTTTGAGCAAGTCGCTTAATTTCATAAGCAATACCATTATAAGCCATGTTTGACGCAAGGTCTATAAAAGTGCGCCAAATTTCATCATTTATTACTTTTCATGTCCGTTCTGGATAATATTTACTTTTCAAAGTTCATCCGACCGATGAATTTGGTCGGCAAGCTCACAATTCCGAGAGCCTATAATTCTATCCTTCTAAAATCTTTCAGCACTCTTTTGGGGCGTTCTACTTTTGAATCCGGCATCCCAACATACATCTGTATCACTTCTGCCCCATCATATCCGCCAATATTGCATACTTGAACACTGGCACACAATCTGTCATCTTCTACCCACCCTTTCAGATTCTTCACTTCAAATTCTGTGTAAGACATGCCAAATCCAAATGGAAATGCAGGCTCCCATCCATTTTTATCCAATCTCATATACCCTGAATAGTACTCATACCACTGCACCTTTGCATCCCAGTCTATATGGGGAAGATGCTCCTGCTTTTCCGGAACAGAAAAGGGAAGCTTGCCACTTGGATTGATTTTTCCAAACAAAACTTCTCCTAATGCTGTCCCTCCTTCCATCCCCGGATAATATCCCATCAATACTGCGCTCACTTTTTCTTTCCAGTCTCCTATCATCAACATACCGCCGCCTTCCAGTATGACCACTGCATCTTTGCGAACGGAATACACTGCCTGAATAATATTCATATCTCTTTTTTTTAGCCCAAGACTTTCTCTCCTGTCTCCTCCAGTCTTCTCCGAAAACAAATCTGACTCATCCACAGCGATGTACTCTCCTTCATCCCGATAATCGTTCCCTACAATGATGACTACCTCATCTGCCTCTTTTGCCAGGCGCTTGCAATGTGCCGCACTACTTCCTGTGTAAGAAATAATTTCTGCCTCACCTGCTGCTTTTACAATTCCCTGAAGTGCTGTCACTATATACGGTGGATATACTTGACTTGATCCATGATCTCCCGTATTATTCCGATCTGATAGATACCCCAAAACTGCAATTCGATTTGTTTTCTTATTACATTTAAGGGGAAGTTTTCCATTCTTATTCTGTAATAGAGTAATCCCCTCTCTGGCTGACTGAAGGGCAAGTTTTATATGTCTGCGTTTTTCATTTTGCATTTCTTTATTTCTCTGTTGTTTTTCTTGAAAAGCCAGAAGCGTCCGAACAATCCGAAGCACCGCATCATCCACTGCCGCCTCTTTTATCTTACCTTCTGAAACTGCTTTGATCAATTTTTCTCCATAATAATGCGTTACCGGCATTTCTATGTCCAGACCGCCTTTCATTGCTTCTGCTGTATCCCGAATTCCCCAGGTAAAATCACTTAACACAAATCCATCAAATCTCCATTCCTCCTTCAGTATCTTCTTCAAAAGATATTCCTGATGCCCACACAACACTCCCTGATAACAATTGTATGCACTCATAACCGCTCCCGCTCCCGCATCAATACATGCTTTAAAATGCGGCAAAAACATTTCTCTTTCCGTCCTTTTACTGCAAGTAATATTCACATGAAACCTGGCATCTTCCATGGAGTTAAACGCAAAATGCTTCACGCATGCTATTACGCCCCGTTTCTGTACACCTCTGATCAGAGCTGCCCCATCTTCCCAACAGACAAGAATCTTCTCCATACGATTCCTGACAACGTCCCCATCCCGGATGATATGGCAGATTCACACAAACGCCTCCAAACAAATTCCCTCCTGCTTCCAGCACTTCCTCCGCAATTACTTCTCCAATCTCTTCCTCTAGTTCTACATCAAAAGAGGCACCGCGCATCAACGCCACCGGAAAGCAAACGTTATCCCCTTCTCCGCATACAACACCTCTTGTTCCATCCACAAAAAGCACTGATGGAATGCCTTTTTCTCTTATTCCTCCGGCCTGGTATGGAATTTCATTATAATGAGCTTTTCCTTTCTTTCGAATTGCGCTGCGGACTTCATGAAATGACATATTTCCACTCATCAGACTCACTTTTTCATGCAAAGAAAGAGAGCTCACAATCTCTGCTGCTCTCTTCGTATACTTCATCCGTTCTTTTCTGTCACAATTCGTCTCTATGCACATATCCCTCTGATCACAACCTTCCTTTCTGAAGAATTCCTCTTAAAATTGCCCTGACTTCAGGAGTTTCCACATCCAGATATCCTTTTAAAACCTCATGATAATTCACTAATTTTCCTCTTTCCCGAAACTCCCCCGGAGTCAAACCTGTTTCCTGACGGAATGCACGATAAAATGTTTTTTCTGAGCCAAAACCACAGACATCCAAAATATAATTCATATTTTTCCCCGTATTTTTCAACAGATTTTTTGCTTTATCAATCCGCAGGCTGTCTACAATTTCTTTTCCGGTAACCCCTATTGTCATCTTCAAATTTCTATCCATTGTTTTACGGCTGATTCCAAACTCGTGACATGCCGCTTCCACGATTTTTTCATCTTCCAGATGTTTTTCCATGTAATCAATTACGGAAATCGTAACAGCCTGAGCATCACGGTGAAATGTATCCTGAATTCTCACATCATACACAGCATACTGAAATAAATCGGCAATCAACTGGTACACTTCTGCTTTTGTGCGAAATTCGGCATACTTTTCGTCACTCATAGATTCATAAATAATCCTCGCCATTCTTTGATAAAACTTTTCAAATCCGCATTCCGGAATCTCCTCATCTGTACTGTTCAGATAAAAACGCAGATCTGCTGCCGAATCACCTCCTGATGCAAACAATTCCGGTTTTATCTGAATAATCATGCAAAGGTTTTCTTCCTCTGGACTGCTTTTGATTGCATGAATCACATTCGGGTTCACCAGCAGAATGTCCCCCTCCCGCAGCACAATTGTCTCCTGCTGCACTTGTTCTGTAATTGTACCTTTTAAGATTCCAATCAACTCATATTCTTTATGCCAGTGAAACGCACTGTTTTGTATAGATGCCGCAAATACATTACTCAGACTCTGCTGACTAGTATTGATAAATTCATATGTAGAATATGGCATACTGCTCCTTTCTCTGCATAACACAGCTTCTGATTCTGTTTATTTTATTATAATTGCGGCATCCTATCTATTTCAAGTTTTCATTTTATGAAAAAATCTGTTTTAGCCATCCTGCTGAAAGATTCACCCATGTTGCCGCCTGCATATTGATCTGACTATGATCCGGCAAGGAATCTGTTCTCTCATCACCAAGTGCACACCCATGTTCCCCATTCTGATAAATATGAAGTTCGAATGGAACTTTATATTTTCTCAATTGCTGTGCATATTCTGCCGCAACAGGTTCCCCCTCTCTATCAGAGGTCCACATATATGCGCCTCCCGGTACGATCACCAGAACCGGCGCTTTTCGTTCCGGCTGAATTTCATCACTTGGCTCCTGAAGGTAAAACACAGCTTCTCCTTCATTTTCTCCTATTTTTGCGCAAAATATTTCATTTTACGATACCTCCTACTTTCGATAGAGTACAATAAGAGCATCCTCGTAACATGGAAGAACCTCCAAACATTCTCCATCTTCCCTCCAGTTCGTTATACAAGCTTTTCGATTCATAAGATCAATTACCTCTACCCTGCAATTCTCTGAATTTAATCCCAGAGGACTCACATCTAATGCCACATTTGTGGGGATATATATTACATATTTTTTCTCATCATATGCACATCGAATCTCCTGCATTTCATTCAGCTGTATCAGCTTTGGTATGCACCCGTCCGGAAACAGACCTTCAAATGTTGTTTTTAGGAAATTCATATCTTCCGCACCTTCAAACTTTAATGCATCATGCCAGTCATACGGCAATGCAAATCCCGCTCCCTTTCGAATAAAAGAATCAAAGCTTTGTCCATTATGATGCCAGCTCCACACACCATGTGCTCCATAAGAAACACCTGCTGACGCTCCGGATAATACGGACTGCCATGCAGTTCTTCTAACCTCTCTCCGAGTGAAACGAATGTTGCCTGGCGGTGCGATCTGCTCATAACATGGTTCTGTATTAATTATAGGCTTTGTATACCCCTCTTTGATCAATTCTAATGGAATATCATATGCAAAATGCTGCCCCTGCAAAAAATGACCGGACTGATAGGTGAAAAAATCTGCCATTGCTTCAAGTTCTTCTGGAATCTCCCTGCTTTCTCCACAGAGATGAAATGTATACAATGCGTCCGGATCCCAGTTCTTTGCTGTTTCAAACACTTTTTTATAATACGCAATAGTCTCTTTTGTTGGAAAATCTGTATCTCCACTTACGAAATAAATCGGATGATATTTTCTAAAACGTTTTGTCACATACGCTGTATATTGCTCTAAATATTCGTAGTCAAACAGATTATTATTCGTAAAATTGGATTCCCATGTTCCTGGTACATAATTTCCCCACAGAAGAACTAGAACAGGAGTCAATCCATATTTCTGCAGAATCTTAAGTTTTTCTTCTGCCATATCAAAATATGTTTCATTGATTACTGAATAGTCAAACTCCAGATGTGCTCCTCTTTTCTCACTTTCTCTGATTACCGGAAATGGATAGATATTCAATTCATCTCCACTGGAATCCCATTGTTTCAAAAGATTGATCTGTATACAATTAAAACCTTGCCTGTATCGATAATCTACATAATACTTCCAGTCTTCCATGCTAATATTCGTAAATGCACTCCAACAAGTATCTGCCAGATAAAAAAATGGTTTTCCATCTTTATAAATTCTATTCTTTTTAATCTGAAACATATCCATCCTCCCAAACTGATTTACTTCTCTTTATTTTTGGTATCACTTATACTGTCTTTTTTCTTTTTCCCCCGATTACCAGAACAACAATGATCACAACTGACATAACAGCATACATCCATCCTGCATTTCTCATTGCCGCTGCCGGCGTATCTCCCATATATTTTGCAAGAAATGGTGCACAAAATGCTCCCAAATTGGATCCCGTCATTGGTATCGCATTATACAAGTTGCATTTTTCGGCGTGATCACCTACTTACTGTCATAAATATCAACGATACCGTCATACCTCCTGCCAGACCAAACACCACTGCCATAAGTGCGATCACTGCTTTGCTTGTCACCATTCCGATTACTAACAATGGAATTCCTCTCAGTAAGATCGTAACCGGAAGCATCTTTGTTCCAAAATGTTTATAGCAATATCCGAACAGCATTCCTCCAAACATCTGAGATAATGTAAAAATACTGGAGATCACACTCGCATCTGATGCACTTCCAATTCCTTCTGCAAACAAACAACTGTGCTAATTTTACCCCAAAAATCGTAGCACCTACCAGAAAAAAGAAAAATAATACAGCCAATGCCAGCACCGTTCCAAGTCCGGCAAATTTTTCTTCTCCAACCACATCAGTACTGACGTTTTCGTCTTCTTTCTTGTTCTGCAGATGAACTCCATATTTTTCCGGTTCCGGTACATAAAAGATAAATAAAAACAATGTGGGAATGAATAAAATATATACCAGATAAGAAAAATGCCAGTTTATTCTCAAAAGCTGTCCTGCTGCCATTGTCATTAAAGATGTTCCAACACCGCCTGCCGCTGTACGCCATCCCATATATCTTGCCAGTTCATTTCCCTGGAAGAAAGCACTCAGCAAACTGGCAGCAAGCGCATTTGACAAACCAATTCCAACTCCTAAAACAGCACGTGAAGCCAGTACTACATAAAAACTTCTGAAAAAACCGGTATGATTGAAGACACTGCTGCAATCGCGATACCAAGCAATGCCGTTTGTTTCTGCCCGATTTTATTTACCAGAAAGCCGCTCACCAGTACAAACACTGTCACAAACATGTTAACGATTGTTGTAATCGATTCAATCAATGCCAGAGACTGACCTTCAAATACTTTTGTCATTGCTGGAATTGTGGAGTTTACCACAGCAGGTGCCTGATCCAGCACACCTAATAACAAAATCGCCGTCAATAGCATTATTTTTCTATATTTGGACGTTTGATACAATGGAGCTGTTTTTACTAATTTTTCATTTTCTTTCATTCTCATCGTTCCTCCTGTTCCTGTATTTGTCTGGTCTTTCCTTTTAAATTTAGTCTCAAAAGAGAAACACTTCCCCTCCCCTGATAAACCAGATATAATTCCTCTTCAGTTTCTTCAAAATATACATCTGTCTCTGCCGTTGTCCACCACATTGATGGCTGCAATTTTATTTCTGCTTTTTTCTTTTTCAATAAATCCGTATAAATTTCCAGAATCCCTTCATCTTCTGTCTTGTAAATCACCTCTACTTTTCCCGTTTCCGACAGATTGATGTACTTATACCCAATCCTTGTTCCCTCTTTGATATTGGTCAGATATTGCTCCCCATGAGCACTTGTGATATAAGGAAAATCTTCCAGTTCTTTGTATCTTCCCATAGATGAGAGGATCCCCATATGGCCATTCGTAAGATTACAGCAGCAAGCTGCGGGATAAGATGCATTTCCAGATAATGGTTTTGGATTCATTCCACTGGTTGTTATTGTTATCTGCGGAATATGTCCATTCTCATCAAAAAAATCTTCTCCGCACAGCCTTGTCTGCTATATTGATTCAACGAGGTATGTCTGTGATAAAAAACATACCACTGTTCTTTTACCTTCACCAGACCTCCATGATTATTTCCCACTGACATCACCTTATCTTTTTCACTTCGTCCCTCATATCCGATGTCTCCATTGCTCACAATAACTCCCCCAAAAACAAATCCTTCCATTGGTTTTTTACTCATTGCATAACAAAGTTGATGGGTATTCACAGAAGAATATAGAAGATAATATGTATCCGCAATTTTTCGGATTGATGGCCCCTCAAAATATTCATTGCCTTCAAATGATGTCCCTTTTCCATATGCCAGGCTCGGAATCACAACAACCGGCCCTTGTTTTACCGTCAGCATGTCTTCTTCTAACTGAATAACGCTCCCACCTTTCAATTCCTGTTTGCGATATTTGGGAATATCAACAATGCATGGAGCAAATCCAAAATATAAAAAGATACCTTCTTCTGAACAAATAACTGATGGATCATATGGTTGATTCTCCCTCATAATATTTCCATTACTATACCGGACTCTTCCATAAAATTCATATTGCCCTGCAGGTTCATCACATACCGCAACATGTATTTCATCCTGAAATTTAATGCAATAATACAAATAATATCTTCCGTCTTTTCCCTGAACTACATCCGGTGCATAAAGTGGTAATTCTTCTGAGTTATAAGGATCCTGTTTTTTCCTGTAAATAGTTCCCTCATATCTCCAGTCTGACAGATCGTCTACAGGCGCTGACCATGACACATAATCTAATTCACAGAATTCTCTGCCGTTTTCCCTGTCATGACTTCCAAAAATATAAAGCCTGTCCTGAAAGATATGAGGTTCTCCATCTGGAATATATTCAGCCAAAGGCAAATATGGATTCCAACATTGTGTCTTCATTTTTCCTCCTTCCTCCAGAGATTGTCTAACCTCTTGTTTGTTCTGCATTCATATTATCTTATTTTTCACATCACTATCTGTCAATTTATTCTATTTTCACTGTCAAAATCGAACAACTTTTATTCATTATACACACATATACTTTGTTCCCCACATTCTTCTATTGTCATTTTGCTTTTACACTTCAAAAGTACACTTAAATTTTCTGAAATATTTTCACTACAATAAAAATTATTTTTCACAAAAACAAAAACAGCTACCGATGCAAGAAACATCGCCAGCCGCTCTCTTCCGCTTTCATGATTTATTTTCAGAAAAAATACTTATCCAAGCAATTCTCCATGATACTCTCCATTCTCCAGTTTAAAGAAAAACTCACTGTATGTATCCGTATCAAAAATTTCCAGTAACTCTCTCATATTCCATATCAGATTCCAGGTTCTCAAAT
>ENA-OQDE01001099-OQDE01001099.1-human-gut-metagenome-genome-assembly--contig:-NODE-1099-length-11589-cov-1.953237_pt1 | contig 11589 bp, 16 predicted proteins | sample MGYA00242768_ERZ504595 | MGnify/ENA primary metagenome ERZ504595 (study PRJEB26092, sample SAMD00036307) | human gut metagenome | host: Homo sapiens | study: EMG produced TPA metagenomics assembly of...
CGCCGCCCACCATCACTGACAGCGTACCGTCGATGGCTTTCGGTTCACCGCCGCTCACCGGAGCATCCAGCATATCAATGCCTTTCGCTTTCAGCGCTTCGCTGATTTCACGGCTTGCCAGCGGTGCGATAGAACTCATATCGATCAATACCGTACCTGGCTTCGCGCCTTCAATAATGCCATTCTCACCCAGCGCCACCTCTTTCACATGAGGGGAGTTTGGCAGCATGGTTATGATGACGTCGCACTGTTCAGCGATCGCTTTAGCCGTAGACGCTGTTTCTGCACCTGCAGCAATCACGTCAGCAATAGCTTCTGGGTTACGGTCAGCAACCACCAGCGAGTAACCTGCTTTCAGAAGGTTTTTACTCATTGGTTTACCCATAATCCCCAGGCCAATAAAACCAACTTTCATAGTCATATCAATCATCTCTCTTGTTGCGGTGGTGGTTATTTTTTAAAGGTATCAGCCAGTTTCTGAGTGGCAGAGCGGAAGACGCCGAGATCGCTGCCGACAGCCACAAACGTCGCGCCCCATTCCAGATAACGACGCGCATCGGCTTCGACCGGTGCGAGGATACCGCTGGGTTTGCCGTGCGCACTGGCACGGTTAAAAATATGCTGGATTGCTTTTTGTACATCCGGGTGCGAGGCATTGCCGAGATGGCCTAATGCCGCAGCCAGATCGCTGGGGCCGACGAAGATGCCGTCTACACCTTCGGTAGCGGCAATGGCATCGACGTTATCTACGCCCTGCTGACTTTCTATCTGGACCAGAATAGTGATGTTCTTGTTCGACTGAGCAAAATAATCCGCCACGGTGCCAAACATATTGGCGCGGTGAGAAACGGAGACGCCGCGAATGCCTTCTGGCGGATAACGCGTCGATGCCACGGCCTGCTCTGCTTCCTCTTTTGTTTCTACAAAAGGAATCAGGAAGTTATAGAAACCGATATCCAGAAGACGCTTAATAATTACCGGCTCGTTGGTCGGCACTCGCACTACTGGCGCGCTGGTGCTGCCTTTCAGGGCCATTAACTGCGGAATAAACGTGGAAATATCGTTTGGCGCATGTTCGCCATCCAGCACCAGCCAGTCAAACCCAGCCAAACCAAGGACTTCAGTGCTAATCGGGTTAGAGAGTGCTGACCAGCAACCAATTTGTACCTGTTTCGCAGCCAGTGCGGCTTTGAATTTATTCGGGAAAACATCGTTATTCATCGCTTATACCTTTGCTTATTTCTGCAATTCCATACGTTTAATGTCGCCAACTACGAAGAGGTAGCAGACCATCGCCATCAGCGCTGAACATCCCACGAAAACCAGTGCTGCATTGAAGGAGTGCAGTTCACTTACCAGGTAGCCAATCACCAGTGGAGTGACAATGGAGGCAACATTGCCAAAGACGTTAAAGACGCCGCCGCAGAGACCAACAATCTCTTTCGGCGCGGTGTCAGAAATCACTGGCCAGCCCAGCGCACCAAATCCTTTGCCAAAGAAAGCCAGCGCCATCAGCATGACCACCAGCGTGGTGTTGTTGGTGTAGTTACATAAGATGATGGTGGAAGCCAGCAACATTCCCAGCACAATCGGTAGCTTACGTGCCAGGGTCAGGGACAAACCGCGTTTGATCAGATAATCCGAGAAGACACCTCCCAGCACGCCGCCCGCAAAGCCACACAGTGCCGGAATCGAGGCGACCAGACCCACTTCAGAATCGACATGCCTTTCCTGCACCAGATAAATTGGGAACCAGGTGAGGAAAAACCAGGTGATGGTGTTGATAAAATATTGTCCGAAAAATACGCCCAGCATCATGCGGTTAGAGAGTAATTGCTTGATGTAATGCAGTTTGGGACCGCTTGCTGCCGCACTGCCCGGCTTTTTGTGGTCCATATCGACCACCGCGCCATTTTCTGAGATAAACTTCAGCTCTTCCGCAGACATACGTGGTGATCTGTCGGGTTATGAATCAACTTGATCCACAGCGCCGTCAGCACAAAACCAATTACCCCCATAACAGTAAAGACGTGCTCCCAGCCCCACGAGAAGTCAGCCAGCCAAGCAGCGGCGAAAAGAGCGCCAGCGAGAAATATTGCGCCGAGTTAAAGATGGCGGAGGCAGTACCACGTTCTTTCGTTGGGAACCAGGCGGCGACAATACGGCGTTCGCCGGGAATGATGGCGCTTCCGAGAACCCCAGCATAAAGCGCATAAAGAACATGGAGATCCCTGCCCAGGCCAGCGGGAACATATCAACAAAGCCTTGCAGGAAGGTGAATAGCGACCAGAAAAAGAGGCTGTAGGTGTAAACTTTTTTCGAACCAAACTTATCAAGCAGCCAGCCGCCGGGGATTTGCATCAGCAAGTAGGCCCAGCCAAAAGCAGAGAAGATGTAACCCATCGAAACCGCACTTAACTGCAACTCTTTTGCCACTTCGGTACCAGCAATAGACAGCGTTGCACGATCGGCGTAGTTAACGGCGGTAACAATAAAAATAATCAGTAATATTAAATAGCGGGTATGCACGCCTTTCTTTTTTACGTCAACGGTGTCCAGAATCATTTTATTTACCTCGGGTACTTATGCTGATTTTTATTATTATGGGGAAGGTGTTATTTATGAGTTTTATTTATGCCGTTACGACAATGAACTCGTGAATTAGTATAAGCAGCGAGAGAATAATAATCATTGTGCAAATGCTAATTTAATCAGTACTATTTAAATATTATTTTGAGCATATGCACATAAGGTTGCGCGCTAAAGCACAGATTTGCGCTTTACCTTACAGGGCGGCACTGCAATCCCTGAAATGATTGACATTGATCACATTTCTGCGTTTAAACTCCTGACATTCTTATTTCACCCAATGAAGTCATTTATTTTTAAATGAGACCAGGTCCTCATTTTAATAACCCCTGGCTGGAGAATATTGCACAATGGCCAACATCGAAATCAGACAAGAAACGCCAACTGCGTTTTATATAAAAGTTCACGACACAGATAATGTGGCAATTATTGTTAATGATAATGGCCTGAAAGCAGGAACGCGTTTTCCGGATGGGCTGGAATTAATTGAACATATTCCCCAGGGGCATAAAGTCGCATTGCTGGACATTCCGGCTAATGGTGAAATTATTCGTTATGGCGAAGTGATTGGTTACGCCGTGCGCGCAATCCCACGCGGAAGCTGGATCGACGAATCAATGGTTGTACTACCGGAAGCGCCACCGTTACACACGCTGCCACTGGCAACCAAAGTCCCGGCCCCCTTACCGCCACTGGAAGGATACACCTTTGAGGGCTATCGCAATGCCGATGGCAGCGTGGGCACCAAAAACCTGCTCGGCATCACCACCAGCGTCCACTGTGTGGCAGGCGTGGTGGACTATGTAGTAAAATCATTGAACGCGATCTGCTACCGAAATACCCGACGTCGATGGCGTGGTGGGCTGAATCATTTGTACGGCTGTGGCGTGGCGATTAACGCACCGGCGGCAGTTGTGCCTATTCGTACCATCCACAATATTTCGCTGAACCCTAACTTTGGCGGCGAAGTAATGGTGATTGGTCTGGGTTGTGAAAAGTTGCAGCCTGAGCGCCTGCTGACTGGAACGGATGATGTGCAAGCTATTCCAGTAGAAAGCGCCAGCATTGTCAGTTTGCAGGATGAAAAGCATGTCGGTTTTCAGTCCATGGTCGAGGATATTTTGCAGGTCGCCGAACGCCATTTGCACAAACTGAATCAACGGCAGCGAGAAACCTGTCCGGCTTCAGAACTGGTTGTCGGCATGCAGTGCGGCGGCAGCGATGCGTTTTCTGGCGTAACGGCAAACCCGGCGGTTGGGTATGCGTCTGATCTACTGGTGCGCTGCGGCGCAACGGTGATGTTTTCAGAAGTCACGGAAGTGCGTGACGCGATCCATCTGCTGACACCACGCGCAGTAAACGAAGAGGTCGGCAAACGGCTGCTGGAGGAGATGGAGTGGTACGATAACTATCTCAATATGGGAAAAACCGACCGCAGCGCCAACCCTTCGCCGGGCAACAAGAAAGGCGGTCTGGCAAATGTGGTGGAGAAAGCGCTCGGCTCCATTGCTAAATCGGGTAAAAGTGCAATTGTTGAAGTGCTGTCGCCCGGTCAACGCCCGACTAAACGCGGATTAATTTACGCCGCGACGCCAGCCAGCGATTTTGTCTGTGGCACACAACAGGTGGCTTCAGGGATTACCGTGCAAGTGTTTACGACCGGTCGCGGTACGCCGTACGGCCTGATGGCGGTACCCGTCATTAAAATGGCGACCCGCACCGAGCTGGCGAACCGCTGGTTTGATTTAATGGATATTAATGCGGGCACCATGCTACCGGCGAAGAAACCATTGAAGAGGTGGGCTGGAAGTTGTTCCACTTATTCTCGACGTCGCCAGCGGGAAAAAGAAAACCTTCTCGGATCAATGGGGGCTGACATAACCAGCTGGCGGTGTTTAACCCGGACACCGGTGACCTGATTTCTTTTGGAACGTCCCTCGCAAAACATGGCCTTAGTGCCATGTTTTTATTGTTTAAAGCCCCCACGTCCATTAATAATGCATTTGCATTACCTTAGTTCAAGCTTATAATTTGAGCAGAAAACAGGCTGTAAAAGGACAGTGAATCATGCCCGCTAATGCTCGCTCTCACGCTGTACTGACCACTGAATCAAAGGTCACGATACGCGGACAAACAACTATCCCCGCGCCAGTGCGTGAGGCCTTAAAACTGAAGCCAGGCCAGGACAGCATTCATTACGAAATTCTGCCTGGTGGGCAAGTATTTATGTGCCGACTGGGAGATGAACAGGAGGATCATACTATGAATGCATTTGCGTTTTCTGGATGCAGATATCCAGAACACCCCCGCAAAAAACTCGTCCATTCAACATTCAACAAGGAAAGAAACTTGTCGCTGGCATGGACGTCAACATTGATGATGAGATTGGCGACGACGAATAATGGATTTTCCACAAAGGGTTAATGGTTGGGCGCTATATGCTCATCCCTGTTTTCAGGAAACCTACGACGCTTTAGTTGCCGAAGTCGAGACATTAAAGGGAAAAGATCCTGAAAATTATCAGAGAAAAGCCGCCACAAAGTTATTGGCGGTAGTCCATAAAGTGATTGAGGAGCATATCACGGTCAATCCATCATCACCGGCATTCCGTCATGGCAAGTCGTTAGGCTCTGGGAAAAATAAAGACTGGTCACGGGTAAAATTTGGTGCTGGTCGTTATCGTCTCTTCTTTCGTTATAGTGAAAAAGAGAAAGTCATCATTCTGGGATGGATGAACGATGAAAACACGCTGCGCACCTACGGTAAAAAAACAGATGCTTATACCGTATTCAGCAAAATGTTAAAAAGAGGACATCCTCCTGCCGACTGGGAAACCCTCACCCGAGAGACAGAAGAAACCCATTGATGGTGTTCACAATGCCCGCCGAACGCATTCGTGTTGACCAGCGGGCACCCTTTCTCACTCCCCGACCAGAATCACTTCAACCCCAGCCTTTCGCAGTCCTTCCAGACTATCCGCAGGAATGCCTTCATCAACAATGATCATGTCGATACGTTGAGTATCAATGATCTTATGTAAACTGGAACGATTGAACTTACTGGAATCGGTGACCACGATGATCCGTTCCGCAACTTCGCACATCCGGCGGTTTAAACGGGCTTCATCTTCATTATGCGTGCTGACGCCGCGCTCCAGATCGATCGCATCTACGCCAAGAAACAGCATATCGAAGTGGTAATTTTGCAGCGATTGTTCAGCCTGATCGCCGTAAAAGATTGCGACTGACGGCGCAAATGCCCGCCGGTCATCAGCAGCTCAACGCCTTCCGCTTCCAGCAACGCATTAGCCACGTTCATACCGTTGGTCATCGCAATTACGTCAGTGTGCTTGCGCATCAGACGAGCAATCTCAAAAGTGGTGGTCCCGGAATCGAGGATCACCCGATGACCTGGCTGAATCAACTCAACGGCAGCTTTCGCAACGCTGCGTTTCATCGCGGTGTTCAGCGCGCTTTTATCTTCCACTGATGGCTCGACTGACGGCGTCGTGCTATCGCAGATCAACGCGCCGCCATAGGCACGCACAGCGATCCCCTGCTTTTCCAGAAACGCCAGATCGTTGCGGATCGTCACAGTAGATACGCCATACAATGCCGACAGATCGTTAACCTGCACACTCCCTTGCTGTCGCAGACGCTGAATGATCTGTTCTCGTCGCTCGCTGGTGCCTGTCATTCGCTTCTCACCTGAAGCGTCGGTATTACTCATAGCAAGTCCTTTCGTAAAACTTTCGTTTCATTTCGTTTTGCCTATTAACGCCTTTCTATTAAGCAAATGCAAGCCCACCTTACCCATTGGCGCAAGCTACTCTCGTTTCAGTGGCTTTCATTATGTTTCTTTTGTGAATCAGATCAGAAAACTATTATCTTTCGTTTTATTTTTATCTCACCATGGCGCAGTATCAACTGAAACAAAACGAAAGATTGATATCGCAGTAATCTGAACTGGAGAGGAAAGTGAAACATCTGACAAGAATGGTGAGACAGCACAAAGAGGGCAAAACAAATGGGATTTATGCCGTTTGTTCCGCACATCCGCTGGTGCTGGAAGCTGCAATCCGCTACGCCAGTGCAAACCAAACGCCGTTACTGATTGAAGCAACCTCCAATCAGGTGGACCAGTTCGGCGGTTATACCGGAATGACGCCCGCCGATTTTCGCGGCTTTGTTTGTCAGCTCGCCGACTCGTTGAATTTCCCACAGGATGCGTTGATTTTGGGAGGCGACCATCTGGGGCCAAACCGCTGGCAAAACCTGCCAGCCGCTCAGGCAATGGCCAATGCCGATGATTTGATTAAAAGCTACGTGGCGGCAGGATTCAAAAAAATTCACCTTGATTGCAGCATGTCCTGTCAGGACGATCCAATTCCCTTAACCTGATGACATCGTGGCTGAACGCGCCGCACGTCTGGCGAAAGTGGCGGAAGAAACCTGTCTTGAACACTTTGGCGAAGCCGATCTGGAGTATGTCATTGGTACCGAAGTACCGGTACCTGGCGGCGCGCATGAAACCTTAAGCGAGCTGGCGGTCACCACGCCGGATGCCGCCCGCGCCACGCTGGAAGCCCATCGTCACGCCTTTGAAAAGCAGGGTCTGAGTGCCATCTGGCCACGCATCATTGCTCTGGTGGTTCAACCCGGCGTCGAATTCGATCACACCAACGTTATTGATTATCAGCCGTCAAAGCGACCGCCTTAAGCCAGATGGTCGAAAACTACGAAACGCTGATTTTCGAAGCGCACTCTACCGATTATCAAACGCCGCAATCGCTGCGCCAGCTGGTGATTGACCACTTTGCCATTCTGAAAGTTGGCCCGGCGCTGACCTTCGCCCTGCGTGAAGCCCTTTTTTCTCTGGCGGCGATTGAAGAAGACTGGTACCAGCGAAAGCCTGTTCCGGTCTGCGTCAGGTGCTGGAAAACGTGATGCTCGACCGCCCGGAATACTGGCAAAGCCACTACCACGGTGACGGCAACGCGCGTCGTCTGGCGCGTGGTTATAGCTACTCGGATCGCGTGCGCTATTACTGGCCGGACAGCCAGATTGATGACGCTTTCGCCCATCTGGTTCGTAATCTGGCGGATTCACCGATTCCGCTGCCGCTCATCAGCAGTATCTGCCGCTGCAATACGTGAAAGTTCGCTCCGGCGAGCTGCAACCGACGCCACGGGAACTCATTATCAACCATATTCAGGACATCCTGGCGCAGTACCACACAGCCTGTGAAGGCCAATAAGCAAAACAAAGAGGAACACGCTATGCCAAATATTGTTTTAAGCCGGATTGATGAACGCTTGATTCACGGTCAGGTCGGCGTTCAGTGGGTCGGATTTGCGGGGGCAAATCTGGTGCTGGTAGCCAACGATGAGGTTGCCGAAGATCCGGTACAACAAAACCTGATGGAAATGGTACTGGCAGAAGGGATCGCCGTACGTTTCTGGACGCTGCAAAAAGTTATCGACAACATTCATCGCGCCGCCGATCGACAGAAAATCCTGCTGGTTTGTAAAACACCCGCCGATTTCCTGACGCTGGTGAAAGGTGGCGTTCCGGTGAATCGCATTAACGTTGGCAATATGCACTACGCCAATGGCAAGCAACAAATCGCCAAAACGGTTTCTGTAGATGCGGGCGATATCGCAGCATTTAACGACCTGAAAGCCGCTGGGGTGGAATGCTTCGTTCAGGGCGTCCCGACAGAGCCTGCTGTGGACCTCTTTAAATTACTTTGAGGGATTCATCATGGAAATCAGTCTGTTGCAGGCATTCGCGTTGGGCATTATCGCCTTTATCGCTGGCCTGGATATGTTTAACGGCCTAACCCATATGCACCGCCCGGTGGTCCTCGGCCCGTTGGTCGGACTGGTACTTGGCGATCTGCATACCGGTATTTTAACCGGCGGTACGCTGGAACTGGTGTGGATGGGGCTGGCCCCGCTGGCAGGCGCACAACCGCCTAACGTGATTATCGGTACTATCGTCGGCACGGCGTTTGCCATTACTACTGGCGTGAAACCCGATGTCGCGGTCGGTGTCGCCGTACCTTTCGCTGTCGCAGTACAGATGGGGATTACCTTCCTGTTCTCGGTGATGTCTGGCGTGATGTCTCGCTGCGACCGGATGGCGGAGAACGCCGATACACGCGGCATTGAACGCGTGAACTATCTGGCACTGCTGGCACTCGGCACTTTCTATTTTCTCTGCGCTTTCCTGCCTATCTACTTCGGCGCAGAACATGCCAAAACCATCATTGATGTCCTGCCGCAACGATTAATCGACGGCCTCGGCGTCGCGGGCGGCATCATGCCAGCAATCGGTTTTGCCGTGCTGCTGAAAATCATGATGAAAAACGTCTACATCCCCTACTTCATCCTGGGCTTTGTTGCCGCAGCCTGGCTCAAGTTACCGGTGCTGGCTATTGCTGCCGCCGCGCTGGCGATGGCGCTGATCGACCTGCTGCGTAAATCTCCTGAACCGACTCAACCTGCGGCACAGAAAGAGGAATTTGAAGATGGCATCTAATCAAACCACCCTGCCGAACGTCAGTGAAAACGAAGAAACACTGCTGACAGGCGTCAATGAAAACGTGTATGAAGATCAGAGCATTGGCGCAGAGCTGACGAAAAAAGATATCAACCGCGTCGCCTGGCGTTCCATGCTGTTACAAGCGTCTTTTAACTACGAACGTATGCAGGCTTCTGGCTGGTTGTACGGTCTGCTGCCTGCTCTGAAAAAGATCCACACTAATAAACGCGACCTGCGCGCGCCATGAAGGGGCATATGGGTTTCTTCAATACCCATCCGTTTCTGGTGACGTTTGTTATCGGCATTATCCTTGCGATGGAGCGTTCTAAGCAGGACGTTAACAGTATTCAGAGCACCAAAATTGCCGTCGGTGCGCCGCTCGGCGGGATTGGCGATGCGATGTTCTGGCTAACGCTACTGCCGATTTGTGGCGGGATTGGAGCCAGTCTGGCATTGCAAGGCTCCATTCTTGGCGCAGTCGTCTTTATTGTGCTGTTCAACGTGGTACACCTGGGGCTGCGTTTTGGTCTGGCGCATTATGCTTACCGCATGGGCGTGGCGGCGATTCCACTCATTAAAGCGAATACCAAAAAGTCGGCCATGCTGCGTCTATCGTTGGGATGACGGTAATCGGCGCGCTGGTGGCAACCTATGTTCGTTTAAGCACCACGCTGGAAATCACCGCTGGCGACGCAGTGGTTAAGTTACAGGCTGATGTTATCGACAACTGATGCCTGCCTTCTTACCGCTGGTCTACACCCTGACCATGTTCTGCTGGTACGCCGCGGCTGGAGTCCGCTGCGCCTGATTGCAGTGACCGTGGTTCTCGCATCGTCGGTAAATTCTGCCATTTCCTTTAAATACAATGAGGTATTAGATGTTAAGTATTATTTTGACAGGGCATGGCGGGTTTGCCAGTGGCATGGAAAAAGCAATGAAGCAAATCCTCGGCGAGCAATCGCAGTTTATTGCCATCGATTTTCCCGAAACCTCAAGCACCGCGCTGCTTACATCGCAGCTTGAAGAGGCCATCGCCCAACTGGATTGTGAAGACGGCATTGTTTTTCTGACGGATTTGCTGGGCGGCACGCCATTTCGCGTAGCTTCAACGCTGGCGATGCAAAAACCGGGCTGTGAAGTGATCACCGGCACCAATTTACAACTGCTACTGGAGATGGTGCTGGAGCGCGAAGGGTTAAGCGGTGAAGAATTCCGTGTGCAGGCGCTGGAGTGTGGACACCGTGGGCTGACCAGTCTGGTGGACGAGTTAGGCCGCTGCCATGAAGAATGTCCGGTCGAGGAAGGAATATGACACCCGTTCTGCGCGCCAGAAGGCTGCTGACTGAAGAGGGATGGCTCGATGACCATCAGTTGCGTATTGCTGACGGTGTCATCGCAGCAATCGAACCGATTCCAGTGGGCGTGACTGAACGCGATGCGGAACTGCTCTGCCCCGCTTACATCGACACCCATGTACACGGTGGTGCGGGCGTGATGTAATGGATGACGCGCCGGATGTACTCGACAAGCTGGCAATGCACAAGGCACGCGAAGGTGTCGGCAGTTGGTTACCGACCACCGTAACCGCGCCGCTTAATACCATTCATGCGGCGCTGAAACGTATTGCTCAACGTTGCCAACGCGGCGGACCTGGTGCGCAAGTGCTGGGGAGTTATCTCGAAGGACCGTACTTCACGCCGCAGAATAAAGGCGCGCATCCGCCGGAGTTGTTTCGCGAGCTTGAAATTGCCGAGCTGGATCAATTGATTGCCGTTTCTCAGCACACCTTGCGCGTGGTAGCGCTGGCACCGGAAAAAGAAGGGGCATTGCAGGCCATCCGCCATCTTAAACAGCAAAACGTAAGGGTGATGCTGGGGCATAGCGCGGCGACCTGGCAACAAACCCGCGCCGCATTTGATGCTGGTGCCGACGGCCTGGTGCATTGCTATAACGGGATGACAGGTTTACATCACCGCGAACCGGGAATGGTTGGCGCGGGATTAACGGACAAGCGCGCCTGGCTGGAACTGATAGCCGATGGTCATCATGTGCATCCGGCGGCGATGTCGCTGTGTTGTTGCTGTGCGAAAGAGAGAATCGTACTGATCACCGACGCGATGCAGGCAGCTGGGATGCCGGATGGTCGCTATACGTTATGTGGCGAAGAAGTGCAGATGCACGGTGGCGTTGTCCGTACCGCGTCCGGTGGGCTGGCGGGCAGTACGCTATCTGTCGATGCAGCAGTGCGCAACATGGTCGAGTTAACGGGCGTAACGCCTGCGGAAGCCATCCATATGGCGTCGCTGCATCCGGCGCGAATGCTGGGTGTTGATGGTGTTCTGGGATCGCTTAAACCGGGCAAACGCGCAGCGTCGTTGCGCTGGATAGCGGGCTGCATGTGCAACAAATCTGGATTCAGGGTCAATTAGCTTCGTTTTGATGGTTTGCTCCATTA
>ENA-OQDE01001100-OQDE01001100.1-human-gut-metagenome-genome-assembly--contig:-NODE-1100-length-11564-cov-1.475912_pt1 | contig 11564 bp, 15 predicted proteins | sample MGYA00242768_ERZ504595 | MGnify/ENA primary metagenome ERZ504595 (study PRJEB26092, sample SAMD00036307) | human gut metagenome | host: Homo sapiens | study: EMG produced TPA metagenomics assembly of...
CGATGAAAACCCCATCACTCTGAAAAGCGATTTTTATCCTGTCGCTGTGTGACCTGATTATCGGCGGCAAGGAAGGGCTTTCCCCGATTGAGAGGACCATCATTGACCGCTGCACGAGGCTTGTGTACCGGGATTATTTGCAGGACCCACGCCCGGAAAATATGCCTGTCCTGGGCGACTTGTATGAGCTGCTTTTGAAACAGGCGGAGCCGGAGGCGCAGAATATCGCTACGGCGCTGGAAATCTACGTCAATGGCTCCCTGAATGTATTCAATCACCGTTCCAACATTGACATGAACAACCACCGGGTACTCTGCTTCCAGTTAAAGTCTCTGGGCAAGGCGCTGAAAGAGATCGGGCTTCTCATTATGCAGGATGCGGTCTGGAACCGTGTTACCGCCAACCGCTCGAAGCATAAGACGACCTGGTTCTATATTGACGAATTCCATCTCCTTTTGAAAGGCCAGACTGGAAGTTTCAGTGTGGAAATCTGGAAACGGTTCAGGAAATGGGGAGGCATACCATCGGGCCTGACGCAGAATGTGAAAGATCTTCTGGCCTCCCGTGAGATCGAGAATATCTTTGAAAACTCGGATTTTATCTATATGCTGAACCAGGCCCAGGGAGACCGGCAGATTTTGGCGAAGCAGTTGGGGATTTCCCCGCACCAGCTTTCCTACGTGACCCACTCCGGCCCCGGCGAAGGGCTTTTATTCTTTGGAAATGTGATTATTCCTTTTGTCGATCATTTTCCGAAGGACACCTTATTATACAGCGTACTTACAACACGGCCTGATGAAGTGGCGGGTGCGTAGATTTTTGAAAACAAATAGAAATGACTGGAGGTGATAACAGTGCCGCGGGACAAAGAATTTCAGAGGAAAAAGAAAGATGCCCAGATGCCGGTCCGTGATTCCCATGCGGAGGAACGTATGGACACCCGGCAGAGCGAACAGGATTTTAACCTGCTTCGGGCCAGGGACGCCCCTTCTTCTTCGGGAACGGCCCGAAGCCGGAGGTATGACACCGTAGCGCAACAGACGGCGGAAGGTACGCAGGATTTCACAGCGGATATGCCGCACCAGGTGGACACTTCCACGCCGGAACATTTGGCTGGCAGGGATTTGGACCATGAGCCGGTACAGGAACCTGAAACGCAAAGCCATTTGGAGCCGGAGCCTTCTGCACAGGAACCGCGCCGGAGGGATTTCAGATATAGGGATTCCCGGCGCGAGGATTCTGACAGCGGCAATTCTAATACAGGCACTTTACGCAAGAAGAATCCGGCCAGACGGAACGCCGCCACCGGATGCATCAGCACGGCAACAAATACCAGCAGCGTTTCCAGGAGGCGGCAAAAGCCGAGGAACCAAAGGAGAAACCACCGGAGGCAGCCGAAGGGGAACCGAAACGGCCTTCCAAGCTGGAATTTACCGCTGACGAGCTCCCACCGGAAACAGCGGATAAGAAACTCACACAGGCCAGGCGGAAAGCGGAACGGACAGCGGAAAAACTGGAACAGGCGGAAAACCGCCTGCCTGCCCGCCGTAAGCTGCGGATGGAAACATCTTCTGATTCTGATACGGGTAAGGCCGCAAAGCGCCTGAAATTTGAAAAGGAGGTAAAATCCCAAAGAACCCATGTCAAGGGTTCTGTTCCGATGCGCCCGGTAAAGGCCGGCACAAATATGGCGGTTGGTTACGCCCACAAGAAAATATATCAGGCGGAGGAAGAAAATGTAGCACGAAGCGGCCCACCGCACCGAGCTTGTGGGAGAGTCCGGGGTGCGTACCCTGTACCACCGCCATAAGACCGCGCCATACCGCAGGGTGACAAAGTTACAGCAGCAGTCAGCCAAGGCCAATGCCCGGCTTGCCTACCGGCAGACCTTACAGGACAACCCGGAGCTTAAGAAAAATCTTCTTGCCCGGATGTGGCAAAAACAGAAGATAAAACGCCAGTATGCCAAAGCAAGCCAGAGAAGCAGAAAAAGACCGGAAAGCGGGCAAAGGACACCGCCGTTACCACAGAAAAATCGCTGTCGGTGTGGTTCACGCTGCCAAGCGTCACCCGGTTATATGCGCAATCGTGATCCTGCTCCTTTTGGTATTTTTCCTGATTACATCCCTGTTTTCTTCCTTTTCCAATATCGGAACCGGAGGGCTGGGAAGCCTTGCTGCCTCTACTTATCTGGCGGACGATGCGGACATCAACAATGCGGAGCTTATCTATACCGAGTGGGAAACGGACCTGCAGATGCAGATCAACCGTGTGGAATCGGACCGGCCCGGTTATGACGAATACCGCTATAATATCGGTCCCATTGAGCATGACCCTTATGTTTTGATGGGGTATCTCACCTCTGCGTACCAGGATTTTACCTATGCACAGATCGAGAGCGTCCTCCGGGAGCTTTTTAACGGGCAGTATTCCCTATCCTTCACGGAGGAAACGGAAATCCGCTACCGGACAGAAACAAGCATTGACCCGGAGACCGGCGAGGAAACCGAAGAAAAAGTGCCTTATGAGTGGCACATCTTAAATGTAACGCTTGCTTCCATGCCGCTTGAAAACCTGGTGGTTTCACGCATGGACGCAGACCAGAAAGAAATCTGCGAGATTCTATTGCAGACCAAAGGAAACCGGCAGTATGTGAAAAATGTGTTTGGCACCAACTGGCTGCCCTATGTCACCAGCTACTACGGCTACCGGGTACACCCGATCAGCGGGGAAAAGAACTACCATACCGGCGTTGACATTGGGATGCCCCAGGGCACGGAGATTTTGGCCGGGCATGACGGCACGGTCACGCTGGCAGGAAACGCAGGCGGCTATGGCCTGTGCGTCGCCATTGAGGGCGAGGCTTACGAGGGGCACTCCCTTACCACCAAATACGGCCACTGTTCGCAAATCTTAGTATCTGCCGGACAGGAGGTAAAGGCCGGGGATGTGATCGCAAAGGTCGGCAGCACCGGAAACTCCACCGGGCCGCACCTGCACCTGGAGGTATTGGTTGACGGCCAGTATATGAATCCCATGTATTTTGCCGATACCGGCGATACCAGCGAGCGGCATCTGCCTGATGCTCCTGCAGGCGGCGGAGGGAATTATTTCAATTATGATGTTCCACCGGAGGCCCTTGCGGATGAAAAATTTGCGGCTATGCTCGCGGAGGCTGAAAAGTATTTAGGCTATCCGTATGTGTGGGGCGGCGCAAGCCCTTCCACTTCCTTTGACTGTTCCGGCTATGTTTCCTGGGTAGTCAATCATTGCGGCGTGGGCTGGAATTTCGGACGCCTGACCGCAGACGGGCTTTTAAGCGTGTGTACGCCTGTATCAAGCGCCGATGCAAGGCCCGGCGACCTGATCTTCTTCCAGGGGACTTACAATACCAGCGGCGCAAGCATGTGGGAATCTATGTGGGTAACGGGATGATGATCCATTGCGGGGACCCGATCTCCTACGCGAACATCAACACAAGTTACTGGCAGCAGCACTTTTATACATTTGGGCGTCTGCCTGACAGATTGGAGGTAATAAATTGAACCCTAAGATTGAAAAACTGGAGAAAGAGATCGACAAGACGAAAAACAAGATTGCGGAGATGCAGGCCAGGCTCCGCGACCTGGAAAAACAGAAAACGGAGCTGGAGAACACCGACTATGTGGCGATTGCCCGCAGCTTTCATCTGACGCCCCAGCAGTTGGCCGAATTTCTGAAATCGCAGCAGGCCGCTCCGTCCGGGGATGGCCCGCTGCAGAAACAGGAGGACATGAATGAGGACTAAAAAATCTCTCTGCTACTGGCGCTTGTGCTTGTCATAAGCGCCATCGCTTTGCCCCTGACGGCTTATGCTGCCGGGGACAAAGATACCACACCGCCGGAGCTTGCGGCTTCTCTGGACGGCGGTACGCTGAAAATAGAAAGCAGCGACGATCATTCCGGCGTGGAGGCGGTCTTTGTGGACGGGAACCGTATCAACTCCCTGACCAATGGGGCGGCTACCGTCACCTTAAAGGATTATGCCGGCACAGGAAAACAGGTAAGCGTGTATGCCCAGGATTATGCTGGGAACCGCTCAAAGACCGTGAAGTTTGAAAATCCCTATTATGAGGAACCGACGCCACGGAAAAACCTGCGGAAACGGTGCAGCAGAACCAGAGCAGCAAGCCGGTAAAACCGGCACAGGTCCAGGCTGCTTCTTCCGGCAGTACCAATCATAACGCCCAAAGCAGCAATTCAGGCAGTAATGCTTCCGGGAATGGTTCTAATGCGGGTACGAATACAGGCACCAATGGCGGCAGCAATACAGCCTCCGGCACAAATGGCGGCAGCTCCAATTCCCAGGAAGAAACGGAAACCACTTCCTCTATCCCGGATGGCGCGTTTACCCCGGAGGGAACCGGCACAGTGCTGGATGAAGCTACTGGCGAGGGTGACGATAAGCAGTTTTACACGATTACCACCGAGGCCGGAAATGTATTCTATCTTATCATTGACGGCAAGCGTGACGACAACAACGTCTACTTCCTGAACGGTGTTACCGAGGCTGACCTGATGGCCCTGGCGGAAAAGAACGAGGGAACCATGAGCGTGATTCCAACAGAGGACGTCTGCACCTGTACGGATAAATGCGAAGCCGGCGAAGTCAATACCGCCTGCTCGGTCTGCAAGAATGACCTCAAAGGCTGCACCGGAAAGGAAAGACCTGCGGAAACAGAGGAACCCGCACAGACCGAACCGCCGAAAAAGGACAACGGCAGCGCCGGCACGATTATCTTTATTATCGTTGCCCTGCTTGCGGTAGGCGGCGTTGGCTATTATGTAAAGATCGTCCGTCCGAAGCAGCAGGCAGAGGATGACGAAGATTTCGAGGATGACGGGTACGGCGAAGGCTTTGACCCGGATGAAGCCTATGGAGAGCCGGAATATCTCTCCGAAGATGATTTTGATGACAGAATCAATAAGGAACAGGAGGACAGCGAGTAAAGCTGTCCTTTACTATTTTAAGAAAGCGAGGATATTTCATGGAGAAAACAAATACCCATTACCGCAGCGGCGTAAAGAGGCTGCTGGCATTTCTGCTTTGCGCAGTATGCGTCTTTGGATGATCCCTACCCAGGCGTTCGCATTTTCGCCGGGACAGAAAGCAAGCTCCTGGCTGGGCGATCAATATGTAGGGTCTGACGGACAGCATTATTATGCGCCGGCACCTTACACCTACCTTGTTTACAATTCTGACGGAACGATGGATGTGCGCAGCAGTTCCGGGGGCAACGCTTACCGGCATTATATGCTGACAGCTTCGGACGGGAGCAGCCAGCAGGTATATTGTGTGGAAAGCGGCATTGCCTATAACACTTCTGACAATACCTATACATCGGAAAGCGGCACAAACAGCAATTACTTAAACCTGCTCCCTTCCGTGGCAAGACGGGGGATCACCCTCACGGCAATCTACGGCTGGAAACCCGGCGCTCCCTCCCTGTGTCCGGCATTAACGAGGACGATTACAAAATAGCCACACAGATCATCCTTTGGGAATACCAGCAGCAGCTTCGGAGCGACCCTTACAGCCGGCACGGGAACGGCCATGCAGACGCCAACCAGTATTTCAGCGTGATTGCCGGACGTCCTGCGGAAAAAGCCTACAACTGGATTTTGTCACAGGTTGCCTCCCATTCCACGGTTCCCTCTTTTACTTCCACGAAGAAAAGCGAGGCACCGGAGCTGGAACTGAAATGGGACACGGAAAAGAAGATTTATACCCTGACGGTCACGGACACCAATAACCTGAAGATCGACCTGGAAACTTGAAGGCAGCGGTGTTTCTGTAACAAGAAGTGGGAACAAGTACACCTTCACCAGTAAGAACATGATTATGGACTGTGACCTTTGAATTCCGAAAGGATATTCCGGTTGCCAACGATATGCTGATCTGGGGCAGGCCGGGCTACCAGACCATGATGACCGGCGCCAGCGACCCGGTTTCCTTCTTTGTGAAGATCAAGACGGAAACCTACGGCACCGCAAAGCTCGTCAAAACCAGCGAGGACGGCATTGTGTCCGGGATTCCTTTCCAAATCTCCGGCACGGACATTTTGGGAAATAAAGTGGATGAACCGTCACTACCGAAGAAAACGGGCAGATCAAGGAAAAGCTGCTGCCCGGCACCTATCTGGTGAAGGAGCTGCCGGTGGACCGCTATGTGACCCCTTCCGCGCAGTACGTCACCATTGAAAGCGGACAGACTTCCACGGTGCATTTCAGCAATATCCTGAAAAAATTCCGCGTCCATGTGGTAAAGAGCGACGCAGATACCGGCACCGCACAGGGCGATGCCACCCTTGCCGGGGCGACCTACGGAATCTATAACAATGGCGAGCTGGTAGACACCTACACCACCGGGCCGGACGGCAGCTTTATGACCCGCTACTATGTCTGCGGTGATAACTGGACGGTGAGGGAGATTGATCCCAGCACCGGCTACCTCTTAAACGATACGGTCTATGAGGTGGGCGCTTCCCCGACCCTGTATGAAGTGGAACTGAATACCACGGAAAACCAGGTTACGGAAACGGTCATTTATGGAAATATCCAGTTTGTGAAGCATACGGACGACCTGGACCCGGATGTGTCCGGGGATGAAAATACGGACGAACCCAATGAGGGCGTCATTGACGCCCGGAGGCCGGTGCGGTCTTTGAGGTTTACCTGAAGGCGGCAGGCAGCTTTGATGCGGCAAAGGAAAGCGAGCGTGATCTGCTTACCACCGATGGAGACGGCTTCGCTTCCTCCAAAATGCTCCCTTACGGCCATTATACGATCCACCAGGTTTCCGGCGAGGAAGGAAAAGCGTTTATCCCGGATTTTACGTCTTTATTTCCTCCAACGGACAGACTACAGTTATATCCTGAATAACCGCACCATTACCGCAAGGCTGTGTGTGGAGAAATGCGACGCGGAGACCGGAAACATTATTCCCATGACCGGCACGGGATTCCAGATCAAGACCTCTCCACCGGGGAATTTGTCACCCAGGATATTTACTATCCGAACCCGGAAACCCTTGATACCTTCTATGTATCGGATGAAGGCTGGCTGATGCTGCCGGAACCTCTGCACACCGGGATTATGAGCTTTACGAGGTGGCGGCGCCATACGGGTATGTGCTTTCCAATGAGCCGGTGCCGTTTACCATTGACGGCAGCGAGGCCGTTGTCACGGTCACACAGTACAATATGCCGCAGAAGGGTCAGCTTACCATCACCAAGACCGGCGAGGTATTCGCTTCCGTCCAGGAGAACGATGGGCTGTACCAGCCGGTGTATGAGGTTATGGGGCTGCCGGGCGCGGTCTATGATGTGATCGCGGATGAAGATATTTATACCGGTGACGGAACGCTCAGGGCGGCAAAAGATACGGTTGTGGAAACCCTTACCACCGGGGAGGACGGCACGCCCAGAGTGGGCTTCTTACCTGGGACGCTACCGTTTGGAGGAACGCCAGGCGCCGGAGGGATGGTATTAAACACCCAGCCGGAATATGCAGAGCTTACCTATGCAGGCGAGACCGTGGAAGTGACACAGACAGTCATCGGTCTTTATGACGAGCGCCAGAAGGTGGATGTAAGCCTGTTCAAAGCATTGGAAACGGACAATCTTTTTGGGCTTGGCATGAATGAGGAATACAAAGATATTTCTTTCGGGTTGTATGCTTCCGCAGACCTGACGGCTCTTGACGGCAGCGTGATCCCGGCTGGCGGGCTTTTAGAGGTGGTTTCCGTTGACCCGAATGAGGCTGGCGGCTATGACGCTTCCTTTGCCTCCGACCTTCCTTTTGGCAGCTACTATGTGAAGGAACGCACCACAAACAGCGCCTATATCCTCTCTGATACGGAATATCCGGTTGTCTTTGAATATGCCGGCCAGGACATGGCGCTGGTGCAGATTCTTGTCAACGAGGGGGAGGCCATTTCCAATGATCTGCTGCGCGGGCGTGTGGACGGCGTGAAAATCGGTGAAAACCCGGAGGGCGGCGAAGATGTAAAGCTGGCCGGGGTCCTGATGGGATTATTCAGGCCGGACACGGAAGAATTTACCGGGGAAAACGCCCTGATTACCGTTACTACTGGTGAGGATGGCAGCTTTGCCTTTGAGAATATCCCTTACGGCCACTGGATCGTAAAGGAAATTTCTTCTCCGGCACTTTATACGATAAGCCCGCAGCAACACCATATCTATATCGGGGTGGACGGCCAGAGCATTGAAATCAAAGTAGAAAATACCCTGATCCGCGGCAGCGTGCAGGTGATGAAAACCGAAGCGGTGGACGAGCCTTCTTCTGTGAAGAAAGAGGACGGGGATAACAACACCTTCCTGCGCTTCCTCTCCGGCGCGGTATTTGATCTGTATGAGGACACCAACGGCAATAAGGAATTTGATTCCGAAGATACGAAGATCGGTACACTGAAAGAATCGGATGCGGCTATCACACCGCGGAGGGTCTTCTGGCAAAGGGCTACTTTGTGAAGGAAAGCAAGGCGCCGGAGGGCTATCAGCTTGACGAAAACGCCTACTACTTTGCCATCACAGAGGACGGCCAGGTGGCGGTTGTAGAAAACGGCGAGGCTGGGCGCGGTTTTACCAATGAGGCATACCGCGGAAATTTGAAGATTACAAAGGATTCCAGTGACGGGCGCAAGGATGGATTTGCTTTTGAGGTGAAAAGTGCGGACGGCTCCTACTGTGAACCTTTACCAGCCCAATCTGGCGTGATCGAAGTCGAAGGGCTGCGTGTCGGCATTTATACTGTAACAGAAATCTCCAACCGGGCCAGCAGGGACTATATCATTCCTGACGCTGCACCGTGGAGATCAAGGTGGATGAAACCGCAACGGTCCAGTTCTTCAATGAAAAGCCGGAGAAACCGACTACCCCGATAACCCGGATAATCCGAAAACACCTTCCAATCCATCCACACCGTCTAACCCTGATAAAGCAGTACCGCAGACCGGGGATGACAATTTCATTTTCCTGTATGGCGGGCTTCTGGCGCTGGCTGTGATGGTTGGCGGGCTGTTTGCCGCAGTCTATTTCAAAAAGGGCAGGTACAGCAGAAATACCACCAGGAGAAAGGCTGTTGGCATTGCGGTGGTTTCCCTCTGCGGGTTGCTGGCTCTTGGCAGCGGGATTCTGATGGTTCGCGACCTTAACCAGTATTCCGAGAGCGCCGGAGCCTATGAGGACATTTCGGCTCTTGTGGAGATGCCGGGGCAGACCGAAGCGCCGGAGGATGATAATACGGAAACGGAACCTGCCGGGGAGGACCCTTCTGTGGTCCTCCCCACAGTGGATTTTGATGCGCTCCGGGAAACCGGGCCGGACATCATCGGATGGCTTACCCTTCCTGATACGGCCATTAACTACCCGGTCACGCAGGCAGATGATAACGAGTATTACCTGCACCATCTGTATGACGGCACCTATAATAAGACGGGCTGCCTGTTTGCAGACTATGAGAATCAGGAGGATTTTTCGGACCGCAATACCATTATCTACGGCCACAACATGCGGGATGGCTCCATGTTCGCTATGCTGAATGAGTATGACGAGCAGAGCTATTTTGACGGACACCCGCAGATGTACCTTGTCACCCCTGGCGGCGGCTATGTCGTGGAAATTTTCACGGCGTTTGTGGCAAAACCCAGTGAGTCCGGCAGCGACACTTCCCCTTGGAGACTTAGCTTCAAGGATGACGGTGCCTACACCACATGGCTTTCTGAAATGGCGGGCCGTTCTGTCATTGAAACCGATGTTACGGTGACTTCCAGTAATAAGGTGCTGACCCTTTCCACCTGTACGCCCGGAGGCGCGAGCCGCTTCATCGTCATGGGAAAACTGGCGGCTGTAAACAATTAACAAGAATATTGGAAACCGGTGCGGGGGCTGTCTGCTCCCGCACCTGCTATTTAGGAGGATTTTTCTATGGTGAATGCCATTATTTCAATACCCGGCTACGTCCATCTGTACCGCTCCCTTTTGCGGTTCTATGATATGCCGGAAAATGAGGTCCGGGAAATGCTCTATCTTCTGAATACGGCGAACCTGGATTGCTACGAGTATTACCACCCGGAACGTGATGTGATCCAGAGCGGACCGGTGGCTTTTAGCGGCTGGCTGGAACATATGGACTGCCGCCCTTACCGGACGGAGGTACAGCTTTATAAATCCCTGCTGTTCTTAAAGCGCAGCATTGACCGGGATTTGATTGTGACCTCACAGCGGGAGGCGCTGCAGACGCTCCGCTGTATCATTTCCAACCTGGAATACCGCTTTTATAAGGCGTATGGCATGGAGATTGAGGACAAACGGACCGTGTACGGGGAATGTACCTACCGCCTGGTTCCCAGGGAGGACGAACCCAGCGTGTGCCTGATGCACGACTGGATCTACCTTCCCAGCGCATAATGCCGGAAACTTTATGTAAATTTGTCCCGAATAATAGATAAAATTCGGGACAAAGAGTAGTATATGCTCTGCCCCTTCCCGGCAGCGGTTCTTTCCTTTTTTGAGATTGCTGTATAAATCCTGATCTGCGTGGGAATACTATAAACAAAACTCCCGGAGCCTATTGAAAATTTGTCCCGAATAATATATAATAAACGGGACAAAAGGAGGCGATACGCATGGCAAATGGTTATGCGAAAGAGATTCAAAACCGCATTGGTGCGGCTCCTGACGGCACGATTTTTATTGTTTCCGATTTTGCGGATGTGGCGGACAGCGAGACCATACGCAGGAACCTGAACCGGCTTGTACAGGCTGGGACGCTCCGGCGTATTTTGAAAGGCGTCTTTGAAAGCGAAATACAGCAAGCTCCTTGGGGAATATGTGGCGGCGGACCCGGATGCGGTTGCCAAAGCACTGGCGAGATGCTATCATTGGACTATCGCTCCCTGTGGAGATACCGCATTAAATATGCTGGGGCTGTCTACCCAGGTAACGGCAGTATGGTCCTATATCAGTGATGGACCGTATAAAACCTATGAATGGGATAAGACAAAGATTGAATTTAAGCACCGGACCAACAAGGAGGTCACGGGCCTGTCGCCTATGACGATCCTGGTGATCCAGGCGTTAAAGACCCTGGGAAAAGAACATGTGGATGAAAAAACCATACGGGGTGCTTTCCCGCAGGCTGAATGAAGATGAAAAGGCGGCGCTCTTTGCAGAAGGAGCCGAAGCGACGGATTGGATTTACACTGTGATTAAAGAGATCTGCAAAGGAGAAAGAGAAAATGATTGAGATTGCCAGACTTTCGGCTGATGACCGGCGGGAGCTGTTTCATAACACTGCAGCAAAACCGGCCTTCACGATGCCATTGTGGAAAAAGATTTTTGGGTATGCCTGACGCTGGATTACCTGTTCCACCGCTCTCCGTGGAAAAAGGCGGTCACATTTAAGGAGGGACCAGCTTATCCAAAGGGTATCACCTTATCAGCCGGTTTTCCGAGGACATTGATCTGATTCTGGATTGGCGTGCCCTGGGATATGGGATCAAT
>ENA-OQDE01001101-OQDE01001101.1-human-gut-metagenome-genome-assembly--contig:-NODE-1101-length-11561-cov-6.009183_pt1 | contig 11561 bp, 13 predicted proteins | sample MGYA00242768_ERZ504595 | MGnify/ENA primary metagenome ERZ504595 (study PRJEB26092, sample SAMD00036307) | human gut metagenome | host: Homo sapiens | study: EMG produced TPA metagenomics assembly of...
TTTTTCTTTTCCTGAATCTGCATCGGGAAACATACATTGTCAAGTACACTCTTTTGCATCAGAAGATTAAAATTCTGAAAAATCATCGCAATATCGCTGCGCTGCCCTCTTAATTCCTTCTCTGTCAATGCTCCTAATTCCTGACCCTCGATCAGCACCTGACCTTCTGTCGGTTTCTCTAAGAAATTTAAGCATCGTACCAGTGTACTTTTTCCAGCTCCCGACATACCGATGATTCCGTAGATATCGCCCTGCTCCACCGTCAGATTGATATCACTTAATGCCTCAACGGTCACTCCCTTTTGTTCAAACCTTTTATAGAGATGTCTGACCTCAATTGCTGCCATACATGTTCTCCTTTCTTCCTGCCCTATGTGAGCACCTGTCTGCACTCCGCGCTCCATATTAACACAAATTTTATTTTAAGGCAAAAAAACAGATGCTCCCTCGCGGAAACATCTGTTTTACATTTTCTATCAACGCATAAAATCAGATATCTTTCCGCACACGAAATCGTCCCATACAGCACATACACATCATGCCGCACATGGATCCTGTCATCATCATTTTGTCTGCTGTTGTATAGGTCTTAATTTCTGTACGCATATCTGATCTCTCCTTTCTCCTACTGCTCTGTCTTGATTTGATAGTCCTTATTATAACAGGTAGTTACAGAAAGTGTTAATATTGGAAACCTTGAGTTGGTTATAGGTTTCACCTATAACTGATTACATCACATTTTCCCTGTATTTTTTTAATTCTTCGATATAGATCTCCCCGATATGGCTGACTTTTGCCCCTTTCCGCTTCACATAGCCAATGCGCATTTTCTCCGTTTCCTTTAACGGGATTGCCATATAGTCACTGCCGTTTAGTTCCTCACAGATAATTCCGGAACAGAGCGTATAGGCATTTAATCCAATCATCAGATTCAGAAGCGTGGCACGGTCATTTGCCTTGATGAGTCTTTTATAATCATAAGTACTCTTCATTTCCTCCGCCAGATAAAGCGAATGGTGTTCGCCCTGATCAAAAGAAAGACATGGATACGCATCGAGTTCTTCCATCGAGATCACTTCCTGTTTTGCCAGCGGATGCCCGGACCAGAGATAGACATAGGTGTCGCAGGAAAACAGTTCAATAAATTCCAATCCGTGTTCTCTGATGATCTTATTCATGACTTTCTCATTGAAATCATTCAGATATAAAACCCCGATCTCACTCCTGAAATTTTTTACATTTTCAAGTACATCATAAGTGGTCGTCTCATGGACTGCAAATTCATACTGTTCCATTCCAGCCTGTTTTACCGTCTCCACAAATGCCTTGACTGCAAATGTATAGTGCTGCATGGATACGCTGAACTTTTCTTTGACCTGCTTGTCGATATAGCGGGAAGTGAGCAGTGTAAACTGCTCCGTGACCTGTCTTGCATATCCTAAAAACTCTTCCCCCTCCGGTGTCACCAGGATTCCCCGGTTAGAACGCACAAACAGCTCAAACCCGATCTCCGTTTCAAGTTCCCGGATCGTCTCTGAGAGACTCGGCTGGGAAAGAAATAGTGTCTTTGCCGCCTCATTCATCGATCCGCAGTCCGCGATCGTCAATGCATATTTTAACTGCTGCAGTGTCATCTGATCCTCCCTTTACCCTTCCACATCCCCGGTCTGTTTTAAATATCTCTTCTTGCTCGAAAAACCTCTTCCCGACACTTCACTGACTTTATTGATAATCACAAAGGCATCCGGGTCTACTTCATGAATCAGTTTTTCCGTTTTGGCAAGCTCACGCATGGATACCACGGTCAGAAGCATCATCGTGTTATTTCTTAAGAACCCTGTCTCGCTGTTTAACAGTGTCACACCGCGGTCAATATCTTTTAATACCGCTGTGCGGATCTCATCAATATGGCTGCTGACGACCTTGATCTGCATTTTCGTAGTTCCAAGCATCAGACATTTATCCAGCACTGCGCTGTATACGATCACAAGCAGAATGCCATAGAGTACCTGTTCACCTGTGCTGTGAAATACCTGAAGGAGTAAGATCAGCATATCAAATACATAGATGGAACTTGACACCGGAATCTTAAAATACTTATTTAAGATCAGCGGCGGAATATCCATGCCGCCCGTGGAAGCCCCCATCCGGATGACAAGTCCGATCGCTGCCCCGATACAAATACCGCCAAAAACAGTACACAAGATCAGGTCATCGGTAATCCGGTAACCCCCAAGCAGCCTTGTGATCAGTTCGAGTGCAATCGGGTAGCTGAATGTGCTGACAATCGTATTTGCCGCAAACTTCCACCCGAATGCAAAAAATCCGATCAGAAACATAATGGTATTAAATACAAATACAAACACGGTGACCGGCGTGTGGAAAACATCATTGACAAACAGTGCGATACCGGTCGTTCCACCGGTGATCAGCCCGCTTGGCAGAATAAACATTGCAATTCCAAATGCATAAATGCAGTTTCCAAATATCACAACCAATGTTTCCACAATTCTTTTTAAAATCTGTCGCATAAAACTCTCCATTCCTGCATGTGAAAAATCTTATTCTTCACACGGATGTCTCTCCGTAGTTATTCTTCGTCATCCTCATCCATGACATCTTCTTCATATTCGTCATACGCTCTCTGATGTCTCTTTTTGCTGCGGTTTTGATCCTGATGCGCCACATCCCGGATCAGACTTACGATTCCTTTATAAATCTCCCGGATGACCGCAAAAATAAAAAACATCACGATAAACCCGACTACTCCAAATACGATATCTGCAAATTCCATATTGCCGGTATTCGTCACCTTCTGTCCGATCTCAATCGCAAATGTGATCACGATGATCAGTGTAAAAACATAAATCCATGCGATCACCATCACATGATCGTGTTTTGCGAGCCATTTAAAAACAGGATACACCACAAAAATAAACATCATTCCCAAAATTCCAATGACTAAAAAATGCAATTCCTTATCACTGAAATTGTATTCGTATGCATCATTGAACCGGAGCAGATAACTATGTATCTTCGCGAGCAGTTCCACAATGCCATAAAGTAATTCTTTCATAAACCTCATCCTTTCTACCGGGAATTATCGTAATATATCTTTTTTAATTTGTAAAGAAAGAAACCTTTAATTTCCCATAAATCAAAAAATACCCGGGGTCTTGCGACTCCGGGCATCTCTCATCTACTTTGTAACCTGTGATCAATATACATGTTTCTTTGACTTATGCGCTTCTCTTGCCTCTTCTACTGCGGCATGATCTGCAATATTGATCTTGGCTGCTGCCTTTTTCTTTTTTAATGGATGTTTTGGATTCTTATCTGACATACTATACGCTTCCTTTCTGCATATCATCTTTCATCCTTTTACTTTATTTCCTTGCTTCGGTTACGTTATAGCACTATAAATCAGCAAAGTCAAGTATTATCCATCTGTTTTTTTGTTATTTTATGATTTCTTTTAAATTTTCAGAATATTTTTATAATTCATAATCTGAACCTAATGCAGTGTAATATACACGAAATCCATGCCTTTTCTTCTCCACATAGTCCATCCGGATCAGCAGATTGATAAATTCCTGTATCAGACCTTTTTCCCAGCGTCTGTTATACACTTCATTCACTGCTTCCGTTAACTCAGCAGTACACATCTCTTCATTTTTGTCCCACAGAATATTTAAGATCATATTGGCTGTGTCCGGAAGATTGTCTAAAAATACACTTTCCATCTCCATCACTCTGCTCCTCATCTTTCGTAATGCTCCAGTACTTATTCAAACCGTGACTTTCTGCCCATGAGTTTAGCATAGATTTGATGGCATTAAAATAGATATGTCCGATATTCTCGGAAACACGTCCTTTTCACATTTATATTCTTAATATAGCGGATTTTTCCAGGTTTATGCGTCAATTCCAAGTTCCGCCGGAAGGAAACGCGGACAGACATTCTCGGATGACGTGATCACGGACGCCGCCAGACGTGTTCCAATCTCCACCGCTTCCTCTAAGGTTTTTCCGTATGTCAGACCACTTGCCACACCTGCGCAAAACGCATCGCCTGCTCCTGTCGTATCTTTTACCTGTACTTTTTTTGCCGGGCAGATGCCGTATGTGCCTTCCCGGTCTGCATAGACCGCACCTTTGCCTCCCATCGTCACAACCATGGACGGAATATTGGCACGTTTTACACAGCCTGCAAGAATTTCTGCGAGTGCTTCCGGTTTCTTTTCGCTGTAATCATCCGAAAAGAACATCCCTGCCTCTAACTGGTTACAGATAAAACAGTCAAATTTCCGCAGGAAATCTCTTCTCTCTGCCGCAATACTCATATTGCTGACAACCCCGTAAAGCGGTTTTTTAAACTTTTCACACAGACTTACCACTTTTTTTACGATCTCTTTATCCATATCCACTTCGATCACGACAGAATCAGCATTTTCAAAAATCTCATCCCCGGATTCTTCCAACACATCAAGAATCGGCATCAGATTCGGTCTCTGTGAAATTGAACCGGCAACATCTCCACGATGGTCAAATACGGCAAGCCAGGTTCCCATTCCATTTGGAATCGTTAACATGTATTCTGTATTTACTTTATGATTCTGCAGTTTGTGAATGACATCACTTCCAAGTGCCGAATCATCCACAATTCCCAAAAATGTAGGGCGCAGTTCGATATTCGCGATATCTTCTACAACGTTACGGCTGACACCTCCATGGATATATTCGATTCTTCCAGCATTTCTCCCATCCGGGATATAAATATCTTCCGGAAACCCCTTGATATCCACAAATACTGCACCAATTACTACAATTCCATTTTTATTTACTGCCATATATTTCAATTACCTTTCTATCGTTTTCTGATATGGATCTCCGGGATCGCCACACTGTCATAAGTAATTCCCGGCTTTTTTTCATCTTCATCTGCCGCATCCTCCGGTTCATGTGTATGGATCTCCGGAACCGCAAGATTATCATAAGTCAGATTGTATTCGTGACCTTTCTCTCGTTTCTTTCTGAATTTAAACATACTTACTCCGTTTCTTCTATTATAATATATTGATGAAAAATGTAATAACCAGACTGTTGATAAAATCTGCAAACAGACTTCCGATCAGAGGAATGATCAGATACGCCTTTACGGACGGAGCATATTTTTCACACAGCACCTGCATGTTTGCCATGGCGTTCGGTGTCGCGCCCATTCCAAATCCACAGGTTCCGGCTGCAAGCACCGCTGCGTCATAATCTTTTCCCATCACATAAAATACCACAAACCTTGCAAATACACAGATCAAAACTGCCTGTACTGCCAGCAGTATGATAAGCGGCAGTGCAAGCGACGCAAGCTGCCACAGTTTTAACGTGATCATTGCCATTCCAAGGAACAATGACAGCGAAATACCACCGATATCATTGATCTCTCCCATATGGATCACAAACTTGCCGGAATACTCTCCGATATTACGAAACAGTGCCGCTGCGATCATTGCGCCGATATAGATTGGGAACGTCATTCCTGTTTTCGTCAGAAGCCAGGAAAAAACGGTGCCCAGTCCGATTGCCAGAATCAGCTGAAACACTGCAGATGCATACATATTCGTATGACGCTCATGTTTCTTTTCATCTTCCACCAGAAGACTGTCATCTTCCGGCACAACCGTATCGAGCAGATTTTTCTTTTCGATCAGTTTCCTGCCAAGCGGTCCGCCAACCAGACTTCCCGCGATCAGTCCAAATGTTGCCGCCGCGGTACAGATCGTCGTTGCACCTTCCACATTCAGATCCTCCAGAACCGGGCCAAACGCGCCCGCAGTTCCGTGTCCGCCCACCATCGGGATCGAACCGGTACACATACCGATCAGCGCATCAATGCCAAGCAGATGGGATGTTCCGATTGCAAGCAGATTCTGTAAAACGATCAGGAGAATGACCAACCCTAAAAATATCGCCAGCGACTTTCCACCACTCTTTAACACCTTCAGATTTGCCTGAAATCCTACTGATGTAAAAAAGAATACCATACACACTTCCCTTAAGGTATCATCAAAAGAGATCTCCATAAATCCACTGCTGTAACAGATACATGTGACGATTGCAAATAGCAGTCCCCCGACGACCGGCGCCGGAATACAGAATTTTTCCAGTACATGTATCTGTTGTTTTAGATAACTACCCAGCATCAGCACCAGCACCGAAGCTGCCAATGTCTGATACATATCCAACTGAACTTCCATATTTATCCTTTCGATTCTAATTCCCAAACCGGATCTTATTTTTCAAATCCGGTATTTACTCTGTCGGCACCTCGATACCGCACTCTGCATAATATGCCGCCGCACCCTTATGAAACGGGATTGTAATACCTCCAATCGCAGACTGCTCGTCCTCTTTTAATTCGATTGAGGCCGCATAGCGGATATCCTTTCCATGTAAAAATAAAAGTTCCGTCAGCTCTTTTACCGTATTCTCCGATAAACTGTCACCTGCCAGAAGCACCGCCTGTACAGACAGTGTTTTTACCTCTTCTGTCTGACCGGTATAAGTGCCTGCCGGAATCGTATATTCGGAATAAAACGGATATGCCGCCTTTAACCGGTTCCGGCATTTTACATCAATACTCAACAGCCGGATTCCGCATTCCTTTGCCAGTTCCCCGATCACCGTAGTCTGTGTTCCCGCTGTACAAAAGAACGCATCGATCTCTCCATCTGCAAGTTTCGCTGCCGCCTCCGTGTAATCCAAATTGACGGTCTTTACCATATCTCCGCTGATGCCCTGTGCCTGCAGAATCTGGTTTGCGTTCCGCTCTGTCCCGGATTCCTCTGCCCCGATACTGATCGTTTTCCCAAGAAGATCATCCAATGTCTCAATCTCTGAATCCGTGCGCAGACGATCTGGCATGCTCCGGATAAAGCGCTGCAACCGCTTTATATCCCTGGTATGCTTTGTCCCGGAATTCCCCGGTTCCATGATAGGCTTCCTCCACCAGATCTGCCTGGGCAATCCCCAGTTCAATATATTTGCCCGAAAGAAGTCTGACATTTGCTGCAGATCCGGCAGTATTCCTTGTTTCAAGTTTATACGAAAAATCCTCTTTATTTGCAAGACTGACATATGCATTGGCAAAGGAATCGTACATTCCGCCGATTCCCGCAGCTCCAAACCGGATTGTTTTCCGGTTTGCGCCGCATCCTGCCAGCATTAAGATCATTGCCAGTCCAAGAAAAATATACCGACTTTTTATCAATCTATGCCCCCTCCTTTTCGATTAACTTTTATCTGCATGTTATGCATCTGATCTCGCATATGCATTTTTCATCTGACCGCTCAGTTCAAACAGTACCTTATCGAGTGTATCTGTGGTTTCTTTCTTTAACATTCCGGCAACCGCACGGTTTGCCTCATGCCGGATCTCTTTTCTTTTTGCTGCATCCGTCGCTTGGGAAAGAAGTGCATCATAACGATTAATCAGCTCATGACCTTTCGCTAACACATGTTCCTTATATCTTTCAATATGGAATACCGAACTGCGGTAAGAGGCGTCTGCCATCGCCGCGATCATCCTGCCTGACCAGTAAAAATTGTCCGTGGAAACCTCACCTGTGGTGTTGCAGAGATAGTCCGGTGTCTCATCGATATCCGCATAAAACGGAACCAGTACATTAAACGCATTGGATGCAAATGCGATCCACTCGATCACATTACAGTCACATTCCATTCCCGGACGCATCTGGATCACAGCCAAAAAGTCATTGCGGTTGATTCCGATCGAGCGGTATGCACCGCGCATATTTTTCTCCCCGTATGCCGCATACGGATCGTACGGCGTCCCCTGGAAGTGGGAGGACAGCACATATTTTACATCCTCCACCGTGATCTTCTTTTCCGGTACCATACACCACGGAATGTCGTCGGACTGCGGGGTATAGTCTGCATGTTCTCCATCCCAGACTTTCGTGTGCGGATTTAAGCAGCGCTCCATATACCACGCTCTCGGCGTATTGTATACATGGTCTGCGTCATCATGGCTGCCAAACGCATCTCTCGGATTTAAGCTGCCGTCCATTGAGAGATTCAGATGATTTTTCTCAATAAATTCTTTCAGATCTGAAGAACACATGTATTCTTTCTGATCAGATAGCGCATCCTCAAGATCAAAGTGGTCAATGCCAAGCTGGTTTGGCATGACAACATATACATCATCCGGCACCCTTCTTGCAATCCAGTGATGTCCGCCGATCGTCTCAAGCCACCAGATCTCATCCTGATCCTGAAAAGCGATTCCGTTCATCTCATAGGTGCCGTACTGTTCTAACAGAGAACCAAGGCGTTTCACACCCTCTCTTGCACTGCGGATATACGGCAGAACGATACATACGATATCCTCCTCGCCGATCCCGCCAGGTACTTCTTCTTTTCCATCTTCCGCCGGCTGAATTTCAACTAACGGATCTGCTCCAAGCACACGCGGATTTGATGTGATCGTCTCCGTTGCTGTCATCGCAACATTTGCCTCATTGACACCTGCCGCTGCCCAGATTCCTTCTCCCTCCACGGCATTTGGCATCGCCGTATAGCGCATCGGATCATCCGGAAGTTCTATTGTCACATGGGAAATAACAGATTTATATGTTTTCGGCTGCTCATCCGGATGAACAACAACAAATTTTTTCGGTGTAAAATGTCCGGAACCGGAATCATCATTTCTTGCGATCATCGTAGAACCGTCATAAGATGCTTTTTTTCCAACAAGTATTGTAGTACACGCCATTTTTATTATCTCCTCTCAAGTGTTTTGTCTATTCTGCCTCGTCATAAAAAATTTTGTCTTTTTCTAACACTGTTCCGACACCATCCTTCACCTCAACAATGCAGACAGAACAGTTTTTCGGGATTCCCCCGCGCCAGATATCCTCTTTATCATCATAAAAATTTGCCAGAAGACAGCGTCCGGCTGCCCCGTGTGTCGATATGAAGATCGTAGCATTTTCATATGCCTTGTTCTGTACCAGCGACTGATAAAAATCTTCGGTCCGTTTTAAAACATCCTGAAAACTTTCCCCGCCCGGAGCCCTCATGCAGTGATATGGATCATGATAAAATTTATCAATAAAATCCGCAGGAAGGACTTTGCTGTCTCTCACACATTCTCCCTCCCAGTCGCCAAAAGAAAGTTCTATGATACGTCTGTCTGTAATCATAGGAAGATGTCTTCCCGCCATCACAAGCTCTGCCGTCTGTTTTGCGCGGATCAGGGGACTTGAAATGACAAGATCAAAATCTATGTCTTTCATGCCTTCACCGGTTAATTCTGCAAGACGGATGCCCGCATCATTTAACATGATATCGCGCTGTCCCTGCAGTTTTTTCTGTTTGTTCCACGATGTTTCACCGTGCCTGATTATGTATAATTTCATCTTTTTGCCTTTCTGTATTTTATCTCCGGGTAATAAACGAATTTTCTGCTCATTGCCTAACACATTATAGCATGAGATTTTTTCTTTTCCAAATCTTATCTATGATTTCAGATTACACCTGTCACTGACGTATTTTTTCCAAATCTGGATTCTTCACAGCCGATAAGCATTTTTTTCGTACAAAATAATAGCAGATCACCTGCATTATGATCGTAGCCAGCCAGGACGCCGGATACGAGATAAACAGAAAATACAGGGATCTGTGAAGCGGGAAAAATACAAAGATCCATAAAATACGCATCCCGACCGTGCCGATTACAGACAATATCATGGGAACAGAGGAATACCCCATACCACGCAGTGCGCCTGGGAAAAGATCCATGATGCCGCACAGGAAATACGGCACGGTTGTGATGGAAAGTATTTCCAATCCACATGCAATCACATCCGGTTCTTTGGTATAGATCGTCAGTATCTGTGCCCCAAAGAAATATGCGCTGCATCCAAGCACAGCAGCAACACTCACAGACAAAATCAGACAATCCATCAGCACCCGGTCCATTCTCTTATATTTTCCCACACTAAAATTCTGACTCGTAAAACTCATACACGCCTGTGTGATGGAATTGACTGAAACATACAAAAAGCCAAGCAGGTTATTGGCTGCCGTATACCCCGCCATCGCCGTCGCACCAAAAGAGTTGACGGACGACTGTAACAGTGCGTTCGAAAAGTTGATCACTGTACTCTGAATTCCTGCCGGAATCCCAACCTGAAAATCTGTTTCAGATAAGCACCATTGATGGACAGCTTTGAAAAATGAAGCTGGTAACTGCCCTGCGTCCTGCAAAGGCAGCGCAAAACAAGGATACAGGACACACACTGGGAAATGATCGTTGCGATTGCAACCCCGGCAACATCCAGATGGAATCCAATCACCAGGATCAGGTTTAATCCCGCATTGATACAGCCTGAAATGATAAGGAAGAAAAGCGGTCTTTTGGTGTCCCCGACGGCACGGAGTATCGCTGCACCGTAATTATAGAGCATAAAAAATGGCATCCCCATAAAATAGATCCGCATATATAAGGTTGACTGACCGATCACGTCATCCGGTGTACCCATCAGTTCCAGTGCTCCCTTCGCAAACAGCACACCAACAAATGCCATTGCAACACCGCTGATCAGTGCTAACGTGATCGCAGTATGTACGGTCTGTGACATTTCTTCCTCCCGTCCTGCGGCATAAAATCTTGCCGCAAGCACATTCGCTCCAAGTGAAATTCCGATAAACAAATTCACAAATACATTGATCAGTGCCGTTGTCGAACCGACCGCTGCAAGCGCCTGACTGCCGCTGAATCGTCCCACGACGATGATGTCGACTGCATTAAACATTAATTGTAAAATTCCCGAAAGCATCAGAGGGAATGCAAAGGAAATTAATTTATCCATGATAGTGCCGTTACACATATCGATTTCATATTTATTATTTTTCAATGAGAGGACTCCTTTCCTGATTTCTTACTATCTGTATTTTATTATGCGTATCTTGTTATGCATAAATTTGTATTGAATATTTTACATTGCGTATCTTACTGCCTTTTTGGGGCTTCGTCAATAAATTTTGTTTGGTTATCAAAAGGGGGATCTAGAACGTAATGGAGCAGCCTGCTGGTGAAAGCAGACTGCCCCATCTTCAGAAAACATGTAAAAATTTTATTATCGTGAATGATTTACGACCCGGACGGGATGCGCACGATATAATGCTCTCCATCCCGTTCCACCCGTGTTAAGACCGGAATATGTTTTTTACGAAGCTGATGCACAACCGGATAGGTCAAAAAAACATCGCCTTCCACATAAACAGCTTCCGGTTTTTCCTTTAAAATCTGTTTCACCTGTCTTTGATCCGGCTCTTCCACTGTTGCTTTTCCATGATAACTTCTCCGTAAATTCTGCACCTCAAGTTCCGGGACATCCGGCAGCGCGCAGTGTGAAATGCGCGCATGCTCCATTCCTGCAGCTGCTGTAAGAGTTCATCCGCTTCTTTTCCACCGCCAAAATTTACGATCACCGGCTCCTCCTTAAAGCAGGACAAACTGATCTTACATGCCGCCACGG
>ENA-OQDE01001102-OQDE01001102.1-human-gut-metagenome-genome-assembly--contig:-NODE-1102-length-11555-cov-4.513913_pt1 | contig 11555 bp, 10 predicted proteins | sample MGYA00242768_ERZ504595 | MGnify/ENA primary metagenome ERZ504595 (study PRJEB26092, sample SAMD00036307) | human gut metagenome | host: Homo sapiens | study: EMG produced TPA metagenomics assembly of...
TTTTCTTTTGTCCGTTAAACACTTGATTTTTTGTGGGATTTTATATTGAAAATGGATATCCCCTGTTTTTCCTGAAATTCACAGGCAAAACCAGGGATTATATTTTTAAAAGCAAAATCTCTGTCTTTAAGCCAAGGATTACTTTCTGAGAAAGACCGAATATACTGTTTTTCTCAGATTCGCAGGCATCAGGATTACAATTCCACGGGTTATGACAGATGTCAGAAATTCCAGTAAATTAATGTATCCGCTATTTAACATGATTTTCCGAAACTCTGCCATATCTTTCAAGTATGAAACTCCTCCGCGCCTCGCATACATGCCATTACCGACTCTCATGTACACTAGCACTTCAGATAAATTATATCCCTTCATCCCGCCTGAGAGCATACGGAGCCATAGATAATAATCCTCAAATCCATGAAAATCCATATAACTTCCAGCTTTTATGACATCACTTTTTTTAAACATAACTGCCGGATGATTAAAAGGATTCCTTTTTTTGCATATACCGCTATCTTTTCTGATGATTCCGGAACATATCTGACAGTACCTGCCTGTGCTGTATCATCCATAAATTCCTGCACAGCTCCACTGATAATCGATACATTATTTTGGGCAAAAGCTTTTAACTGCCATTCACAACGCTCTGGAACACTGATATCATCGCTGTCCATTCGTGCAACCAGTTCATTTTTACAATAAACCAGTCCTTCTTTGAGTGCTTCTCCCAGTCCTCGGTTTTCAGGCAGTTGAACTATCTGAAAACATTCCGGATACTCCTGCTTTTTTTTTTGGAGTACCTGATTTAATTCATCCCCCAGCAATCCATCACATACAATCACGAAATCCTGCGGTGGTACTGTCTGGGAGAGCATGCTGTCAATGCTTTTTTGCAAATACTCAGCTTTTTCTTTTCTATATACAGACATTAAAACGGAATAATTCTGTTCTATCATTTATATCACCATACTTTTTCGTTTATAAACTATCCATGATCCGAAGCAGCTTCGTACCATAATCCGCATCTGCTGCCCAGCCTTTTCCATATGGATTCTGCGGAATCGCAAGCCACTCCACGTATCTGGCTGTTCCACGCGATACATACTGGAAACGCTTATCCACACATGCATTGTTTAATCCATCTGTACTTGCGTATGCTTTTAAGTGCTGTACCTGCGCACGGAGTCCGGTTCTTACATCTGCAAAAGTCTCACCTGCTGCACCGCCACCGACTGCACCGAGTCCTCCGAAGTTACACTGACTCGGCTGCACATCACCGCCGAATTTTAATCCTCCGGTCTCTAACATAACCTGTGCAAACAATACATCTGCTCTTACACCCTCGGCTTCTGCCTCTTCTTTTAAGATCTTAAAGAATGCCTCCGCAGAATCTGCTCCCTTATCACGGTAAATATCTGCCGGGAAGGTATAACGTTTATTATAGTAAGATACCATCTGGTCGACTGTCACACTGCTTGTACCCATGATCTCATGCGCTGCAGCTTTTGCTTTTACCGCTGACCATGGTCCGTACATACGGATTCCGTTGCTTAAATCTTTGTATGCTCTTACTTTATAGTAATATGTCGTTCCCTGTACCAGATTACTGTGTGTAAAGGATGTTGCACCAGAAGTCTGTAATGTGGTATAAGTTCCTTTTTCGCTGACCGCACTGGCAAGTTCATAGCCACTTGCATTTGCAACACTGTTCCATGAGATATTTAATACATTATTATCTCCGAGTGTGATAGAAGAAATACTTCCCTGTTTTAAGACTGCAACCTCTGTTACCTTACTATAACTTCCTCTGCCTGCACTGCCTTTGATCTTATAAGTTGCTGCAATTTTATAGTAATACGTATTGCCGCTCTTTACGCCCTTATCCGTGTAAGTCAGTGTAGATCCGGATGAAATTGAAGCGATCTTTTCAAATCCACTGTTTGACTTGTCGCTCCGGTAAATATCATACCCCTGTGCTTTTGAAACTTTCTTCCAGCCAAGTGTGACCTGATTTTTGCTGTCACTTGTGATCTGGGAGAATACCACCTGTTTGATCGTCCATGCCTTCTGTGCTTTTGAGAAAGATGCCACACCGTTTTTAGCACTGTTGCTCTTATATGCACGAACCTGATAATAGTAAGTTTTTCCGGCTTCTAAGGTTTTATCCTCATATTTTTTCGTATTTTTACCTTTGACCTGTCCGACCTTTTTATAACCACTGTCTTTTGACGTACTCCGGTAAATCTGATATCCGTTTGCCCCATCCACGGCTTTCCATTCCAGTCTTACGGAAGTACTTCGGTTGCCTTGACTGCTGTAATGGATGTAGTTTTTAATGTCTTTGCTGACACAACTGCGGAATCACCGCTGTATCCTTTTTTACCATTTACCTTGTTGATCGTCTCTACCTTATAATAATAGGTCTTTGCAGTTTTTACATTTTTATCCTGATAGGTTGTTTTATTCTTTCCATTTACGGTCGCAATCACATTATAAGTACCATTCTTTGACGTACTGCGTTTGATACGGTAGCCGTAGGCACCGCTCACTGCTCCCCAGTTTACTTCAATCTGATTGCTTCCATTTGAAACAGCATACTTGATCTTCGTCTTTTTCGCAGTTCTTCCTTCCACGGATGCTGAATCACCACTGTAGCAGATATTGTCTCCTGTCTTTACCATCGTTTCAACTGTGTAATAATAGGTCTTTCCTGCTTTTACACTGGTGTCTTTGTAGCTGGTCGTGTTTCCGGATTTAATCGTCTTAACAACTTTGTAAGTACCATCTTCATCGGTACTTCGTTTGATGCGATAACCATAAGCTCCTGTGATCTTATTCCACTTGATCGTCAAGGTCTTTTCATTTGTGGAAACGATCGAAGTGATCTTTGTACGTTTTGCAGTTTTTCCTGCCACCGCGTCTGATGCACCGCCGTATCCTTTTGTACCGCTGTTGACATTATATGCTTCGACCTTATAGTAATAGGTCTTTCCTGCTTTTACAGTATCATCTGTGTAGGATGTTGTCTTTTCTCCTGATACTGTATCTATTTCACTATAACCACTATCTTTCTTTGTGCTGCGGGAGATGATATATCCCTTTGCCCCACTTACCTTTTTCCAGGAAATTTTTAATACTTCCTCATCCGAGGATGTGATTCCTGTAATTTTTGCTTTTGCAAGTGTCTTTGCAGATTTTGTGGAAGAATATGCACCGACACCCTGTCTGCCATTGTTTGTATTGTAAGCCTGTACTTTGTAGGTATATGTTTTGTTATTGGATTTTACAGTATCTGTGTAAGTGAGTGTACTGCCGGATTTTACCGTGCCAATCTGATAAAATTTACTGTCACTGCTGTCCTGACGATAGATCAGATATCCCTCTGCTTTAGAAACCTTTTTCCAGGTCAGGGTAATCTTCTTTCCACTCTTTGCCTTGAGCTTTGTGAGGTTTGTTTTTCCTAATGCCACACCTGAGATGGGTTTAGAATACTCTCCTGCAGTTCCATCGTTAAATACCGGACGGACCAGATAGTAATATTTTGTCCCTGCCTTTACGGTATCATCAATATAAGATGTAGCATCCGATACTTCGTCAATCTTAGGATAGTTTGTATCATTCACAGTATTACGATAAATTTCATAATAATCGACATTATCGAGACCTGTCCATTTTAATCTAAGACTACCATCCGCTCTCGACTGCGTGTAATTGAGTGTTACGGTCTTTGCTCCTTTTGTCAGTCCGAAATACTCAGCGATCGCAGTTGCATCCGCAACACCGAGTGCCTTTAATTTTTCATCAGAACTTAAATATGTATAATAATCATTTGCATTGTCCAAAAAGGCATGCTCGATGATCAGACCAGGAATGCCATTATTTTTACAACGACGGATCAGACCGTAATAATCTGCTGCAGAACCATCCGGATATTTATCATAAGTGGCATTTCGGATCAGTGTACCGCGATAATTTAATCCAAGTGCTGCCAGTTTATCACATATTTTTTTGCAAGTGCCTGTCCGTTGCTTCCCACCTGTGAATTGTAATTGCTGTTCGGATAATAAACTTCAACACCTCTTGCTGTTCCATTTGCTGTATTCAAATGAAAGCTGACTAATACACTCGCTCCTACATTTTTTGCAAGATTTGCACGGGCATCCAGACATGCAACATTATCTCCGCCACCTGCCGGGCAGCTTGCACTCTCTCGCGTCATATAAACGGTAATACCATTATATGTGGATAATTCTTCCTTACAGTAAGTAGCGATCTTAAGTGTCAGATCCGCTTCCTGTACTCCAAAAGCGGACGCTCCCGCATGGGTGCCATCATGTCCCGGATCGAGTACGACTTTCACATTACTGTTCGCACCTTTTAAGTTATCTGCAACACTGGCGACAGCCTCTGAGATTCCCTGCTCCAGCACATTTTCCACAGTGTTTTCGGAAATAACTTCTCCATCTGCGCTCATAGTAACAACATCAGCATCCACATCCGCATAGGCATCTTCATCATAAAGTACCTGATCCGGGTTCGTCTCTGCCTGTTCATTGACACCAAATCTTACATCCATGCCAAGGTCTGATAGCAGGATTTCCTGTTTTGTTTTCTCCTGTGTAAACTGCACGGAAGTGATCTGATACTCTCCTGCCTGTCCATTTTCTGAAAAATCCATGGTAAACCGGATCATATCCTCTTCTATTCCTGCAGCTTTTGTCTGATATGCTTTTCCGGTGGTCAGATTCTTATAATTTAAGACGATATCCGAAAGCTGCTCATCGCCTGTTCCAAGACTTAAGACCACATTCTGCGTTCCCGGTGTCTCAACGTACGGTGACTCTACCATCATGTAGTTAAGTTCTGCTGCCTGGACAGTCTCTGTCTCCGCAGTCTCCGTTTCGGTCGGCTCTTCCGTTTCTGTAGTTCCTGTTTCGGTCGGCTCTTCCGTTTCTGTAGTTCCTGTTTCGGTCTCAGTCGGCTCCCCGGTTTCCGTAGTTTCTGTTTCGATTGTTTCTGTCTCTGCCGGTTTCTCTGTTTCCGAAGTTTCTGTCTCTGCCGGCTCTTCTGTCTCAATCGTCTCTGTTTCGATTGTTACCGTCTCGGTCGTTTCTTCTGTCTCTGCTGTTTCTTCCGTTTCAGCTGCTTCTTCTGTCTCTGCCATCTCCGTTCCAGTCAGCTCTTCTGCTGCATTCCCAGTGTTTTCTGTCTGGCTGATTTCTCTGACGGTGATGTTTTCTGCGTGCTTTCTGTCTGAACTGCACTGTCTTCTGCTGCACGTACATCTGCAGGCAGTGCTGTCATACTCACGCAGACTGCCATGATTACTGCTAAAATCCTTTTTTTCATTTTCCTTACCCTCTTGTATATTTTTTGACACTATTTAATGTGTAATGTACCATATAACGCAATGCATTTAGCCGGTTCTTTCCTATAAAACGGTAAACTTTCCACTGCATTTTAGCTGACTTGTATTTATTGCGCGACTTTCCGTCACTGCTCCACATAATCCCGTGCATTATAAACCGGCATAATAACAGATATCTGTACTTCGCTTGTCTGTTCCATCTCTATGATTCCTTTTTGATCGCTGTCGTTTGCTTTTCATCTACACCTTCTGTGTTTTCTTTCTGAAACATAATCTTAAATGTCATAAGCATTAATTTCACATCTAACCACGCTGAATATGTCTGTATATAAGTCAGATCCAGTTTTAATTTATCATATGGTGTTGTATTATATTTTCCATATACCTGTGCATACCCTGTCAATCCGGCTTTTACTTTCAGGCGGAACCGAAATTCCGGAACAATTTCTTCATATTTTTCAGCAATTTCCTGTCTTTCCGGTCTAGGACCAACAAAAGACATTTCTCCCTTTAAAATATTAAAAATCTGAGGAAGCTCGTCTAAATGCGTTCTTCGAATTATTTTTCCAACCGGTGTGATCCTGTCATCATCTTTTTTGGCAAGCTGTGCTCCCTGTTTTTCCGAATCTACTTTCATGCTGCGAAACTTGATAATCTGAAACGTCTCGCGGTCTCTCGTCAGACGCTCCTGCTTATAGAATACCGGTCCCCCATCATACAGTTTGATTGCAACTGCAATGACCAGTAAAAACGGCGATGAAATAACAATCGCGAGCAGTGCAAACACGATATCCATAGTCCTCTTTACAAATCTCTGCTCTATCGTAAGTCCCTGATTTCTTGACAACATAAGAGGTGTATCAAACAAATGGATTCGTTCCGTTCCATTTAAAATAATATCCGATATCTTCGGTGTAATATAGGTTCTTTTATTCTGATCATAACAGAACTTTAAAATTTTATTACGGATACTTGCCGGAAGATCACATAAAACTACCGCTTCATACTCTAATATTTTAGAATACAATGCCTCATATCCCATATAGGCGCTGGCAGTTGCACAAACATTGTACTTATCTTTTCTGGAATTAATCTTGGAAATCAGTTCTTCCGGAGAATGTTCCCCGTATATTACGATCATACGTCTTGGCGGATATAATCTGACATAAAAATATCTTACAACAAAAACGGTAGGCAGTGTCACTGCAATCTCAGCTGTCGTCAATAACAGAAGCGGTGATGCTGACATATAATCATTTGCAATCATACAAATCTGAAAATACTCGATAATATTTGCAAACAAAATTCCAAGGATCTGCGACAAACAAATATCTGTAATTCTAAGGTATCCGATCCGGTATCCGCCAAATGTACGGATAAAAAAGAACAATACCAATGCATACATTCCGATTACTGCCCAGTTTCCTCTATTCCAGAACTTATCCTCCAATTCCGGCACATACATTTTATACCATATAAATGCAAACATTGCTGTCTCAGCCACAAGCATTACAAAATTAGCAAATAAATTCAGCAAATGTTTATATCTTTCCCTTTTCCTCATGAAGTACCTCACATTCATACCTTTGCATAATCTATATTATTTTATCATAAAACCCAACCTTTGAATATATCTTACCAGAATTTTCATAAAATCTTAAAAATACCCCGGCAGGATGTATGATGATCATCCCACCGGGGTATCTCTTTTTACTTTTATTTTGCTTTTGTCTTTACGGAAACAACGGAAGAATAACTTCCATATACTTTCTTCCCATTCACTTTGCGGTATGCACGGATCTTATAATAATAGGTCGTCGATTTTTTCAATTTACCGTTTTTGTAAGATGTCGTACTACCTTTGGATATGGTCTTTACTTTACTACATTTTCCATCTTTACTGTTGCTGCGGTAGATCTCATAACCGCTTGCACCTTTTACCTTTGACCAGGTCAGTTTTACATTCTTTGCATCCGACGCTTTTGCCTTTAACGTCGTCTTTGCCGGAACCGCCTTTGCAGATTTTACATTCGAAAATCCACTGGTCTGTTCTCCATTCTGTGTCTTAACAACCGTCTTGATCTTATAATAGTATGTTTTTCCGGTTTTTACACTGCCGTCTGTCCAGGAACTAGTGCCTACACTGTTGATGGTTTTGATATTCTGATAATCCCCATCCTTTGCTGTACTGCGGTAGATCTGATAAGAAGTCGCAGCCGGTACAACTTTCCATGAAACTTTCAGTTTATTGTATGCTGTCGATTTTACGGAAGTCACGCTTGTTTTTCTGTTCTCAATTTTATTAACACAGAGCGTGTATTCTTTTTCCACCGCATTTTTCGCAAATGCCTGCACTTTCAGGTAATAGGTTCCCTTGCTTAATTTGACAGCCTTTGACTCTGTATAGGTACTGCCGGCATAGGAATAGATATGATCATCATCTTTTCTGCTCACTCTCTTGCCGTTTGCATTATAAAGTGTCACATACCAGCTTCTTCCCGCATCATTGATCTTCTCTGTGCCAGACTAAAGTTGATATACTGCGCTTTTGTGAGTGTAAAGCGATAGCAGTCTTCATCTGACGTATATCCTGTGATCACACCGTTTACCGCTTTGCCGACTTTTATGTTATCTGCCGAAGCCCAGTCACCGTTGTTCTCTGTCTCCCAACCGGAAGCCGCTTTCTGTGTCATGCAGATCGTATAGTCGCCGGTATAAAGTGTAGATGCCTGGCTGACGCATACGTAATATTCCCCTGCATCCAGTCCTAATTTACAGGATGTATAAGAAGTCTCTGTCCCGGTATTCGTAAATTTATAAATTTCACTGTTATCCTTATTGTAAAGAACAACATTATAACAGCTTGCTGTACTCTGACTGTTTTTATGTCCAAACTTAATCTGCAGATAGCCTGCTTTTGACATTTTGATCTTATAGTAATCTTTGTCTGAGGAACTGCTTGTGCTTCCGTAATAGGTTTTTCCGTTCTTTACGGTATTTGCAGTGGCAGCAGAATCATTCGACTCCACTTCCCGGTCACTTGCTGTCTTTGCTTTAATACACACATCATAGTTTACAGGATAACTCGTTCCGCTCAATAATGTTCCCGTCGTATTTCCGGTTCCTGCGATCTTAATGTAATACTCACCTTTCGGCAATCCAAGGTTCGGCGTGGAAATGCTTGTGTCCCCGCCACGGATCTTCGTAGTGTAGACTTCTGTATACTGGTCTTTGTCCACTTTACGGATCACGCTGAGCACAAACATGTTTGTTGTTTCCTGTCCGCTCACAACCGGATGCGTCAGTTTCACATTGATATAACCATTTGCAGAAAGTGATGTTTTAAAATAATCTACATCGCTGTAAGTACGGATATCTCCGCTGTATGTCGTGCCGGAAACAGCCGTATTTGCTGTATCGTAAGTATCATTGCTCTCGTGCTCCCAGGTACTGCACGCCTTAAAGGTAGTTTTGATCACATAGTTTCCGCCGTAATATGCATTCTGACCTGCCACTTTAATATAATATTTACCTGCTGACAGTCCCAGTTTGATGGAATCCGTGGATTCATCTTCCGCTTTACTGGTCATTTCGTAGATCGAATTGCCGGAAGTATCACAGACTGTAACTGCATAAATAGCCTTATTCTGCCGTCCTGTAACTTTCGAATGCTGCAGATTGATCACGATATATCCGTCTTTTGTTGTCTGAAAACCATAATAATCAGAATCACTGACACCATACAGACTTCCGTAAACTGCCTTGCCTGATGTCATTGTGTCTGCTGTATTTATATCATCATTGCTCTCGCTCTCCCAGTTGTCTGCATTCGTCCAGGATGCCTTCAGCTTGTACGTCTCTCCATTTGCTCCCTGAACTGTCAGTGAACCTGACGCATCCATATATTGGATTCCTGATACTTTCAGATAATAGGTTCCGGCGTCAAGTCCAAAATTAATCGACTCGGTTTTCTCCTCATCTTTCTTACTTGTCATTGTATACAACGTATTCCCAGCAGCATCGCAGACTGCTACACTGTAAATATCTGTTGAAAGCCTGCCGCTCACTTTATCGTGCTGTAACTGAAATGAAAGATATCCTTTTGTGGTGGATATGATCTTATAATAATCGGTATCCGATGCAGAGGAAATGCTTCCTGTAATCGTCTGACCTAATCTGTCATAATTATCTGCTGTGGCAATCGTATTATTTTGTTCTGTCTCACAATAGGTATCTTCATACAGTACGCTGAAGCTGTAAGCTGCAGACCCGACTGTAAGTACTCCGGTTCCGGTAATCTGTACATAATAGGTACCGGCATCAAGACCTATTTTCGCCGTCTGGTTCTGTGTATCCTGCATTCCGCTTGTTACAGTGACTAACCCACCAACCTGATCGGCAATAAAATCAATCCTCCAGGCCGTACTGTTGCTTGCGCTCGATAAATTCGCATGTGCAAATTTCAGTTGTACCATACCGGCTTTGCTCATCGTAAATTTATACCAATGTGTAACAGATGTTCTGGATGTCGTTGCATTATAAGTTGTATTCAGTCCAATCGATGTTGCTGCCGCATAGGTACTTCCCGGAGTCACATTTCCGTCTTTCTTTAGAATATCCTCACTTTCTTCTTTCTCCGTGTCTGCCGCTTCGGTATCCCCGATAAGTGCTCTGTACTTTCTGTATCTTCAGTCATCTCTGAATCTTCTGTTGCCTGCGTACTCTCTGTATTTTCAGTCGTCTCAGGAATTTCTGTACTCTCCGTATCTGCCGGCATCTCAGAACTTTCTGTACTCTCTGTATCTGCCGGTATCTCAGAACTTTCTGTACTCTCTGTATCTGCCGGTATCTCAGAACTTTCTGTGCTCTCCGTATCTGCCGGTATTTCAGAGGTTTCTTCTGATTCAGTAGTTTCTGTCACTTCTGCTTTGCTCTCTGTTCCGGCTTCTTCTGCCTCAGCTTTTTCTCCAGCTCCGGTTTTTTCCGTTGTTTCAGAGTCTTTCATAGCCTCCGCCGACTCCGGAACCTCTGTCAGTTCCGTAAGTTCTGTTACCTCTGTTTCATTCTGCCCACCGGCTGCATATACCACCTGCTCCGCCGGAACCGCTGTCATGCAAAGACTTAATGCCATAAGCCATGCAGCAATTCTTTTCCCTGCCTGATGTCTTTTTTTCATTTGGATCTTCCTCCTTGTTTCTCAAACAAACCATTTCCAAAATCTGATATCACAAATTATTTATATTCTGTGCTGAAACTGTCTCCCGCACATTTTATGATCTTGCCTGATTCATTCTCAAATACTGTTTCCTGTCCATCCAAATAATACTGATTTTCCTGATAATAAGAATCGCCATACAATACTGTAATATACTTGATTCCAAGTTGATTTAAATTATCGAGATTTTCTTTCGGATTAAAATTCCATGTATAACAATCCGTAGACTTCTGTTTGGTTTTCTGCCGGTAAATGATAAAATCAAGGCAGGATTCCTTTGCTGCCATCAAAGGTACCCTTTCATTCTTTAAATGTTTCTTCACATACTTATACAGTTCTAATTTTCCCTCATCATAACCATTTACATATGGAAGTATCTTGCACCAGCTTTCTCCCGGGAATGTCAGGATCGCAGCACGTTCATTTTCATACACCGCTTTACACAGTGAAAAATAATTTTCATACTGCTGATAGATCTTATCCTCTTTATCCACAAAAATCTTCGTGATGCCATTTTTATCCATCTTGACAAGAATATCCATCAGTTCTCTGTTATACGGCTTATATTTTCTCGTATTCTGAGCCCGCATGCCATCAAACCAGTAAAAAGTCCTGTCATCAGCCACCAGCGCCGGGATCTTATCATCATCGAGTTCCTCTGCCGCATAAGACATCACTTCCATAAGATCTGGTAAAATCGTGTATTCCCCATAGTCTTTCTGTGATGTATCTAGATTATTCCAATAGATTGCCAGAAAATGTTTCGGTACGGATGCCTCATTATATCCGGGATCAAATTCCCACATGTTCATATCATAATTTGTAAAAGTAAATAACGCAAGTATTCCAATAAATCCAACATATGCATAAAATCCTGCAAGCTGTTTTCATCTGCAAGGATATCTGCTGCCATCACGCAAAGCAGCCAGCCGAACAGCCAGAGATTATAGTAGAATCTTAAAATAATAA
>ENA-OQDE01001103-OQDE01001103.1-human-gut-metagenome-genome-assembly--contig:-NODE-1103-length-11551-cov-30.679972_pt1 | contig 11551 bp, 11 predicted proteins | sample MGYA00242768_ERZ504595 | MGnify/ENA primary metagenome ERZ504595 (study PRJEB26092, sample SAMD00036307) | human gut metagenome | host: Homo sapiens | study: EMG produced TPA metagenomics assembly of...
TTGCCAGGCAAGCGTCGACTAAACGTGCAGCGTGCGCGGTCCCTCCCGACGGGAAACGAAAAAGCCCGGTTTAAAACCGGGCTCGAACAAACACGCCTATTGACAATGGCTTTCTCATATTAGAGGGAGTTCTGGCACGGCAGGGACTGGTCGGGCTGGGCCCCCGCCCGCTTCATCGAGGAGCTCGGGGCCTGGATCGGCCGCTACAATACGGAGAGGCGCAGCGATGCGCTCGGCGGCCGCACGCCGGCCGAGTTCCGCGCCGCGCTGGGAAGGGCCGCGTAGCGGTCCAAGAAATCGTCCGCAGTCCCTAATGTGACAAAGGGACAGTCCCTTTGCCACAATCTAAATATTGCCTTTACGTGTTGGTACACACGGTGTGCAATAATACTCGCACTGTGCAATAGCGCACAGGCTGAGTAACAAGGAGGACGCTTGTCCCAGCTCGAGAAATGCGATCGCCGGTCCCTTCGCTCGCAGCGTGCCCTTCGCCAGGCACTTGCCAGCGAGCTTGCCGAAAGCGGCGACCTTTCGCGCATTAATGTCGCGTCGCTCACCGAGCGCGCTGGCCTTACGCGCCGCACGTTCTATTCGCACTACCGCGATATCCCCGACTTTATCAATCAAATCGAGGACGGCTTGCTGGCCGAGATCCGTGAGCGCATTGAGCTCATCACCGCAGCTCAGCTGCCCGATCTCTATCACAATATCGACGAGCTCGAGCCGGCGCCCGGTTCGGTTGAGCTGCTGCGTTATCTTGCGGCCAACCGCGACTTAATCGGTGCGCTGCTGGGTCCGGGCGGCGACCAGGCCTTCATTAAAAGGATCATCGACACCGCGCGTGAGGCTGTGGTGCCGCGTGCGCAGACGGGCATTTTGGGCCTGGCGCTGGGCACGTTCTTTGACTACTACGTCACCTACGTCGTGAGCGCCGAGGTTGGCATGATTCAGCGCTGGTTTGAGCGTGGGCTCACCGAATCGCCCGAGGCCATGGCGCGCATTATGACGGTGCTCGCTTTTGTTCGTCCTGGTGACCTGTATGGCCAACCCATCGATATCAACGTGCCGGAATACGGCATGAAGCTATTGAACTTGCAGCTCGAGGACGCGGCCGACACCGCCGCAACCGTCGAGTCCAACAACTAAGAGGAGAGACAATGAGCAAACTCGTCGAGGGCATCAAGGATCGTATGGTCGCTGCCGCACGCGAGGCCGCGCCCGCCGTGGTGGACGCCGCGCAGAAGGCCGCGACCGCGGCTGCCGAGAAAGTTGCCGAGCAGTTGCCGATGCCAAGAACGCGGCAGGGGAGACGTCCATCGCTAGCGAGCTCGCCACCGCCGCTGAGCCGTGGCCGCCGCCCACGCCCCCGAAGGCGCGATTTTCAACTCCGAGGCCGCCCGCGGCAACCTGCACCTGGCATCGACGTGGCTCCACCACCGTCAAGCTTGCCGTGCTCAACGATGACAACCAGATCGTCTACGCCAAGTACCAGCGCCACCACACCGACGTCCGCGCTTGCGCCCGCGACTTGTTCGAGGGTGCCGCGACTGTGCTGCCGACGGCCCAGATGACCTGTGCCATCACCGCCCGGGCGGTCTGCTGCTGTCCCAGTGGCTCGACCTGGAGTTTGTCCAGGAAGTCATCGCCAGCAAGCGCGCCGTCGAGACCCTCATCCCGGCCACCGATGTCGCCATCGAGCTGGGCGGTGAGGACGCCAAGATCATCTACTTTGACAACGGCATCGAGCAGCGCATGAACGGCACCTGCGCCGGCGGCACGGGCGCGTTCATCGATCAGATGGCCACTCTGCTGCACACCGACGCGAGCGGCCTCAACGAGCTCGCGGCCAACGCCACCACCATCTATCCCATCGCCAGCCGTTGCGGCGTCTTTGCCAAGACCGACGTGCAGCCGCTCCTCAACGAGGGCGCCCGCCCCGAGGACGTCGCCGCTTCCATCTTCCAGGCCGTCGTGACCCAGACCATCTCGGGCCTGGCGTGCGGCCGTCCCATTCGCGGTAACGTCGCCTTCCTGGGCGGCCCGCTGCAGTATCTCTCCGAGTTGCGCCACCGCTTCTACCTCACGCTCAACCTGGACGAGGAGCACCGCATTGTGCCCCAAAACGCCCACCTGTTTGTGGCGAGCGGCGCTGCATGCGCACGAGTCCAACAAGCTCAGCACGTTCCCGCAGCTTATCGAGGCCATCGACAGCCTGGGTGACACGCAGGTGCCGAGGTCGAGCGCCTGGATCCGCTCTTTGCCACCGACGAGGACTTTGCCGAGTTCAAGAACCGCCACGACCAGGAAGTCGTCCCCAAGGGTAAGCTCGACGGCTACACCGGCCGCGTGTTCATCGGCATCGACGCCGGCTCCACCACCATGAAGGCCGCGCTCGTGGGCGAGGACGGCCAGCTGTTGCACACCTGGTACGGCAACAACAACGGCGACATCCTGGGCACGGCCAAGGTCATCATGCCGATTTCTACAATCACATCCCTGCCGGCTGCACCATCGGCCACGTGACCACCACGGGCTACGGCGAGGCGCTGCTCATCGAGGCCCTCAAGGCCGATTCCGGCGAGATCGAGACCGTCGCGCACCTGCGCGGCGCCAAGGCATTCCTGCCCGGTGTCGAGTTTATCCTGGACATCGGCGGCCAGGACATGAAGTGCCTGCGCGTGAAGGACGGCGTCATCGAGCACATTATGCTCAACGAGGCCTGCTCATCGGGCTGCGGCAGCTTTATCGAGAGCTTCGCCGTGTCCATGAACATGGACGTGCGCGCGTTCGCCGATGCCGCCATCCATGCCAAGGCCCCGGTCGATTTGGGCAGCCGCTGCACGGTCTTTATGAACTCGCGCGTCAAGCAGGCGCAAAAGGAAGGTGCCACGGTGGGCGACATCGCGGCCGGCCTGTCCTATTCCGTCATCAAGAATGCCCTGTTCAAGGTCATTAAGCTGCGCGACCCCAAGGAGATCGGCAGCCAGGTGATCGTTCAGGGTGGCACCTTTATGTCCGATGCCACGCTGCGCGCATTTGAGCAGCTCACCGGCGTGCACGCCGTGCGTCCCGACATCGCCGGCTGCATGGGTGCTTACGGTGCGGCCCTGCTCGCCCGCGACCGCGCCGGCGCCGACGGCACCTCGACCATCCTGTCGGCCGAGGACATCGCGCACCTCACCGTGACGCAAAAACACGTCCGCTGCGGCCGTTGCTCCAACAACTGCCAGCTCACCGTCAACGATTTTGGCGGCGGCAGGCGTTTCATTACCGGTAACCGCTGCGAGAAGGGTGCCGGCCACAAAAAGCAAAAAACCGAGGCTCCTAACCTCTTTAAAAAGAAAAACGAGCTGCTCTTTAACCGCGAGGTGCTGAGCCCCGACGAGGCCCCGCGCGGCACCGTGGGTATCCCGCGCGCACTCAACATGTACGAGAACTACCCCTTCTGGCATGCGTTCTTTACGCGCCTGGGCTTTAGCGTGCAGCTGTCCGACCAGTCGAGCAAGAAGACCTACCAGGCGGGCATCGAGTCCATGCCGTCCGAGAGCGTGTGCTATCCGGCAAAGATGAGCCACGGCCATGTGATGAACCTTATCGACCGCGATGTCGACTTCATCTGGATGCCGTGCGTGCGCTGGGAGCGCAAGGAGGATCCGACGGCTGGCAACTGCTATAACTGCCCCATCGTCATGAGCTACCCCACGGCGTTGGCACTCAACATCGACGAGATCCGCGAGCAGAACATCGAGTTCCTGTATCCGTTTGTGCCGTATCACGACAAGACCGAGCTCAAGCGCCGTCTGTACCAGGTGCTCGCCGTCGACCGTGTGGCCGATGCGCAAGCCGGTCGCGGTCGCGTGCGTGGGCCCAAGATCACGCGCTCCGAGGTCGATGCCGCTGTCAACGCTGCCTTTGAGGCCGATGCGCGTTTCCATGAGGACATCCAGACCATGGGCGAGGAGGCTCTTAAGTGGGTCGAGGACCACGGTGGCCACGGCATTGTGCTCGCCGGCCGCCCCTACCATAACGACCCCGAGATCAACCATGCCCTGCCCGAGCTTATCTCGAGCTTTGGCTTTGCGGTCTTTACCGAGGATTCGCTCGCGCACCTGGTAAAGCCTGAGCGTCCGATTCGCGTCGTCGACCAGTGGATGTACCACAGCCGCCTGTATGCCGTCGCCCGTTTTGTGACGATGCGCAACGACCTGGATCTGATCCAGCTCAATTCCTTCGGCTGTGGCCTGGACGCTCTGACCACCGACCAGGTGCAGGAAATCCTTGAGGCCAGCGGCAAGATCTACACCGTGCTCAAGATCGACGAGGTGTCCAACCTGGGCGCTGCGCGCATCCGCATCCGCTCGCTCATGGCGGCGCTCAAGGACCAGGAGGCCGAGCGCTTGGCCGAGGCTACGGCAGCGGGCGAGGCCTACGAGCAGGGCGACGCCGCGCCGGTGGCACCCTCCATGGATGCTCCCGCATTCGCGAGCCGCAAGTACACGTTCGAGGCGCAGCGTGAGAGCGCCTCGACCGCATGGCCCAAGGTGCCCTTTACCGAGCAGATGCGCGAGGAGGGTTACACCATCCTGTGCCCGCAGATGGCGCCGATCCACTTTGACCTGGTCAAAGAGGTGTTCCGCGGTGCCGGCTACAACCTGGAGCTGCTGCCCTCGACTGACCACGATGCCGTCGAGGCCGGTCTGCGCTATGTGAACAACGACATCTGCTATCCGTCGATCCTGGTGACGGGTCAGATCATGGAGGCCATCGAGAGCGGTCGGTACGACCTGTCCAAGACAGCCGTGGTCATCAGCCAGACCGGCGGTGGCTGCCGTGCCACCAACTACATCGCGCTTATCCGCAAGGCCCTGCGCGAGAGCGGCCACCCCGAGATTCCGGTGATCTCGCTTTCGGCCGTGGCGCTGGGCGAGGACAACCCCGGCTTTAAGATTACGCCGGCGCTGCTTAAGCAGGCAGTCTACGCGGTGCTCTTTGGCGACGTGATGATGCAGATGCTCTATCGTTGCCGCCCGTACGAGGCAACGCCCGGTGCGGCGAACGCACTCTACGAGGAGTACATGGCGCGCGCCCGCAAGCTGGCGCCCAAGTTCAACAGGCATAACTACACCAAGCTGTGCCGCGAGGCCATCCGAGCGTTCGACACCATGCCGCTCGTGGGCGAGGGTACTAAGCCGCGCGTGGGCGTGGTCGGCGAGATCTTGGTCAAGTTCCATCCCACGGCCAACAACCACGTGGTCGATGTCATCGAGCGCGAGGGCTGCGAGGCCGTGGTGCCGGGCCTGCTCGACTTCTTCCTGTACTCCATGAGCAACGCGGAGCTGCAGAAGGACGAGCTGGGTAGCTCTGCCACTACGCGCGCGGGCATGCAAGCGCTCATCAAGCTTGTGGACTGGATGCGCACGCCGGTGGAGGAGATGCTCGAGAAGTCCCGCCGCTTCGAGGCGCCCGAGCGCATCGGCACCATGGCCGAAAAGGCCCGTACGGTACTTTCGGTGTGCAACAACATGGGCGAGGGCTGGTTGCTCACGGCCGAGATGCTCGACCTGATCGACCATGGTGCGCCCAACATCATCTGCACGCAGCCCTTTGCGTGCCTGCCCAACCACGTGGTGGGCAAGGCCGTGATCAAGGAGCTGCGCCGCCAGCATCCCGAGAGCAACATTGTCGCGGTGGACTACGACCCCGGTGCGTCCGAGGTCAACCAGCTCAACCGCATTAAGCTCATGATCAGCGTGGCCAAGGAAAACATGCGCGCCGGCAAGGGCTTTAAGCTCGAGAAGGTGGCGCCGCTCGCGATGGACGAGGTCACCGGTCAGATGCGTGCCCATGACGACTGCGTGAGCTGCGGGCCGGCCAGCGAGGAGGCCGTCACATCGGTCGCCAAGCGTCTGGGACGCGGCATTAAGAAGTAACTGGCCTGCTATGGGCTAGATATGAGACAAACGGGCGGTAGCGTATCGACTACCACCCGTTTTTGCTGGACATATGTTGCGTAAATGCCCCAACTATCACCCTTTGCGAACTTAGATTTCGGAAGTATGCGGCAAAATCTGAATAGGCCGAGCACACCTGATATGTCCAAGCTCTGTACCTGCGGTTTTATTGGCGAAAAACCAGGATGTGCTCAAGAGTTCCGGAATTTGCCGCATACTTCCAAAAACGACGTCTCGGTGGCACCAAAAACTGTCCTCGGAACCCTGAGATAATGAACATATGTAGCCGTTTGCCGCGAAATACCGCCCGTTTATAGAACCCACCCCCAGCGCGCGTCATCCTTACGGTTGAATAAATACACATCTATGGAATTACGTAAGAGAGGACCGTTCCATGAGCTACAAGACCGTTTGTGTTGCCGGCGGCGGCGTGTTGGGAAGCCAGATTGCCTTTCAGGCTGCCTACTGCGGCTTTGATGTAACGATTTGGCTGCGCAGCGAGGGCAGCATCGGCCGCACCCAGCCCAAGATCGATCGCGTGCGCAAGGAGTACATCGCGGCAATCGAGGGCATGGCGGACGGTACGGGCGAGTGGTGCGCCGGTATCGCCGATGGCACCCAGCCCTTCGACAAGGAAGCGGCGCTCGCCGCCGTCGAGCGTGCCTACTCCACACTCAAGCTGGAGCTCGATCTTGCCAAGGCCGTGGCCGACGCCGACCTGGTCATCGAGTCTATGGCCGAGGACACCCAGGCAAAGATCGACTTCTACAAGAAGCTCGCCCCGGTTCTGCCGCAAAAGACCGTCATCGTGACCAACTCATCCACGCTGCTGCCGAGCACCTTTGCCAAGTACACCGGCCGTCCCGAGAAGTACCTGTCGCTGCACTTTGCCAACTCTATCTGGAAGAACAACATGACCGAGGTCATGGCACAGGACCAAACCGACAAGCGCTACTTCGACGAGCTCGTCGACTTCGCCAACGACATCCGCATGCTTGCCCTGCCCGTCAACAAGGAAAAGAACGGCTACCTGCTCAACTCCATGCTGGTACCGTGGTTGCTTTCGGGTCTTGACCTGTACGTCTCGGGCGTGAGCGACCCCAAGAGCATTGACCTCGCATGGACGCGTGGCACCGGCGCTCCCAAGGGCCCGTTCCGCGTATTCGACACGGTGGGTATCCAGACGGCCTACAACATCGTCATGCAGTATCAGAAGGTGCCGGGCTTGGTGAGCCCGCTGCTCAAGAAGATGATGATGCCCTACAACTTTAAGGCTATGGCGTCCGTCCTCAAGAAGATGCTCGACGAAGGTAAGCTGGGCGAAAGCTCGGGCGAGGGCTTCTTTACGTACTAAAAATGATCTCTTGGGGGCGGAAGCGTTGGGGATCTACGGTAGTATGCGACAAGATCTGAATAGGTCGAGCAAGAGCCGTAGCGCGCGTTGACGTTTGGCCAATAGAACGCAAAAATGCACCGTTCGCCGATACTCCTCTCGCGAGTGGTTGCCATATGGTTTGATGTTGTAAACATATGATTGCCGGCAGGCCGTAGGTGACGTTCGTCATGATACCGGAGGTACCAAGTATGTTTTGCACTCCGTTAAACAAGTATCGGGCTGGTTGACATGAACCGCCGTACTATCTCGATAGCCCTCGCAGTGGTCTGCCTGGCTGTGCTCCTGGGCGCTGCAGGGCAGTTTGCTATAAATCGAGAAACATCCTATATGCAGGAATGCGTTTCCGAAGGCTTTGCCATTGATGGTTACTATCGGGATGACGAAACAAGTCGGGAAACCCTGGCTTTTCTTGAGGAGGACAACTGTCGATGGCAGCTGGTCGACCAAGACGGAATCTGCACGGACGGGCAGTTTAAGCGTACGGATGACCCCAACATCCTGATATTAAAGAAGGAAAACGGCGAAGAATTCGGTGCGGTCCACGTGGCGTATATTTCGCGCCGACGCGATCAGGCTTGCTCTACCTATTAGAGATACCAGGGTGACCCGTTTTTATCTGGTGAGTACCGGTCCGGCGTTTACAGTGGAGTCTGGCGATGTCGATGCGGACAGATGATTCACGGCAATAAATCAGCGAGCGGAGCGCGGCCATGGACCGCGCCCCGCTATTTGCTCGTGGCCCGCGTCACGTCTGCGCCATGTCGTGACTCGCGGCTGCGCGCATCCATCCCACGTCGCGTATTACTGCACATCAAACTCCACGCGATCGAGCTCGGGCACATTGAGTCGATGAGCTTGCGGGCTACACGGCGGTCGTGTGCCCCAAGCGCCTCGCTTGTCGTCACGTGGGCGACAACCTCGCGCTCGACAAGGCCCTCCTCCTCGCCTTCGGTGGCCGAGGTCTCGACGGCAACGGTGTAATCCTTAAAGCCCGGCAGCACCGCGGCAAGCTCGCGCGTGGTTTCGGTGACGCCGTAGCCGTCCTGCACGCCGGCCTGTGCCGAGCCAATGGACCCGCGGTCATGACGATGCAGGGGATGGCAAAGATCACCGTACCCACGATGATGCGGCGGCGCACCTTGTGTGACAGCTCATCGACCTCGGCATTTTCCTCGGCGGTCACAATGCCGTCGCCGTTGAGGTCGCGCTTGAGCGGCACGCGCAAAAGAAGTAGTACGGCTTCGGCCGCCAGCGCGATAAAGACGACGTTGATGCCAAACTCGTAGAGGGCCGAGAGAAACAGCGACCCGCTCGCGATGGCGATGCCATAGCCCGCCGCGCACAGGGGCGGCATGAGCGCGGTCGCCACGGCCACGCCGGCGATGAGCGTGGCGGGTTCCTGGTCGCGCGAGTTGCCCAGTCCGCCCGCAAAGCCGCCCGCGAGCGCGACGGCAAGGTCCCACACAGTCGGTGTCGAGTTGTCGATGATGGCGGCCGTGGTGGTGCCAAGGGGCGAGAGCTTAAAGTACAGCGTGGACGTGATTAGACAAAAGACCATCTGCAGCGCGAGGCCGGCAATTGCCTCGACGGCAATCTCGCGGTCGAGCGTGGCGATGCCGTATGCCATGGCAAGGACCGAGCCCATGAGCGGACAGATGAGCATGGCGCCCACGATGGCAATGTCCGAGTCGATATCGAGGCCGATGCTCGCGATCAACATGGCAATGATCAGGATGCATAAGTGCGAGCCAGTCAGGCGCGCCCCGTTTACAAAGCGCTTGCGAATCACGTGATAGGGCGCGCGTCCCTCGCGTATGTTGAACGCCTGCTTAAGGAAACGGGTGGCATTCTCCATGGCCTCGCTGTGTGCAGGGCGTATACCGTGACGACGATGATGACGCTCGCGCAGCCGCTTGATCTGTTGTTTGTCGAGTTCCATGCTTACCTCGTTTAGCTTCTGAGCCGCTTCTTGCGTCTGTCGTCTTTACTCTACACCGCGTTAGGCGAGGTGTCAGACAAGGTTTGTTGACCTGGAAGTCAGGACAATCGACATGCTAAAACGCCGTGAGGATCATAAGAGTCAAATAGACAAAAAAGCGCGGGGCCGGTTTGATTCCGACCCCGCGCTCTGCGCTGGTGCGTTGTTGTTCGGCCTACCCCAGCAGGCTCAGACCAACAGAGACAAACGCCAGGATAACGCCGACGATGGACTCGCCGCCGAGCAGGCCGCTGGCGACGACCAGGCCCTGCTCCTGGAAGGCGGCATCCTTGGAGGCCTTCTCCTCGTCCGAAAGACCGGCAGCGGCGTCGCGGCGTGCGGCCCACTTGTCGTAGGCGAGCTTGGCGCAGGAGCCCAAGAAGGCCGTGAGCGACATGTAGAACGGCAGGTACACGCCCAGGCCGATCATCATGCCGGAATGCCGAGCCAGTACATGACGATGCCGGCGATAAAGCCGCCTGCGAACCACGGCACGCTCGGGATGCCCGAGACCATGGTGGCGACGACGCTTGCCTGCGCGGCCACAAAGCTCTTGTCGGGGCCGAAAGCATCCGGACCATAGGCGGTGACAAGCGCGACCATGACGGCAGCGGCGACCAGCGCCCACGATGCCGCCGATGGCCTGGCCGATCCACTGCGCACGCGGATTGGTGCCCAGCACGGCGCCGGCCTTAAAGTCGTTCATGACGTCGCCCGCAAGGCCGCATGCCACGGCCACGATGCCGGCGATAAAGAACAGCTTGACCTGGGCGATCTGTGCGAAGGCAGCCACGATGAGCATGACGATGAGGCCGAAGATCTCCATGGGTCGATGCCCGTCTGGCCGCAGCTCTGCGCGCTCATGATGGTGGTGACAAAGGTGAACAGCGTGACGATGACGGCCGGGACGGGGCCAAGGTCGAGCGCGATGGCGACGATCACGGCGATGGCGGCAGTACCCAGGCCGATGATGCCGGCGTCGAGCTTAAGCGAGCCCGAGATGAGCGACTGCTCGTCGGTGTCGCTGGAGCTGTCGGCGGCGAGGCCGCGGGCGATGCCGGCGACCTGCGGCAGGATGTCCTTGAGGACGACGGCGACGCCAAAGCCCATCATGAGGCCCATGCCGAGCGATTTGACGATGCCCTGCGCAGTCACAACGTCGAATAGACCGGCAGCGGTGCCGCCCACGATGATGCCAAAGTTACCTAGCAGCGCGCCGGCAAACCAGAAGGCAACCGGGGCGAAGCCAACCAAAAAGCCGATGGAGAGCAGCATGGGCGAGTTATAGATGGCAAAGGTCACGCCGGGATATTGAGCGTGCACAGCATGCTGGGCACCACGCCCAGAGCGTCGCGAAGCACGCTGTAGATGCCGGCGACGGCCATGGAGCCAAAGAGCTGCTTGCCGGTCTTGCCGCCGGCCTCGGTGGCGCGCAGTGTCTGAGCTGCGGCATTGCCGGTGGGGAACTCGAGCGCGGCGTCCACGATAAAGTGGCGGTGGATGAGCGCCGTTGCCAGCAGGCCCAAGATGGTGCCGGCGAGTGCCACGATAAACATGTCGAGCCAGCTGATCTGGTCGCATAGCCCAGCATCCAGCGCCCGGGATGGTAAACGCCAGGCCGCCGGCGACCATGGCGCCCGCGGACATGATGGTGTGGGTGACGTTGGCCTCGTTGAGGCTGGCGTCACCCATGAGCTTCAGGAAGAACAGCGAGATGACGGCAGCGAAAATAATCGGCCAGGGGAGTGCACCCATCTTGAGGCCGTGTAGGCCGAGCTTGCCGTGATGATCACGCAGCCAAGGACGCCGATGACGACGCCGCGCAGCGTGAGTTGCCCGCGCATCGAAGCGCGGTTCGAGGGATTGCTCATATAAAACTCCTTTGCGTATATCCGCTTCCCCCGGGAGCGCCGTTACGGATACGGCGCGGGAAGTCGGGTTACCAAGGGCCGCCGCGTGAGCTCGCAAACGACCGCGCACCAGTATAGCGGCACGGCAGTTAATTTGGGACTGGGCTTTTTTAGCTATCCCAAACGAAGCCGAAGGATGATTATTCTGGGACGGGGATTTAAAAATCATCAGGTACGCAATGATTTTTAAATCCCCATTACAGTTTGAGTCGTCCGAAAGGGCGGCTCTTTTCCGTTGCACGGTTATACGATTGAGCCGTACCGGTGGTCGCTGGCCGACCGCCCCGGACGGCCGTCAGCCCCTGCCCCGTAGAGG
>ENA-OQDE01001104-OQDE01001104.1-human-gut-metagenome-genome-assembly--contig:-NODE-1104-length-11537-cov-1.665206_pt1 | contig 11537 bp, 15 predicted proteins | sample MGYA00242768_ERZ504595 | MGnify/ENA primary metagenome ERZ504595 (study PRJEB26092, sample SAMD00036307) | human gut metagenome | host: Homo sapiens | study: EMG produced TPA metagenomics assembly of...
GCCAGCCTGAAACAAATCAGTGGTAAAACAAAGTGATGAATTACACGATTAACGCAAGGCTTGTCATCATCGCGGGACAAACAAAAGCTCAAGGGAACAAAATAAGAAAGGAAGAAGCCAGCAGATCATAATAAACATATCGCCTACCAGACTCATTCCTGCCCAGCCTACGGGACTCAGGTTACCGTAGAGAATGACCGCCAATATTGCCATTCCGCCCCATTGCAAAAACGCATCAGGTCGGTAAAACGAAGACTTTACGCGGCAGATAAAATTTCTGCATCCGTAAAAATGCACTGCGTAAGACTCTGTTGCGTCTCCCCGTAAGAACGACCTTATCGCCTTTACGAAATAACGCTTCCAGTAATAACTGCTCTGCGGGCAGTAATACCGCATTATTTCTGGTCGCGCCTTCATTAACACGAATCAGGATTTGCTGGTTCTTGTCATACTGATCTTTCAGATGAATTTTGCCTTTCACAATCAGATTTACGATATCGGCACAAAAACCTTTATCGTCGTAAACCAGTTTCGCATCGAGACGTAACATGCCGGGCGTGTAATCTGGCGGAATGACATCGGTTTCAATCACATTTACCGGCGTAAATTGTGGCCTGCGCTTCCAGAGATATAACCATCCACACGCCAGGAACAGACACGGAAACCAAATTAACAACGATGACGTAGAGGGTAAAAGAAGATGGCTGAAAATATTCGTCTTTTTTGGAGCCGGGGCATTGCTAAGTAAAGCGTGAGGCCAGCGGTAGAGTACCGTGAAGTCTTCACGATAAAACGGATCGCGGGATTCAATTCTTCCGTCCTCAAGGATGCGGCCATTTCGATATGTGTCGCCCTCTTCTCCAGTAAAGAGATCAATTTCGCTAAATGGATTACCCGCAATATCAGGCAACTTGAGTGAAAATCGGGTCTTATAGATTTCAAACGGCCAGTTATTACCAGTCACGTTCCAGATTAACAGATCAGAATCTCCCTCACGCAGGAAAGCATTTTTAACCTGATAATGAATTTGATAATGATAGTCACCTTGAGGCAAGAAACGTTGTTTATCGCCCACGACAATACTCATTAACCCGATATGCCAGTCAAGATGCCAGGTTCAGGAATACCATCACGGGTGACGCCAACAATATGATAGTTCAGCAGTGCAGCGTCCCCATCAGGCTGCATCCAGAGTCGTGGTAAATCACGATAAATCCGTGCTTAATCTGCTGATTTCGCGCCTGAAAATGAATATTTTCTTTGATGTCGAGCACCCCATCCGGTTGCAGAGTGGTTTCAACATCAAAGAGCGAGATCCCTTCTTCATAAAAAGGGATCTCCGTGTTTTTCGGATAACTCAACGAAGAGAAAAAAAGCCCAACTATCAACAGCAAAATGCAGCGATATATCCCTGCCATAGTCTTCCATCCGTGGAACGCAATTTGTTATAAGAAAGGCTTCACATCACCTACGCCTTCACGCACCACGACCGGCGTATCATCAGTAAGATCAATGACCGTTGTTGGTTTCTGTCCGAGATAGCGCCGTGAATAATCAAATCCACCTGTTTTTCCAGACGGTCTTTAATTTCTTCCGGATCGGATTCGGTAAATTCACTGCCTGGCAGCATTAGCGAAGTGGAAAGCATCGGTTCGCCCAATGCTTCAAGCAGCGCCTGCGCAATCGGGTTAGAAGGCACACGCATACCGATGGTTTGCGTTTTCCTGCAACAGACGGCGTGGCACTTCCTTCGTCCCCTTCAGGATGAAGGTATAGTTGCCCGGCGTGTTGTTTTTCATTAAACGAAACGCAACGTTATCCACGAATGAATAGGTCGAGAGTTCAGAAAGATCGCGACACATCAGGGTAAAGTTGTGACCGTCCGGCAGCTGGCGAATTCGACAAATACGCTCCATGGCGTTTTATCTTCAATTTTACAGCCGAGCGCATAGCCGGAATCGGTTGGATAAACAATCACCCCGCCTTTACGCACGATCTCCACCGCCTGGTTGATCAGTCGTTGCTGCGGGTTATCAGGATGAATATAAAAAACTGGCTCATAATTCCCTCTCTGTGGTGTTCTGCGGCTGTTCCCATAGCTGCCAGACGCCTTCAACGCCTGCAGGCAGCCAGAGTTTACGACCCAGTTCAATCCACGGGCACGGCTGATGAAAATCAGATCCTTGTGATGCCCATAAATGATGCTGACGCGCAAGTGTCGCCAGCTGGGTGCGTTCATTGGGCGATTGCTGGCACTGCGCGACTTCCATCGCGTCGCGTGGTGTTCAGCAAATGCGCAACCAATCTTTTCAGCCATTTAGCACTAAGATTGTACCGCCCAGGATGAGCTAGCACCGCCTTACCGCCAGAATGATGAATGACATCAATAGCTTGTTCTATTGTACACCACTGTGGCGGAACGTATCCGGTTTTCCCGCGCGCCAGATATTTTTTAAAGACATCCGCCATTGAACTGGCTTTGCCGCACTCCACAAGGAAACGAGCAAAATGACCGCGCGTCACCGCACCGCCCTGCGCCAGTCGTTGCGCGCCTTCCAGCGCACCTGGTATCTGCGCTTTTTCAAGTCTTCGGCAATCAGCTGCGCCCGCTGATTGCGCCGTTCTGTCTGCTGCGCGAGGAACTCACACATTAGCGGATGAGTAATATCAATATTCAGCCCGACAATATGAATTTCATGATTTTCCCAGACCGTGGAAATTTCCACGCCGGGAATAAGATTCAGCGCCAGTCCCGAACGTGAAATTTCCTCTCTTGCTGTGAGATTGCAGCTGTGGTGTCATGGTCGGTGATCGCCAGGGTGCCGACGCGCATCTCGACTGCACGGTGCACCAATGCTTCTGGCGTCAGGCAGCCATCGGAAGCTGTGGTATGGCTGTGCAGGTCGTAAATCACTGCGTAATTCGTGTCGCTCAAGGCGCACTCCCGTTCTGGATAATGTTTTTTGCGCCGACATCATAACGGTTCTGGCAAATATTCTGAAATGAGCTGTTGACAATTAATCATCGAACTAGTTAACTAGTACGCAAGTTCACGTAAAAAGGGTATCGACAATGAAAGCAATTTTCGTACTGAAAGGTTGGTGGCGCACTTCCTGAAACGGGCAGTGTATTCACCATGCGTAAAGCAATCAGATACCCAGCCCGCCTAATGAGCGGCTTTTTTTTGAACAAAATTAGAGAATAACAATGCAAACACAAAAACCGACTCTTGAACTGCTAACCTGCGAAGGCGCTTATCGCGACAACCCGACTGCGCTTTTTCACCAGTTGTGTGGGAATCGTCCAGCAACGCTGCTGCTGGAATCCGCAGATATCGACAGCAAAGATGATTTAAAAAGCCTGCTGCTGGTAGACAGTGCGCTGCGCATTACAGCATTAGGTGACACTGTCACAATTCAGGCACTTTCCGGTAATGGCGAAGCCCTGCTGGCACTACTGGATAACGCCCTGCCTGCGGGTGTGGAAAATGAACAATCACCAAACTGCCGCGTACTGCGATTCCCGCCTGTCAGTCCACTGCTGGATGAAGACGCCCGCTTATGCTCCTTTCGGTTTTGACGCATTCCGCTTATTACAGAATCTGTTGAATGTACCGAAGGAAGAACGAGAAGCAATGTTCTTCGGCGGCCTGTTCTCTTATGACCTTGTGGCGGGATTTGAAGATTTACCGCAACTGTCAGCGGAAAATAACTGCCCTGATTTCTGTTTTTATCTCGCTGAAACGCTGATGGTGATTGACCATCAGAAAAAAAGCACCCGTATTCAGGCCAGCCTGTTTGCTCCGAATGAAGAAGAAAAACAACGTCTCACTGCTCGCCTGAACGAACTACGTCAGCAACTGACCGAAGCCGCGCCGCCGCTGCCGGTGGTTTCCGTGCCGCATATGCGTTGTGAATGTAACCAGAGCGATGAAGAGTTCGGTGACGTAGTGCGTTTGTTGCAAAAAGCGATTCGCGCCGGAGAAATTTTCCAGGTGGTGCCATCTCGCCGTTTCTCTCTGCCCTGCCCGTCACCGCTGGCGGCCTATTACGTGCTGAAAAAGAGTAATCCCAGCCCGTACATGTTTTTTATGCAGGATAATGATTTCACCCTGTTTGGCGCGTCGCCGGAAAGTTCGCTCAAGTATGACGCCACCAGCCGCCAGATTGAGATCTACCCCATTGCCGGAACACGTCCACGCGGTCGTCGTGCCGATGGTTCACTGGACAGAGACCTCGACAGCCGCATCGAACTGGAAATGCGTACCGATCATAAAGAGCTTTCTGAACATCTGATGCTGGTGGATCTCGCCCGTAATGACCTGGCGCGTATTTGCACCCCCGGCAGTCGCTATGTCGCCGATCTCACCAAAGTTGACCGTTATTCTTATGTGATGCACCTCGTCTCCCGCGTGGTCGGTGAGCTGCGCCACGATCTCGACGCCCTGCACGCTTACCGCGCCTGTATGAATATGGGCACGTTAAGCGGCGCGCCGAAAGTGCGCGCCATGCAGTTAATTGCCGGGGCGGAAGGTCGTCGCCGCGGCAGCTACGGCGGCGCGGTAGGTTATTTCACCGCGCATGGCGATCTCGACACCTGCATTGTGATCCGCTCGGCGCTGGTGGAAAACGGTATCGCCACCGTGCAAGCCGGTGCTGGCGTAGTCCTTGATTCTGTTCCGCAGTCGGAAGCCGACGAAACCCGTAATAAAGCCCGCGCTGTACTGCGCGCTATTGCCACCGCGCATCATGCACAGGAGACGTTCTGATGGCTGACATTCTGCTGCTCGATAATATCGACTCTTTTACTTACAACCTGGCAGATCAGTTGCGCAGCATGGTCATAACGTGGTGATTTACCGCAACCATATTCCGGCGCAGACTTAATTGAACGCCTGGCGACAATGAGCAATCCGGTGCTGATGCTTTCTCCTGGCCCCGGTGTGCCAAGCGAAGCCGGTTGTATGCCGGAACTTCTCACCCGCCTGCGCGGCAAGCTGCCAATATTGGCATTTGCTCGGTCATCAGGCGATTGTCGAAGCTTATGGAGGGTATGTCGGTCAGGCGGGCGAAATTCTTCACGGTAAAGCGTCGAGCATTGAACATGACGGTCAGGCGATGTTTGCCGGATTAACAAACCCGCTGCCGGTGGCGCGTTATCACTCGCTGGTTGGCAGTAACATTCCGGCCGGTTTAACCATCAACGCCCATTTTAATGGCATGGTGATGGCAGTTCGTCATGATGCGGATCGCGTTGTGGATTCCAGTTCCATCCGGAATCCATTCTTACTACCCAGGGCGCTCGCCTGCTGGAACAAACGCTGGCCTGGGCGCAGCAGAAACTAGAGCCAACCAACACGCTGCAACCGATTCTGGAAAAACTGTATCAGGCACAGACGCTTAGCCAACAAGAAAGCCACCAGCTGTTTTCAGCGGTGGTACGTGGCGAGCTGAAGCCGGAACAACTGGCGGCGGCGCTGGTGAGCATGAAAATTCGCGGTGAGCACCCGAACGAGATCGCCGGGGCAGCAACCGCGCTACTGGAAAACGCCGCGCCGTTCCCGCGCCCTGATTATCTGTTTGCCGATATCGTCGGTACCGGTGGTGACGGCAGCAACAGTATCAATATTTCTACCGCCAGTGCTTTTGTCGCCGCGGCCTGTGGGCTGAAAGTGGCGAAACACGGCAACCGTAGCGTCTCCAGTAAGTCTGGCTCGTCGGATCTGCTGGCGGCATTCGGTATTAATCTTGATATGAACGCCGATAAATCGCGCCAGGCGCTGGATGAGTTAGGCGTCTGTTTCCTCTTTGCGCCGAAATATCACACCGGATTCCGCCACGCGATGCCGGTTCGCCAGCAACTGAAAACCCGCACCCTGTTCAACGTGTTGGGGCCATTGATTAACCCGGCACATCCGCCACTGGCATTAATTGGTGTCTACAGCCCGGAACTGGTGCTGCCGATTGCCGAAACCTTGCGCGTGCTGGGGTATCAACGCGCGGCGGTGGTGCACAGCGGCGGGATGGATGAAGTTTCATTACACGCGCCGACAATCGTTGCCGAGCTGCATGACGGCGAAATTAAGAGCTATCAATTGACCGCTGAAGATTTTGGCCTGACACCCTACCATCAGGAGCAACTGGCAGGCGGAACACCGGAAGAAAACCGTGACATTTTAACACGCTTGTTACAAGGTAAAGGCGACGCCGCCCATGAAGCAGCCGTCGCGGCGAACGTCGCCATGTTAATGCGCCTGCATGGCCATGAAGATCTGCAAGCCAATGCGCAAACCGTTCTTGAGGTACTGCGCAGTGGTTCCGCTTACGACAGAGTCACCGCACTGGCGGCACGAGGTAAATGATGCAAACAGTTTTAGCGAAAATCGTCGCAGACAAGGCGATTTGGGTAGAAGCCCGCAAACAGCAGCAACCGCTGGCCAGTTTTCAGAATGAGGTTCAGCCGAGCACGCGACATTTTTATGATGCGCTACAGGGTGCGCGCACGGCGTTTATTCTGGAGTGCAAGAAAGCGTCGCCGTCAAAAGGCGAGATCCGTGATGATTTCGATCCAGCACGCATTGCCGCCATTTATAAACATTACGCTTCGGCAATTTCGGTGCTGACTGATGAGAAATATTTCCAGGGAAGCTTTGATTTCCTCCCCATCGTCAGCCAAATCGCCCCACAGCCGATTTTATGTAAAGACTTTATTATCGACCCTTACCAGATCTATCTGGCGCGCTATTACCAGGCCGATGCCTGCTTATTAATGCTTTCAGTACTGGATGACGAACAATATCGCCAGCTTGCCGCCGTCGCCCACAGTCTGGAGATGGGCGTGCTGACCGAAGCCAGTAATGAAGAGGAACTGGAGCGCGCCATTGCATTGGGGGCAAAGGTCGTTGGCATCAACAACCGCGATCTGCGTGATTTGTCGATTGATCTCAACCGTACCCGCGAGCTTGCGCCGAAACTGGGGCACAACGTGACGGTAATCAGCGAATCCGGCATCAATACTTACGCTCAGGTGCGCGAGTTAAGCCACTTCGCTAACGGCTTTTTAATTGGCTCGGCGTTGATGGCCCATGACGATTTGCACGCCGCCGTGCGCCGGGTGTTGCTGGGTGAGAATAAAGTGTGTGGCCTGACGCGTGGGCAAGATGCTAAAGCAGCTTATGACGCGGGCGCGATTTACGGTGGGTTGATTTTTGTTGCGACATCACCGCGTTGCGTCAGCGTTGAACAGGGGCAGGAAGTGATGGCTGCGGCACCGTTGCAGTATGTTGGCGTGTTCCGCAATCACGATATTGCCGATGTGGTGGACAAAGCTAAAGTGTTATCGCTGGCGGCAGTGCAACTGCATGGTAATGAAGATCAGCTGTATATCGATACGCTGCGTGAAGCTCTGCCAGCACACGTTGCCATCTGGAAAGCATTAAGCGTCGGTGAAACCCTGCCGCCCGCGAGCTTCAGCACGTTGATAAATATGTTTTAGACAACGGCCAGGTGGAAGCGGTCAACGTTTCGACTGGTCACTGTTAAACGGTCAATCGCTTGGCAACGTTCTGCTGGCGGGGGGCTTAGGCGCAGATAACTGCGTGGAAGCGGCACAAACCGGCTGCGCCGGACTTGATTTTAATTCTGCTGTAGAGTCGCAACCGGGCATCAAAGACGCACGTCTTTTGGCTCGGTTTTCCAGACGCTGCGCGCATATTAAGGAAAGGAACAATGACAACATTACTTAACCCGTATTTTGGTGAGTTTGGCGGCATGTACGTGCCACAAATCCTGATGCCTGCTCTGCGCCAGCTGGAAGAAGCTTTTGTCAGCGCGCAAAAAGATCCTGAATTTCAGGCTCAGTTCAACGACCTGCTGAAAAACTATGCCGGGCGTCCAACCGCACTCACCAAATGCCAGAACATTACGGCTGGCACTAACACCACGCTGTATCTCAAGCGCGAAGATTTGCTGCACGGCGGCGCGCATAAAACCAACCAGGTGCTCGGCCAGGCTTTGCTGGCGAAGCGGATGGGTAAAACGGAAATCATCGCCGAAACCGGAGCCGGTCAGCATGGCGTGGCGTCGGCCCTTGCCAGCGCCCTGCTCGGCCTGAAATGTCGCATTTATATGGGTGCCAAAGACGTCGAGCGCCAGTCGCCTAACGTTTTTCGTATGCGCTTAATGGGTGCGGAAGTGATCCCGGTGCATAGCGGTTCCGCGACGCTGAAAGATGCCTGTAATGAGGCGCTACGCGACTGGTCCGGCAGTTATGAAACCGCGCACTATATGCTGGGCACCGCGGCTGGCCCGCATCCTTACCCGACCATTGTGCGTGAGTTTCAGCGGATGATTGGCGAAGAAACGAAAGCGCAGATTCTGGAAAGAGAAGGTCGTCTGCCGGATGCCGTTATCGCCTGTGTTGGCGGCGGTTCGAATGCCATCGGTATGTTTGCAGATTTCATCAACGAAACCGACGTCGGCTGATTGGTGTGGAGCCTGGTGGTCACGGTATCGAAACTGGCGAGCACGGCGCACCGTTAAAACATGGTCGCGTGGGCATCTATTTCGGTATGAAAGCGCCGATGATGCAAACCGAAGACGGGCAGATTGAAGAATCTTACTCCATCTCCGCCGGACTGGATTTCCCGTCCGTCGGCCCGCAACACGCGTATCTTAACAGCACTGGACGCGCTGATTACGTGTCAATTACCGATGATGAAGCACTGGAAGCCTTCAAAACGCTGTGCCTGCACGAAGGGATTATCCCGGCGCTGGAATCCTCCACGCCCTGGCCCATGCGCTGAAAATGATGCGCGAAAACCCGGAAAAAGAGCAGCTACTGGTGGTTAACCTTTCCGGTCGCGGCGATAAAGACATCTTCACCGTTCACGATATTTTGAAAGCACGAGGGGAAATCTGATGGAACGCTACGAATCTCTGTTTGCCCAGTTGAAGGAGCGCAAAGAAGGCGCATTCGTTCCTTTCGTCACGCTCGGGGATCCGGGCATTGAGCTGTCATTGAAAATTATCGATACGCTAATTGAAGCCGGTGCTGACGCGCTGGAGTTAGGCATCCCCTTCTCCGACCCACTGGCAGATGGCCCGACGATTCAAAACGCCACACTGCGTGCCTTTGCGGCAGGTGTGACCCCGGCGCAGTGCTTTGAGATGCTGGCACTCATTCGCCAGAAGCATCCGACCATTCCGATCGGCCTTTTGATGTATGCCAACCTGGTGTTTAACAAAGGCATTGATGAGTTTTATGCCCAGTGCGAGAAAGTCGGCGTCGATTCGGTGCTGGTTGCCGATGTGCCAGTGGAAGAGTCCGCGCCCTTCCGCCAGGCCGCGTTGCGTCATAATGTCGCACCTATCTTTATCTGCCCGCCGAATGCCGATGACGACTTGCTGCGCCAGATAGCCTCTTACGGTCGTGGTTACACCTATTTATTGTCGCGTGCGGGCGTGACCGGAGCAGAAAACCGCGCCGCGTTACCTCTCACTCATCTGGTTGCGAAGCTTAAAGAGTACAACGCTGCACCTCCATTGCAGGGATTTGGGATTTCCTCCCCGGATCAGGTAAAAGCAGCGATTGATGCAGGAGCTGCGGGCGCGATTTCTGGTTCGGCCATCGTTAAAATCATCGAGCAACATATTAATGAGCCAGAGAAAATGCTGGCGGCACTGAAAGCTTTTGTACAACCGATGAAAGCGGCGACGCGCAGTTAATCCCACAGCCGCCAGTTCCGCTGGCGGCATTTTAACTTCGTTAACGAAGCCGGAAAAATCCTAAATTCATTTATTATTTATCTTTTTACCGTTTCGCTTACCCCTGTCGAACGTCAACTTACGTCATTTTTCCGCCCAACAGTAATATAATCAAACAAATTAATCCCGCAACATAACACCAGTAAGATCAATAATTTTCTCTAAGTCACTTATTCCTCAGGCAATTGCTAATACATCCAGAACGTTTCTCAAAATATATTTTTCCACTTTCTTCTCGTTACGCTTAATTTGACTAATTTTCATTAGTGACTAATTTTAATGAGTGTCGACACACAACACTCATATTAATGAAACAATGCAACGCAACGGGAGAAATAACATGGCCGAACATCGTGGTGGTTCAGGAAATTTCGCCGAAGACCGTGAAAAGGCATCCGACGCTGGCCGTAAAGGCGGTCAGCATAGCGGCGGTAATTTTAAAAATGATCCGCAACGCGCATCCGAAGCGGGTAAAAAAGGCGGTCAACAAAGCGGTGGTAATAAATCAGGAAAATCCTGATTCACCGTTAATTATTAATATCAGCTGATAAAGATAATTGCATCTGCGGGCCGTATGGCTCGCAGTGATTTCACTGGAGAAAAATATGAATATGAAGACCATTGAAGATGTATTTATTCACCTGCTTTCAGATACCTACAGCGCAGAAAAACAATTAACCCGGGCACTGGCAAAACTCGCAAGAGCAACATCAAACGAAAAAATAAGTCAGGCTTTTCATGCGCACCTCGAGGAAACTCATGGACAGATTGAACGTATTGATCAAGTTGTGGAATCCGAATCGAACCTGAAAATTAAGCGCATGAATGTGTGGCAATGGAAGGTCTCATTGAAGAAGCTAATGAGGTCATCGAAAGCACCGAGAAAAACGAAGTGCGTGATGCCGCACTGATTGCCGCTGCACAGAAAGTCGAGCACTATGAGATCGCCAGTTACGGGACCTTAGCGACGCTGGCTGAACAATTAGGTTATCGTAAAGCAGCGAAGCTTCTGAAAGAGACCCTGGAAGAAGAAAAGGCCACCGACATCAAACTGACTGATCTGGCCCTTAATAACGTAAATAAGAAAGCCGAAAATAAAGCCTGAAATATGAACTTTAACTTTTAGTCATTTTATAAAGAGGACATTTTCATGAATCGTATTGAACATTATCATGACTGGTTACGTGACGCCCACGCAATGGAAAAGCAAGCCGAATCTATGCTTGAATCCATGGCCAGTCGTATAGATAATTATCCTGAACTACGCGCTCGTATTGAACAACATCTTAGTGAAACCAAAAACCAGATTGTTCAACTGGAAACTATTCTTGATCGTAATGACATTTCACGTTCAGTCATTAAAGATTCCATGAGTAAAATGGCTGCACTTGGGCAGTCAATCGGTGGTATATTCCCTTCTGATGAAATAGTCAAAGGCTCTATTAGCGGATATGTCTTCGAGCAATTTGAAATCGCCTGTTATACCTCACTCTTAGCAGCAGCAAAATATGCCGGTGATACAGCCTCAATTCCGATTATCGAAGCGATTTTAAAATGAGGAAAAGCAAATGGCCGACTGGCTGATTCAGCATATTCCGCAAACAACTGAGAAATTTTAATTCGCTCTGAAACTGATGGCGTAGAAGCGAAGAAATAATACCCTTTAATACCATGTCCTTATTGACCCGTATATTACGGGGTCGTTTTTGTGCGGAATTAAAAACGATATCCTGCTGAGAACATAAACACCCACGGATCGAAGCGTACGCTATC
>ENA-OQDE01001106-OQDE01001106.1-human-gut-metagenome-genome-assembly--contig:-NODE-1106-length-11527-cov-3.128772_pt1 | contig 11527 bp, 11 predicted proteins | sample MGYA00242768_ERZ504595 | MGnify/ENA primary metagenome ERZ504595 (study PRJEB26092, sample SAMD00036307) | human gut metagenome | host: Homo sapiens | study: EMG produced TPA metagenomics assembly of...
TATCAAACAGATGTTAGTCGGTATTTTCGAAACATTCTATCAAGTCAGTACGGCTTCCGACGGAGTAGAAGCATTAGAGATGATACAGAAGGATATGCCGAACATCATTTTAAGTGATGTCGTAATGCCACGCATGTCGGGTACGGAACTTTGCAAACAGATCAAGACGGACTTAACACTTGCCATATTCCGGTGGTATTATTAACCGCACGTACTGCTATAGAGCACAATATCGAAGGTTTGAAGATTGGTGCGGATGATTATATCACGAAACCGTTTAATACCAATCTTCTGATTTCCCGCTGCAATAACCTAGTTAATTCCCGCCGGCTATTGCAAGAGAAGTTCAGCAAACAACCACAGGCTTTTGCCCAAATGTTGGCTACCAACCCGATGGATAAGGAGATGCTCGACCGCGCGATGGCCATTATCGAACGTCATCTGGACAATACGGATTTCAACGTTAATATCTTCGCCCGCGAAATGGGTATGGCACGTACGAACCTATTCACTAAACTGAAAGCAGTTACAGGCCAGACCCCGAATGATTTCATCCTAAGCATACGTCTCAAAAAAGGCGCTGTCATGTTAAGGAATAACCCGGAGCTGAATATCACGGAGATCTCTGACCGGATTGGGTTCTCCTCCTCCCGCTATTTCAGTAAATGTTTCAAGGAGATTTATCACGTCAGTCCGCTGGCTTATCGTAAAGGAGAAGAGAGCGAAGAAGAAGGAGACGGAGAAGAAGCAGATTAGCAGGCAACTATACAAGCACTCTTGCAAAATAATCTTATATTATTAGGCACGGATCACACGGATTTCACGGATTAAAAAACGATGAGTATGAAAACAACAGCGTTAATCCGTGTAATCCGTGCCTAAATTTATGATATAAACAGTTTCTTAGTCCGGCACATCTTCACCCGAATAAAGAAGGTAACTTCTTAAGTGTACTATTTTGTACTTCACTTGTACATTCCTACTCATTCTTTTTCTTCCAATCGCTTATCTTTGTGTTCATTACATTATTTCCTAAAACATTCAGCATTATGAAAAACGTTTCGCGTCTAATTCCCCTATTGTCCGGCATCGTCACGCTGTCAGGATGCAATCATGCACCCCAAAAGAACAATGGGCAGAATAGCCAAAAGCCGAACATTATTTATATATTTGCAGATGATCTCGCATTGGTGATTTAAGTTGTTATGGAGCAACAAAAGTGAGCACTCCCAACATCGACCGGTTGGCAGGACAAGGAGTACAATTCACCAATGCTTATGCAACTTCTGCCACCAGCACCCCTTCCCGTTTCGGACTCCTGACAGGTATGTATCCTTGGAGACAGGAAAACACAGGAATCGCTCCCGGCAACTCTGAACTCATTATCGACACTACCTGCATCACCATGGCAGATATGCTGAAAGATGCAGGATACGCAACCGGTGCAGTAGGCAAATGGCATCTGGGACTCGGTCCGAAAGGTGGAACCGACTTTAACAACCGGATTACCCCTAACGCACAAAGCATTGGTTTTGACTACGAATTTATTATTCCGGCTACCGTAGACCGTGTACCTTGTGTATTTGTAGAAAACGGACATGTCGTAGGACTTGACCCCAATGATCCTATCACCGTAAGCTACGACCACAAAGTAGGCGACTGGCCTACGGGAGAAGAGAATCCGGAGCTCGTCACTTTAAAGCCCAGTCAGGGACACAACAATACAATTATCAACGGCATTCCCCGTATCGGCTGGATGACCGGAGGAAAATCCGCCCTTTGGAAAGATGAAGACATAGCCGATATCATCACCAACAAGGCCAAGAATTTCATTGCATCCCATCAGGAAGAACCCTTCTTTTTATATATGGGTACGCAAGACGTACATGTACCGCGCATCCCTCACCCACGTTTCGCAGGCAAAAGCGGACTCGGCACTCGTGGCGACGTCATCCTGCAACTGGACTGGACCATCGGTGAAATCATGCACACACTGGACAGCCTCCACATCGCAGACAACACCATCCTGATCTTTACCAGCGATAACGGTCCTGTTATCGACGACGGCTATCAAGACCAAGCTTACGAACTTCTCAACGGGCATACTCCGATGGGGATCTACCGTGGTGGGAAATACAGTGCTTACGAAGCGGGGACACGCGTTCCATTTATCGTCCGCTGGCCTGCCCGAGTAAAGCCAAACAAGCAACAAGCTCTTTTCTCTCAAATAGATGTGTATGCATCGCTCGCCTCCCTTTTGGACCAACCTTTACGTAAAGGAGCTGCTCCCGATAGTCAAGAACATCTGAACGTACTCCTCGGCAAAAATAATACAAACCGTGAGTATGTCGTTCAACAGAATCTCAATAACACACTTGCCATCATAAAAGGTCAATGGAAATACATCGAACCGAGCGACGGCCCCGCTATCGAGTATTGGACGAAAATGGAGTTAGGCAACGACAAACAGCCTCAACTTTACGATTTATCCTCCGATCCATCGGAGAAAACGAATGTATCAAAACAACATCCCGACATCGTGAAAGAGTTATCCGAATTACTAGAATCCATAAAAGAGAAATAGTTTATGAGAACAAAAAAAATTGTATGATTTTGCACCAATCTTGAATAATTCTATCCATATTAGAATATTCAATCCGTCTATCTTTGCAAGCGTAGATTCAATAAAATCACTTAATTTTTAATATATGAAAAAACATTTATCCACTCAAACTAGAAAAAGGATGCTCTCCTCCATCGGACTGATCTTGTTTTCTGTTTCTTTTGTACTTGCACAGGTACTTGTTAAAGGTACAGTGAAGGACAACTTAGGAGAAGGAGTGCCGGGAGCCAGTGTTCAGGTACAAGGTACTTCACAAGGAACAATCACTGACCTTGATGGTAAATTTGCTTTTAACGTACCCAATAAGAATTCAATATTGGTTATTTCTTTCATTGGTTATGTCACTGTAGAAATAAAGGCAGACACTCAAAAGCCAATGGTTATCACATTGAAGGAAGATACAAAGACACTGGACGAAGTCGTGGTAGTGGGTTATCAGGAAATACGCAAGAGAGACCTGACGGGTTCTGTTGCCAAAGCCAGCATGGCAGAACTGCTTAGCACTCCGACTGCTTCTTTCGGCGAGACATTAGGCGGACGATTGCCGGTGTCAACGTAAGTTCGGGCGAAGGTATGCCGGGCGGACAGATGAACATCGTCATCCGTGGTAACAATTCTTTGACACAGGACAACTCTCCTCTTTATGTCATTGACGGTTTCCCGGTGGAAGACCCCTCCATAGCCGCAGCCATCAATCAGAATGATATCGAGTCACTCGACTTCCTGAAGGATGCCTCTGCTACTGCTATCTACGGTGCCGTGGTGCCAACGGTGTCGTGATGATTACAACCAAGAAAGGAACAATCGGCCAACCTAAAATTAAATATGACGGAAGTTTCGGTATTCAGCATATCACCAAAACAATCCCGATGATGGATGCCTATGAATTCGTCAAACTACAGGCAGAACGTAGTCCCAAAGATATGGAAACTACTTACTTCATGAATTATGACGGCAAGAAATGGGGACTGGAAGATTATAGAAATATCCCGCAATATAACTGGCAGGATGAAATCTTCCGCAGTGCATGGATGCAAAGCCACAATGTCAGCCTGACCGGTGGTTCGGAAGGAGTTCGTTACAACGCTTCTTTATCTTATTATGACCAGGACGGTATCTTGTTGGAATCAAACTACAAGCGTATACAAGGCCGTATGGGTACTACCATTCAAAAGAAGAAACTGAAAATCTATCTGACAACCAACTATTCAAGCACTACAACCACCGGTGGTTCTCCTTCTCAGAACTCATACAGTGGTATGAATAACCTGTTCTATAGTGTATGGGGATATCGCCCTGTGACCGAACCGGACAGACCATTAAACTCATTGATGGATAACATCATGGACGACGCGATAAACAATACCAACGACTATCGTTTCAACCCTATCATGTCTTTGAAAAATGAATATCGCAAGACGTACGCGAACTATATCCAGTTCAACGGATTTGCAGAATATGAATTTATCAAAGGATTGAAGTTGAAAGTTTCCGGCGGTTACACGTTCGATACCCGCAAAGGGGAAACATTCAACAACTCGAAGACCCGCTATGGTAATCCGAAATCATCCGATAAGGTAAATGCAGAAATCTACCATTCTCAACGTGCAACGTGGTTGAACGAAAATATTCTAACCTATCAGACCAATATCAAACGGAAACATTTCTTCAATAGCATGGTAGGTGTAACCCTGCAGAATTCCGACTATGAATACTATTCATACAAAACGGTACAGATTCCGAACGAAGCACTCGGCATGGCGGGAATGAGTGAAGGAACTCCCAGTACGACTAAATCATTAAAGAGTTCCTGGTCTATGCTTTCTTTCCTGGGCCGTTTGAACTATAACTATAAATCATTGTATTATGCAACGGTTTCTTTCCGTTCCGACGGTTCTTCCAAATTCCGTGGTGATAACCGTTTCGGCTACTTCCCTTCCGGTTCATTGGCATGGGGATTCATGGAAGAAGATTTTATGAAACCATTGAAGTCTGTTGTTTCTTCAGGTAAATTAAGAGCAAGCTGGGGATTGACCGGTAACAACCGTGTAGGCGAGTATGATACGTATGCTTATATCAGATATTAAAGATAAAGTCGGAGATTTTATTTCGATCGGTAGCCTACCGAGTGGTGTATATCCGTTCGAAAACAGCCTGACAAGTGTAGGTACAGTGCCCACTTCCTTAAGAAACAGAAAACTGAAATGGGAGACCACCGAACAGTGGAACCTAGGGCTGGACTTAGGCTTCCTGGACGAACGTATCGGATTAACCGTAGACTGGTATCGTAAAACGACTCGTGATTTGTTGCTGAATACTGCACTTCCCACCTCTTCCGGTTATTTCAGTGCCATGAAGAATGTAGGAAAGGTACGCAATCAAGGTATCGAGTTCACATTGAACACGACCAATATCAAGAACCGTCATTTCTCATGGACTACTAACTTTAATATCGCATTCAACAAGAACAAAGTATTAGAATTGGCCGAAAACCAATCTTCTCTGTTGAGTGCAGCCAAATTTGACCAGAACTATAACTCTCAATACAGCTACATTGCCAAAGTGGGTTATCCGATGGGAATGATGTACGGATTCATCTACGAAGGTACATACAAATACGAAGATTTCGACAAAGTGGGTGATACATATACACTGAAACGCAATGTTCCGTATTTCTCTTCCGAAAGTAATACACAACCGGGTATGCCGAAATACGCAGACCTGAATGGTGACGGTATCATCGACGATAACGACCGCACTATGATCGGTAACGGTATGCCGAAACATACGGGTGGATTTACCAACAATTTCGAATACAAAGGATTTGACTTGAGCATCTTCTTCCAATGGTCGTATGGAAACGATGTATTGAATGCCAACCGCCTGTTCTTCGAGAACAGCAATAAAACACGTGACTTGAACCAATACGCAAGTTACGCAGACCGCTGGACACCGGAAAATCCGGAAAGTAATATTCCGAGAGCTACCGACTCCGGTTCTAACAAAGTGTTCTCTACACGTATTATCGAAGATGGTTCGTTCCTTCGTCTGAAGACCGTATCTTTAGGATATACACTGCCGAAACAACTGACCAAAAAATGGAAGATAGACAATGCACGCGTATTCGTTGCCGGTCAGAATCTATGGACATGTACAGGGTATTCCGGTTACGACCCGGAAGTATCTATCCGTGAAGGCGCACTGACTCCGGGACTGGACTTCTCCGCTTATCCGAGAGCCTACTCTATCAGTTTTGGTATAAACTTAGGTTTCTAATCAATCATCCTTCAAACAATTACGTATATGAAAACAATAAAAATAATCATCATATCACTTCTTGTCGGACTTAACCTGACTTCCTGCGATTTCTTGGAAAAAGACCCGACATACACCACTCCTGAAAACTTCTTCAAAAATGAAGCGGACGCTACCTCTTGGCTGACAGGAACCTATGCCATTCTGGGACAAAGTTCCTTCTACGGAAATGAGTTCTTATACCTTGTAGGAGGTGACGATCTGGGACACTATGGTGGTGCCAACCGCGGACCTAATAAAAGTGGGTTGATCTGTAACAATGCCAATACAAGTGATCCGGCCGTTGCAGCATTGTGGTACACATTATACTCCGGCATCAACAGAGCCAATATTTTCCTGGAAAATATTGATGCAGTGCCCGATATGAACGACGATACCCGCAAGCAGTACAAAGCCGAAGCCCGTTTCTTACGCGCATTCTATTATTTTACTTTGGTAGAATGTTGGGGAGATGTACCTTTCAAGACTACTTCTACAGAAGATGCCTATAACCTCTCCATTCCACGTACGGACAAACAGACGATTTACGACTTTATCATCAAAGAGATGTATGGTTCTGCCGAGGATCTCAAATCTGCTCAAGATTTGAACTATTTACCGGGACGTGTTTCTAAATCGGCTGCTTGGGGAATGTTGGCGCGTGTATATATGTTCCGGGCCGGTGAGCCTAAACGTGACAAGGAAGTGGGTTTAGCCAACAACACGACTAGTGCCGAGATTACAGAATATTTCAAAAAAGCAAGTTACTATGCACAGTTAGTTAAGAATGAGGGTCATTCACTGACTGCCAAATATTGGGACTTCTTTATCGACATTTGTTCTGATAAGTATAACACTGCTCTCAATAAGGATGGTGCCAAGGCTAATGAAAGTATTTGGGAAGTAGAATTTGCAGGTAACCGTTCGACGGATGTACGTGCAGAAGGTCGAATCGGTAATATTATCGGCATTCAGGGTAAGGACCTTTCTTCCAAAGCATCCATCACTGGTAAAGGTGATCCGGGCTATGCATACGCTTTTATCTGGAATACTCCTAAACTGCTGGAATTATATGAAGCAAACGATGACATTGACCGTTGCAACTGGAATATTGCTCCATTCACTTACACCCAGTCAGCAGGAGAAGGTACTCCGGTGGACGGTCGTGAATTTGTAAAGGGAAAAAGAGATGAAGTGGAACAACAATACTGGGATAAATCCTTCAGCTATGGTAAAACAGAGCCGGGGTCTACTTACGGTGATCGTGAATCGAAGAACGATGCCAATAAGAACCGCAACAGGCTGCCGCCAAATATCGTAGAGAATATGAAGCAGACAAGAAGAGTAAAAACGATACTTCCATCAACTTCCCTCTTCTCCGTTACTCTGACATTCTGCTAATGATTGCAGAGGCAGAAAATGAAGTCAACCATGGCCCTAATGATTTGGCGTATGAATGTATCAATGCAGTAAGAGAACGTGCAGGAATCAAAAAACTTGCAGCAAATCTGGATGAAGAGAGCTTCCGCAAAGCTATCAAAGACGAACGTGCAATGGAACTCTGCTTCGAGTACACACGTCGTTTCGACTGATCCGTTGGGGAGACTATTACAAACTGATGCAGGAACAAGTGGACAAGGCACAGGCTGACGAATCCTGGAAATTCGGAATCAATGTATATACTTACTTCAATATTCCGAAGTCTTACAACTATTTCCCGATTCCTGCCAATGAAATTGGATCAAACGGTGCTATCAAAACGAATAATCCGGTTGGTAAATCCTTATTAACTTTAAAAAGAAAAGGATATGAAGACAATATATAAAAGTTTGATGACTATCGCTTTTGCCGGACTATGTCTCGCTTCATGCGACAAGGAATTAAAAGAAGACACAGCAATGGAAGTTGGTGTGGTGACAGACAGCAATGTCAGCTTCGATGGCAAAACTGTTACTGTAAAGAAAGGAAGTCCGGTAACGTTCAGCTTCGATGGTGACCCTGATTTTATAACATTCTTCAGTGGAGAAATTGACCATGAATATAAATTCCGCAATCGGACAGAGATGAAAATAGAGGATATCGAAAAATGTGAAATTAATTTCGACATGGTTGCCCAATATGATGCACCGCCTAAAAACACACCACAGACTGCATTAGATATTTTCATTTCCGACAATTTTCCGGGAATGGCCAAGAATAATTTCGAAGCAGATAAGCTACTTGTAGAAGGGTTTGACTGGACATATTTAATACCAACAGAAGAATTGCCGGTGAAAGTAGAAAGCAATACTAAATCCTATTCATACACTAAAAACTTAGCTTCTTATCTTGGAAAGCAAATCACCATTGCTTTCCATTACAAAGGCGGTCAGGATGGTGCTGTTAGACAACCTAAATTTTCCTTTAACAATATACGCATAGAACTGGCTTTTAATAATAATAAATCAGAAACTGTCTATGCAAAAAATCTAGGTTTCACACCACTAAACATTGTAAATAATGAAAGTGACCAGCAATCGGACAAAGTTAAAGACAGAGAGTATGGAGCAGTTGATGGCGGTGTCCCCGGATTCTGGAAAACAAATTTACCGACGGAAATAATAGTATCCAGCTCTGCTGCCGGAGCTACACTAAAAAATAGTTGGCTAATCTCTGAACCGCTCTTACTCAATGGTTCCTGCAATCCTGACGCTGGTGTAGCGATTAAGAATATCTCGCAGTCGTTGGAGATATACTCACATACCTATGAAGAGGCCGGTACATATACCGCTACTTTCGTAGCCAACAATGCAAACTACGTCCATCAAGGTGGTCAAGTAGTACGTGAACTGACTATAAACGTTGTAGAATAAAAATATATCCCCCAATTTTCTAACCTTCAATCATAGAAAACGTTTATAAAAATCAGACTTTAATCAATTTAACATCAGAAAGAGAGGGACCGCGAGGTTCCTCTCTTTTACTTTTTCTGTATCTTTGCACAAAAATAAAAATAATGCCAAAGACTCTTCCTATTCATTTTGCCCCATTACAAGGTTACACCGAAGTGTTTTACCGTAATGCTCATGCTGCCTGCTTCGGAGGTATAGATACTTATTATACCCCATTTGTACGACTCGAAAAAGGCGGATTCCGCCATAGAGATGTCCGCGGAATCGAACCCGGGAATAATCAGGTAGCCCATCTGATTCCCCAACTGATAGCCCCTTCTTTTGAGAAAGCAGAAAAAATCTTATCCCTATTCATTGAAAAGGGATATAAGGAAGTCGACATCAATATAGGATGTCCTTTTCCCATGCTGGCTAAACGCCACAATGGTTCCGGCATTCTTCCTTATCCCGAAGAAGTTCAGGCGTTACTTAGCCTGATTACAGAATATCCGCAAATAAGTTTCTCCATCAAAATGAGGTTGGGCTGGGAAGATCCGGAAGAATGTCTGAAACTGGCTCCGATTATCAATGAGCTACCCTTGCGACAAGTGGTTATGCACCCCCGCTTGGGAAAACAGCAATACAAAGGAGAAGTTGACCTTAAAGCGTTTGAGGCTTTTCAGAATGCCTGCAAGCATCCGCTCATCTATAATGGAGATATCAATAGTGTAGAAGATATTCACCGCATTCAGGAACAGTTTCCCGGACTAGCCGGAATGATGATAGGACGGGGATTACTTGCCAACCCGGCATTAGCTTTGGAGTATAGACAAAACCGTGCACTCGAGTTCGATGAAATGAGAGAAAAATTGCAATCTATGCACAAATGCGTATACAATCAATATGCAGAACAGTTGGAAGGAGGAGACGAACAACTTCTGAACAAAATGAAAACTTTCTGGGAATATTTAATGCCGCAAGCAGACAGAAAATTACTGAAAGCAATTCATAAAAGCACAAGTCTCAACAAATATAATCAGGCAATCCTTGCCTTTTTTAATCAACGATGAACTGATAACCAGTAATTTTACGTAATTTTGCGCCCGTTTACAAACATGCACATTATGAAAAAATACATTCTAATCTTTCTTTGTCTGATAACCGTATCAGGCAGTTTCGCACAAATGCAGGATTTCAAGTTCAAATTCTATGGACAGATTCGTACTGACTTCTATTATAATAGTCGTGCTAACGAAGAAACCGTAGACGGATTGTTTTATATGTATCCAAAAGACAAAGTGCGTGATCCGGAGGGGAACGATTTGAACTCAACACCCAACAGTAACTTCTATACTTTATATTCGCGCCTTGGAGTAGACGTTGCCGGTCCAAAACTGGGAACAGCCAAGACATCTGCCAAAGTAGAAGTCGACTTCCGCGGCACAGGCACTTCTTATTCGGTCATTCGCCTTCGTCATGCTTATTTGAATCTGGATTGGGGAAAATCAGCTTTATTACTCGGACAGAACTGGCATCCCTTATTCGGAGATGTGTCTCCGCAGATTCTTAATCTCTCCGTAGGAGCACCGTTTCAGCCTTCAGCCGTGCGCCACAAATTCGTTATCGCTATACAAACAAGAATTTCCAACTTACCGGAGCCGCAGTGTGGCAATCACAATATACTTCACAAGGACCGGAAGGGAAAACACATAAGTATCTGAAGCAAAGCTGTATTCCCGAATTTTATGTCGGAGCTGATTATAAGAATGGCGGTTTGCTGGCCGGCGTAGGCATTGAGTTGTTATCATTGAAACCACGTACGGAGTCTATAGTAAATACAGATAAATACAAGGTAGACGAACGCATCACAACTCTTTCATACGAAGCTCATGTAAAATACACCAACAAAGACTGGTTCATCGCTGCGAAGAGCGTATTAGGATCCAATCTGACACAAGCTTCCGGTTTGGGTGGATTCGGGATCAAGTCTGTCAACGAACAAACGGGAGAACAAGAATATACTCCGATACGTTTCTCCAGCTCTTGGTTCAACGTTGTCTACGGACAGAAATGGAAGCCGGGAATCTTCGTAGCTATGCCAAGAATCTGGGAACAAGTGATGCACTATATGCTCCCAAAGGAAATGATGCAAAACTTTATGGAACAGGAACAGACCTTAACCAATTAGTTACGGCAGGAGCAGAACTGACCTACAATGTCCCCCACTGGAAATTCGGGTTGGAATATACATTAAGCTCTGCATGGTATGGTTCGCTCAATACGTCCAATGGGAAAATTCAAGATACCCATGCCGTATGTAACAACCGTATTGTTGCCGTTGCCATGTTTATGTTCTAACCTCTCTATACAATTATTTTAATTATATATCTGTCACCTGTCACCGATTGCTGCTTAACGGTTTGATTATTAACAATTAACACCGTGACAGCAATAGGTGACAGCAGTGTGACAACAATAATGCTGTCACCAGAAACAGATAAACTACATTTCACAACGCGGAGGTATTCACTCTGGAAGCTCCAGGCAATCCTATTTATTTCATGAATGCATTACCTTTGTTTCTCGTGGGGAAACTTTTAGTTTCAAGGCTTGAAACCAAAGGTTTCGTACCGGGAAACTAAAGTTTTCAGCATTGGGAAACTGTAGTTTCAGCACCGAGAAACAATAGTTTCAACGGCATGGAACTATGGTTTCTCCAAGAGAAACTAGTGTTCCCTAT
>ENA-OQDE01001107-OQDE01001107.1-human-gut-metagenome-genome-assembly--contig:-NODE-1107-length-11525-cov-28.635550_pt1 | contig 11525 bp, 10 predicted proteins | sample MGYA00242768_ERZ504595 | MGnify/ENA primary metagenome ERZ504595 (study PRJEB26092, sample SAMD00036307) | human gut metagenome | host: Homo sapiens | study: EMG produced TPA metagenomics assembly of...
CTACGGGGCAGGGGCTGACGGCCGTCCGGGGCGGTCGGCCAGCGACCACCGGTACGGCTCAATCGTATAACCGTGCAACGGAAAAGAGCCGCCCTTTCGGACGACTCAAACTGTAATGGGGCTTTTTTGACTACTCTTGCCCTTCTGCCCGCTAATTGATTTCTCTGGGACGGGGATTAAATAATCATTTGGCTGCCCGCTGGCTAAGTGAGTAGACTTTTTTGGAAATGCCGAGCACCCAACATATTTGCCTCAATAAAACCGCAGGTCACAGACTTGTGCTCTGTCGGTGTGGTCAGGGATTCGGTAAAAATCTACTCACTTAGTTTTACGTAATGCATATTGTCTTCAACGAGACCCCAGCCGGGGCGATTCCATCGCAAATTCCGGTGACCGGGGCAGCTAATTAGGCGCCGTAGGGGTTGCGGTCGCGCTCGATGCGCTGGCGGATGTCGGCGTACTCGATTATCAGCAGCACCAGGAGTAGGGCCATGATGCTAGGTAGCTCACCACGGCGCCCATCAGACCCAGCAGCTTAATCAGGATCACCGGCAGCACCACGCTTACGGCGAAGCAGATCAGGTAGATCTTGGTGACATCGCCGGCGTGGCGCAACACCGTGATGATGGCGTAGATAAAGTCGATTGCCGCGGTGACGCCGCCGGCGACAACCATTAGCAGTGCCAACGTGCGGTAGCGCTCAAAGTTGAGGCCGTACATAAAGCTCATGATGGGGATGCCGGGGCCTGCCATAAATGCGGCGCACGCTCCGGTAATGACCACGATCAGTGCCATAACGGCAACAATAATCAAGTCAAAGCGGCGACGCTTGCGCGGATTCGCCCAAATGCTCGACAGACGTAGGAGCTGCGGTTTATAGATAAATCCAATGCTCAACAAAATAGCCTGCGCTGGAAAGAACAGTGCATTAAAGTACAGCTGGTATTTGTAGGCCAGTGTGCCTTCCATCACGAACTTGGGCATGCTCTCGATGAGGTTGAACAGGAACAGCGCACCAAAGAGCGGGGCGCACTGGATAAACAGGTGACCAGCCTCGCGCAGACTCATACGGCGTGATTTTTCGGTTTCGAGCAGGGCGAGCGGGGCGGTGACCAGCACGAGCGAGGCAATCGCGGCGATGCCCATGGCCATGGCGGCGATGGGCATGCTGCGCGTGAGGAACAGTGCCACGCTAAAGACCGCGATGACGCCGACGGATCGTAGCGTTTGGCTCATGCCGGCCAGGTAGAGTTTGTCGGCCTGCTGCAGGCGTCCCTCGTACACGTCGGCAATGCCGTCGATCACCTTATACAGGTAGACGCCCAGGCCGATTGTGGCCATCTGCGCATCGTAGCCGCGGGCGCTGCTGTATACCAGGCCGCATGCCAGCGCGAGCGCTCCGCAGATCCAGCGGTTGAGCTGGTAAGAGGCAAAGGACGTCTTTTCGTCGATGTCCGAGACCTGGAAATTGCGCACGCCGTAGTTGCACGCGATCATGATGAGCGTGCCGGTGACAAAGGCGATGGAGAATTTGCCAGCCTCCTCGGCGCCCACGAGCTGTGTGGACACGATGGTGAGCAACGGAAACACCATGCCCCACACGGCGGTGCCCAGGGTATTCCAAAGGTAGTCGCGACGGGTGGCGTGATCTTCGTACTCGGCTTCTTGCGTGGAGAAGCCGCCGCCGTAGACGGCTCCGAGCAGGCGGTTCCACCAGGCATTGACCATGCGGTGGATGGGGCCGGGCTGGCGATCGCGCTCGCGGCGACGGCGTGTGGCCTGGCTGCTGTCGGGACCGCCGGCGTTACGCTGGCTTAGCTCTTGGATTCGTGCGAGCTCCTCGGCGGTGTGCGATGCGGGGAACAGGCCGTTCTCGATGCGTCCGCCCTGCCCGTGCGCCCCGTCCGATACGGTGGGGTCGGCGACGCCATTGCGGCGGGCGATGGCGCGGCGAATGCTATCGATGGGCGTGATGCTCAAAGCGGAGTCCTTTCTATTGCTACGCTCTAGTATAGACGCGACGGTGTTCGTTCGTGTTTTTGAACAGGTTGTTCGATAATTTCGGCGGCGCCATTCAGTAGACGGCATTTGGGGACGTTCCTTATGTGCCGGCACTTTGGGAACGTCCCTAAGTGCCGGCATCCGGGGTCGCTCCTTGGTTGTTGCCTGTTCAAGAGTGTCCCTAACGACTAGGCCGCTTGCCTGCGATTTTTGACCGTTGGGCGGGCGCTTCGCCGTTGCCGCAAAAACGTTTTTGCATATCGGGTACAACGGGCTTTACGTGAGTAAAGTGCGCGCCGCGTCCACGTGTCGCGCTTTTAAAGGAGGCCCCATGCCTGGTGTTACCCCTGCAGAAGTTCTGTCCAACTTTGGTATTGCGCTGGTCGAAGATCCCGCCGAGAATCAACCCGTCTGCTGGTCGATCTACCCGCCGCGGAGCTCGTCGAGCACGCTATCCGCCGCGAAGAAGGCCGCATGGCATCCAACGGCGCGCTGGTGATCGAGACGGGGGAGCGTACCGGCCGTTCGCCCAACGACCGCTTTATCGTCGACACGCCCGACGTGCACGACAAGATCGCCTGGGGCGCCGTCAACCGCCCGCTTTCTGCCGAGAGCTACGAGGCCATCAAGGCCGGTATCGTCAACTACCTCAACGAGCGCGATGTGTTCGTCACTCGCGGTATGGCCGGTGCCGATCGCAACCATACGCGTCGCCTGCTTGTCGCCTGCGAGCGTGCCAGCCAAGCGCTCTTTATTAAGCAGATGCTCGCCCGCCCGCTTGCCCGTGAAATCGCACGCACCGGCGAGCCGGACTTCTGTGTGCTCGCCGCTCCCGGCTACCAGTGCGATCCCGCCATTAAGGGCCTCAACTCCAGCGCCGCCGTGGTCATCAACTTCCAGGAGCGCGTGATTTTGGTTGCCGGCACCGGTTACTCCGGCGAAATCAAAAAGTCCATCTTCAGCGTCATGAATTACCTGCTGCCCGTCGAGGACGACGTGCTACCCATGCACTGCTCGGCCAGCATGGATCCCGTCACGCACGAGACCGCCGTGTTCTTTGGCCTTTCGGGCACGGGCAAGACCACGCTTTCGGCCAACCCCACGCGCCTACTGATCGGCGACGACGAGCACGGTTGGTCCGACATGGGCATCTTCAACATCGAAGGTGGCTGCTACGCCAAATGCGAGGGCCTGGACGCGTTCCACGAGCCCGAGATCTTCAACGCTGTCCGCTTTGGCGCGATCTGCGAAAACGTGGTGCTCGACGAGAACCGCAAGCCCAACTACGACGACATCTCGATCACGCACAACACGCGCGTGGCATACCCTGTGGAGCACATTCCCAACGCGTGGACCAAGGGCATGGGCACCACTCCAAGCGTCGTGCTCTTCCTGACCTGCGATGCCTTTGGCGTGCTGCCGCCCATCTCGCGCCTGACGGCCGACGTCGCCATGTATCACTTTGTGACGGGCTTTACGGCCAAGATCCCCGGCACCGAGGTCGGCGTCACCGAGCCCACGCCCACGTTCTCTTCGCTGTTTGGCGAGCCGTTTATGCCGCTCGACCCCATGGTCTATGCCAAGATGCTCGGTGAGCGCATCGCCGACGGCCGCACGCGTGTGTACCTGGTCAACACCGGCTGGATCGGCGGCGGCTACGGCGTGGGTCATCGCATCGAGCTTGCCTACACGCGCGCCCTGGTGGCCCGCGCCCTCGACGGTACCATCGAGGACAGCGAGTTCGTGCACGACGACATCTTTAACGTCGACATTCCCACCACGTGCCACGGCGTACCCGACGGCATCCTGGTGCCGCGCCAGTATTGGCAGAGCACCGCTCGCTACGACGAGGCCGCGCACAACTTGGCCGTGATGTTCGAGGAGAACTTCGAGAAGAAGTACTCGCACCTGCCCGAATCCGTCAAGGCCGCCGGTCCGCACGCTCAGGTGCACGCCGACGCCCGTCATCGCGGCCACGGCCTGCTGGGACTTCGCCACTAGCGTCGCCTCAGACCCAAAACCACCATAAAGGGGACAGGCACCTTTGTGGTGGTTTTACTCGCGCGGATGACTCGGGTTACAATACGCCTAACATATCGCTCCCTTCTCCGGATGGGGGCAGCGTAAGCGCTCTTGTGGCGGCACCGTAGGACTTTGAAGGTGGCCGTCGTAAGGGCGCTTTTTGTTTAGGCGCCCTCGCTCGGGCGCGCACGATGAAGGGAGAGCGCATGAAGAGCTTTATTGCCGAGGATTCGTTTTGGGAGCTATTTCCGCAGGCGGCTGTCGGTGTTGCGGTCGTAAAGGGCATGAAGCCCGCGGCTCAGATTCCTCAAGAGGACGTGGACGCGATTGCGGCGTTGCTCGACCGCGCCAATATCGACGCGGAGCGTCATCTGACCAGCGATACTATCAGCGAGAACGCACCGGTCAAGGCATGGCGCGAGGCTTATCGGCTGTTCAAGACCAAAAAGGGCGCGCGTTGCTCAATTGAGAACCTGCTCAAGCGCGTGCTCAAGGGCAAACCGGTGGGCCACATTACGCCCGCGGTGGACATCTACAACACGGTGTCGCTGACCTACGCCCTGCCCGTTGGCGGCGAGGACCTGCATGCGATTGAGGGGGATCTTCGCTTGAAGGTGACTGACGGCGGCGATGCGTTCCTGCCACTTGGCGAGGAAACGGATGACCCGACGCTGCCCGGCGAGCTCGCTATATCGATGATGCGGGCGCCGTATGCCGCTGCTGGAACTGGCGCGATGGCGTTCGCACGGCGCTGTCCGACGATTCGGCCGATGCATTCCTGGCGATTGAGTGCGTGGAGCCCGAGCGGATGGGGGATTGCCAGGCCGCGATCGATCGCTTAGCCGAGCTGCTTGAGCGCTATCTGGGAGCGACGGTTGTCGTTAAGACGCTTGTGACCCGCGACAATCCCTGCGTGGAACTGTAGCGACGCCTGCGGATCATGTTCGCCGGTCAAAACCACTACAAAGGTGCCTGTCCCCTTTGTGGTGGTTTTTATGTTGATGGGTTAACAAATGGGATATTTGGGTATGGGTGTTGCCTTGTGCGGCTAAGATGTTTACCCGTTAGCATCATGCAAGCGAAAGGCGGTCGTCTCCCATGCAGCAGAACGACGAGACACGTTTCGAGGACTTTGTCGGACTGATCAGCGGGCTCTACAAGGAGATCCAGCGCATTAAGACATCCGAGGGCGCAAGGCTGGGCCTCAAGGGCTCCGACGTTATGTGCCTGTACTATCTTGAGCGCAGCAAGGACGGCCTGACTGGCGCTGACCTGGCTCGCATGGCAGGCGTGACCCGTGCCGCCGTCTCGCGCACGCTCGCGCATCTGGAGGAGGGCGGCTACGTCGAGGTCGACGACTCGGGTGATGCAGCCGTTAAGTATCGTGCCCCGGTGCGCCTGACCGCTCTGGGCGGCGAGAGCATGAGCGAGGCGGACCGCATCATTCGCGAGGTGCTCGACACCACCGGTAAGGCTATGGGTGTGGAGCAGCGCGAGCAGATGTATGCGTCGCTGCGTACGATTCTCAACACCCTGCGTGAGATCTAAGGCCGCCAAGGCATTTGCTTCCCATTAAAAACTGCATAGTCCCGTTTGAGCGCGTATGCCGTGCCGGGGCATTGCTGTCAAAATTCCCCGCGCGGACCTGCGCAAGAAAGGATTCGTTATGTCCGTCCGCATTATTACCGATTCCGCAAGCGATATGTCGCCGGCGGAGCACCCCGCTCTGCGTGTTCTGCCGCTGTCCGTCACCTTTGGCACCGATGTGTATATGGATGGCGTCGACATCGATCACCAGCGCTTTTACGAGATGCTTGTGGAGCGCGATGAGCTGCCCAAGACCGGTCAGGTCAACCCGTACGCCTTTTCGCAGGCGATTGCCGAAGCGCGTGAGGCCGGCGATGAGGCCGTGATTATTACCGTGGGCGCCAAGCTCTCGGGCACCAATCAGAGTGCCCGCACCGCACTTGCCGAGGCCCCGGGCGGCGATGTGTACGTGGTGGATAGCAATAACGTTACCCTGGGCGAGCGCGTGCTGGTCGAGTATGCCCTGCGCTTGGTGGACGAGGGCCAGGGCGCGGCTCAGGTTGCGGCGGCTGTCGAGGCCGTGCGCGACCGCGTGGTCGTCATCGGCCTGCTCGAGACGTTGGAGTACCTGGTGCGCGGCGGTCGCCTGTCTGCTGCTGCCGGCGCCGTGGGCACGCTGCTCAACGTAAAGCCCGTTGTGGCTGCCGAGGACGGTCTGATCGTGCAGCTGGGCAAGGCGCGCGGTTCCAAGAACGGCCGTAACCTGCTCAACCAGAAGGTCGAAAAGGCAGGCGGCATCGACTTTTCCATGCCGCTGGCGCTCGGCTATACGGGCCTTTCGGATGCGGTGCTCAAGAAGTATATCGAGGACAGCGCGGCACTGTGGGCTGGCCACACCGAGGGCGAACTGCCCGTTCACACCATCGGCGCCACCATCGGCACCCATGTAGGCCCCGGCGCCGTAGCCGTAGCCTTCTTCCAGCCCGTTAACTAGCCCACCTGCCAAAACCACCACAAAGGGGACAGGCACCTTTGTGGTGGTTTATGCTATTCCGGGTGGAAGGGAGCGAGCAATGGCGTCTGAGGGCTTTTTTGAGCGGGTGTACGAGGTGGTCGAGCAGATTCCCGAGGGGATGGTCGCCACGTATGGTCAGGTGGCGCTGCTTGCTGGACGTCCACGAAGTGCGCGGTACGTGGGGTATGCCCTGCATGGCAATCCGCGCCCCGGCGAGATTCCCTGTCACCGCGTGGTGTTTGCCGATGGCCGCATATGCGATGGTTTTGCTTTTGGCGGTCCCGATGCTCAACGTGAGCTTTTGCTAGGGGAGGGTGTGGCGTTTAAGGACGACATGCACGTCGACTTGGCCGCCTGTCGCTGGCCTGCAGGCTCTAGCGGCTCTGCCGTGGCTTAAACCACCACAAAGGTGCCTATCCCCTTTGTGGTGGTTTTGGCAGGTTTACCGAGGTTAACTTATGGAGAAGGTATGGCGGCGCGGTTTGTCGCAGCAAAGTAAACCACGGTGAACTATATTGTTTTCAGCAACGGAGCAGGCAATAGGCGATGAAAAAGCCTGCCCTGTTGAGTTTGATTCGCATTCCTCCCCTCTGTGCGATTCAACGGTGTACTTCGGGAACAGGCCCGCTGGCAACTATCTGCCAGCGGGCCTGTTCCTGTTTCGGTGAGGATTCAGCCTCACCGTCTATGTTGTGCGAAGGCGCTTTGCCTAGTACACCATGCCCATGGCGTCCTGAACCTCGCCCAGGGTCTGCTCGGCGATCTCATTGGCGCGACGGTTGCCCTCGTGCAGGACGTCCTTTACGTAATCCAGGTCGTTCTCGTAGCGCTGGCGACGCTCACGGATCGGCGCGAAGTACTCGTTGACGGCCTCGGTCACGTACTTCTTGAGCTGGCCGGAGCCGCCCATGCCAATCTCCTCGGCAATCTCGACTTCGGAACGGCCGGTGCAGATGGCGGCCGTCGAAAGCAGACCGGACACGCCGGGGCGGTTCTCGGGATCGAACGTGATCATGCGCTCGGAGTCGGTCTGGCTCTTCTTGATGCGCTTGGCCGTCTCCTCGGCGGTCATCGAGATGTTGATGGCGTTACCGTAGCTCTTGCTCATCTTGCGACCGTCCAGGCCCGGCAGCAGCGGGGTCTCGGACAGCAGTGCGTCGACCTCGGGGAACACCTTGCCGTAACGGTTGTTAAAGCGGCGGGCGATGGTGCGGGTGAGCTCGATGTGCGGCAGCTGGTCGCGACCGACGGGCACCACATTGCCCTTGCAGAACAGGATGTCGCAGGCCTGGTGCACCGGGTAGGTGAGCAGAAGGCCGGTGAGCTCGTGGCCCGAGGCCTCCATCTCGGCCTTGACCGTGGGGTTGCGCGCCAGCTCGGCCTCGGAGACCAGCGACAGGAACGGCAGCATGAGCTGGTTTGCGGCGGGTACGGCGGAGTGCGCGTAGATCATGGTCTTGTCGGGGTCGATGCCGCAGGCAAGGTAGTCCATGACCATGTTGTACACGTTGTCCTGGATGTGCTCGGTCGTATCGCGGTCAGTGATGACTTGGTAGTCGGCGATGAGCACGTTGGTCTTGGCGCCCATGTTCTGCAGCTCAACACGGCCCTTGAGGGTGCCGAAGTAGTGACCCAGGTGCAGACGGCCGGTGGGGCGGTCGCCGGTGAGCATGGTGAACTTCTCGGGCGTTTTGGCCAGGCCCTCGCGAATGGCGTTGCTCTTTTGCAGCGCGACTTCGTAGCTGTTCTCGTTTGGCATGATTGCTCCTAACGTATGTTCATGGGTCAAGATGATAACGCGTTTATTGGAGGGGCGGGTCGTAAGTAGGCGAGGCACGGGAGAGCGGCGGCTTGTGCGATGGGCGCGGCGTGGCTGCACGTTTGGCCGGCGGCGTCTGGACGCATCCTCGGCAGCTTACCCTAGCGCCTGTGGTGGCGCTCCTCCTTGCGTTCTTCTGCTGCCTGCTCCTCTTGCTTAAAGGCGGGATCGTCGGGGGTGACGAGCTCGTCCTCGTGCGTGCGCTTGTTGTAATGGTGACGCAACACGGGCTCAAACAGATGTAGATGCTTGGCAAAGGCCGCCGAGCCAATGGCGAGCACGGTAAAGATGAGCACGCGCATGGGCACCTCGACCTGGTTGATCGCGGCGGCGCCGGCCGAAAGCATAATGCACCAGGCATAGATGAGCAGCACAGCCTGCTTTTGGTTGTAGCCCTCTTGGATCAGGCGGTGGTGGATGTGGCCCTTGTCGGCCTGCCCGATGCTAATGTGGGCGCGCTTGCGGCGCACGATGGCGCTAAACGTGTCGATGATGGGCACGCCGGCAACGATGAGCGGGATGATAAGCGAGGTGAGCGCGGCGGTGCGGCTCACGTTGAGTAGCGAGATGGAGCCCAGCGCAAAGCCAGAAGCAGCGACCCCGAGTCGCCCAAGAAGATGCTTGCGGGGTTGAAGTTGTAGCGCAAAAAGGCCAGACAGGCGCCAAAGAGCGCAATGGAGAGCGCAGCGGCGTCGATACGGCCCGAGAGAACGGCCATCGAAAACATGGTGAACGAGGCGATGCCGCAGATGCCGTGGCCAAGCCGTCGAGGCCGTCGATGAGGTTAATGATGTTGGTGAATGCCACCAGATAGATCACGGTGATGGGGTAGGCGAGCCATCCGAGCATGATCTCGCCGGGGGCAAACGGGTTGACGATGACGCCGATGCGCAGGCCGCCCACGCAGGCGATGAGCGCAGCGAGGACCTGTCCGGCCAGCTTTTGCTTGGGCTTGAGCTGGATGACGTCGTCGATAGCGCCGGTCGCAAAGATGACGGTAAAGGAGAGGGCCAGCATAGGATAGCTAATGTGAAGGCGCGGGTGCGGCACCAGGACGGGCGGCCAGCCTAGGTGCCAGGTGCCTAGGATTTGCACAATGCAGGCAACGACCAGGCCCAAAAACACCGCCGTTCCGCCCAAACGCGGGATGGGCTTGGTGTTGATGCGGCGCTTGGAAGGATAGTCGACGGCGTCGAGCTTAATTGCCAGGCGCTTGACCAGAGGCACCGTGAGGAAGGTCGTGATAAAGGCCGCCGCTGCCACGCATAGGTACGGTATGTAGCTCGGGGATGAAGCCATGAATCTAAAAACCGCCAAGCGTCGAAGGGAAAGGTCAGAAGAACGCCATGCGCAAAGGGCATAGCCGAATCATGATACTCGACCAAGGGGGGTGCATGGAATTGCGCGCAGCGATAATCACGCGCTTACCAGATATTGGGATGTTGTCGATGGATTGTCGGGATACCGGCGGGGATCCATATGGGCTGTAATGGTGGTTTTCGGCAAATAAAAACCACCCCCCACGTTACGAAAATGAACCCACCTAAAACAGGTGGGTGCCCTCATCGACTGTTCCAGCGTCCTTAACAACGAAGGATACCTGTACTAGGTACGACTGTGTGGGCTCCCTAAATAAACGCGACGGTTCACCCAGTTGCTCCGCGGGGGGCGGAATACCTACATCATAAAGCGGCACTTTATCGATTCCAGTCTTGACATTACAAAAATCGTGTCGGACGATTACGGCGCTTGGGCTCGAGCCGTCTGTGCGGTTGGTCCCTTTACGTTTGAGCTGCTGAATCGTTGTTTTGGAGCATGTTTTTATGCCGACGCCGTTGACCGAACTTTTTTCGCCCGCCTGCCATTTGTGTCCGCGCCGTTGCGGTGCGGTGCGCGACGAGGGTGCGCACGGCGTATGCGGTGCCGATGACACGCTCAAGGTGGCCCGCGCGGCGCTTCATATGTGGGAGGAGCCGCCTATCTCGGGCGAGGCCGGTTCGGGCACGATCTTCTTTAGCGGCTGCTCGCTCAAATGTATCTATTGCCAGAACCACGAGATCTCGACGGGCAATTTTGGGCTTGAGATTTCGCCCGAGCGCCTGGTCGAGATTATGCTGGAGCTGCAGGACCAAGGTGCCAATAACATCAATCTGGTGACGGCGACGCATTATGCTCACCTGCTGCCGGCCGCGATTGCCGCAGCTCGGGAGCGCGGACTGGTCATTCCAATCGTCTACAACACGAGCGGTTATGAGCGTGCGAGTGCCGTGGCGGCGCTCGGCGATTTGGTCGACGTGTGGCTTACCGACTTTAAGTATGCCAATGCGGCGCTTGCGCAGTCACTCTCTCATATTAAGGACTACCCGCGCGTGGCTGTGTCGGGTCTGGCCCAGATGGCGCGCGAAATTGAGCGCCGCGGGGGAGAGCTGGTAGACGGGGACGGGCTCATGAAGCGCGGCATAATCGTGCGTCATCTGGTGCTGCCGGGGCATGCGGACGATTCGTGCCGCGTGTTGGACCTGGTGTGGCAGACGGTGGGCGACGTGCCGATCTCGGTCATGAACCAGTACACGCCCAATGCCCTCATGCGCGAACAAGGCGGCGACCTGGCGCGCGCCGTGACGCGCGAGGAGTACGAGCAGGTGCTCGACCATGCCGACGACCTGGGCTTTACGACGATGTTTTGGCAAGAAGGCGGAGCGGTAGACGAGAGCTTTACCCCGGCGTTCGACACCACCGGCGTCCTCACCAGCGCAAAGTAGTGCGCTCGCCGATGATTTTTCTGGGACGGGGATTAAAAAATCATCGAGAGGATCGCCTGCTCGAAAAGTTGTCAAAATAGCCGCGTCCCAAAAAGACTGGGTATTGGGCGTTGACAGTTGGCGAGCCGTAGGTAAAATATCAACTTGTCCTGGGGACGTAGCTCAGTTGGGAGAGCGCTGCCGTCGCATGGCAGAGGCCGAGGGTTCGACTCCCTTCGTCTCCACCCTTGGATTTGATAAGCCGCTGACATTGTGTCGGCGGCTTTTTTTAAAAGAAAGGGCTGTACCATGGCCAAGCTTGAGTCCCAACACTGTCTGCCGAGGAACCGCGCCGAGTTGGAAGAGCTCCGCGCCGAGAAGCTCGTCGCGAGGCCCAGGA
>ENA-OQDE01001108-OQDE01001108.1-human-gut-metagenome-genome-assembly--contig:-NODE-1108-length-11505-cov-3.790385_pt1 | contig 11505 bp, 15 predicted proteins | sample MGYA00242768_ERZ504595 | MGnify/ENA primary metagenome ERZ504595 (study PRJEB26092, sample SAMD00036307) | human gut metagenome | host: Homo sapiens | study: EMG produced TPA metagenomics assembly of...
CCTCACCACCGCGACCGCCCTTGCGATCGGAGCGGCCGGCGCGCTCGGAACGGCGCAAAGCCTCAAGCGCTTGTCCAGCGACCAGCCCTCGACGACCGGCGCGTGCTCGCCGACCAACTCGGTCAGATCTTCGGACGCCGGCGTGATTGCCACCGACTTGACTCGGATGCCGGCGCGCTTCATCATCTGGCGAGTGCTGCGGGCCTGATTCGGCAGGACGAGCGTCACCACGTCACCCTGTTCGCCGGCGCGCGCAGTGCGGCCGGAACGATGCAGGAACGATTTGGGGTCGGCCGGCGGATCGGTCTGCACGACCAGCGTCACATCATGGACGTCGATGCCGCGAGCGGCCACGTCGGTGGCAACCAATACGCGTACCAGGCCCTTCTCGAACGCCAACAGGTTGCGGTCACGCTGCTTCTGGCTGAGGTTGCCTGCAGATCGACCGCGGGAATGCCCTCGTCGATCAGTTTCTTCGCCATCTTCTTGGCCTGGAACTTGGTGCGCGTGAACAGGATGCGCTTGCCGGTGCCGCTGGCCAGCAGACGAATCACCTCATGCTTGTTGCCCTGCGACACTTCGAACACGTGATGGGTCATCGTGTCGACCTGCGAGACGACAGAACTGACCGCATGCACTTCGCATCCGGCAGGAACCGCTTGACCAGCGCGTCCACGCCCGTGGTCGAGCGTCGCCGAGAACAGCATACGCTGACCGCGCGAATCGGTCTGCTCCAGCAGACGCGTGACGGGCGGCAGGAATCCCATGTCGGCCATCTCGTCGGCCTCGTCGAGAATCGTGATCTCCACGGCGTCCAGAGACAGCTTGCCCTGACGCAGCAGATCCTCAAGACGTCCCGGGCAAGCGACGACGATATCGGCGCCCGCACGAAGCCCCGCGACCTGACGGGCGTAGCTCACGCCGCCATACACGGTGACGGTGCTCATGCCGTACGCCTCGGCGAGCGGCTGAATCACCTCGTCGATCTGGTTGACGAGCTCACGGGTCGGCGCGAGCACCAATCCGCGCGGACGCGGCAGGGACGCCTGCTCCCGCGCGGCCTTCTCGTCGGACGCCTTGCGAATCTGCTCGAATTCCTTCATGGCCACTTCGGTGACGCTGTGCTCGCTCAGGCGGGCGACCAGCGGAATGGCGAATGCGAGCGTCTTGCCGGAGCCAGTCTGCCCGCGACCGAGCAGATCGACGCCGTTCAGCGAATCGGCGAGCGTGTCCGCCTGAATCGGGAACGCGGTGACCTTGCCGTCCATGGCGAGCACGTGCACCAGCGGCTTGGGCACGCCGAGCTCGGCGAACGTCGGAGCGGCATCCTGCTCCTTGTCATCTGCGGAAGCATCAAGGGCGGCATCGATATCATCTATATCAACAGTGTCCGTATCGGTATGCATAACGGAACGCGCAGCGGAACCAGCCGCGAAATCATGGTGACGTTTCGGCACAATAGCCTTTCAACAACGAAGCCGATCACTTACGCGGCTTCTGACGGAGTGTCTACCATATCAGCACCCCCTCCCCAGGATGCCGGGCCGGACGCGGCGCGGCGCGGCGGTTTCGCTATTACCATGTTATCGGGCCGCCGATGACGTGCCAATGCGCGCCAATGCCATATCGACTCATTGAGAGAGGTTCAACGATGAAGAAAGGACTGTCCCCGACGACGGGGCGGGTCATGTTGCTGTGCTGCGCGATGCTGTGGGGAGGTAGCTATCCCATAGCCAAGGTCGCGATGGGTGTCGTCACGCCGCAATGGCTGATGGGATTGCGGCTAGTCGGCGCGTCGACGATCATGCTTATCCTGTTTCGCAAGCGAATCGTACCGTATCTGAACAAATCCATCATCATCCGGGGCTGGTGACCGGGCTCACGTATTGGGGCACGATGATCAGCCAGACGGTCGGCCTGACGATGATCGACCGGCCGCAGCGCATTCCTGACCTCGGCGTATTGCGTGCTGGTGCCGTTCGTCTCATGGCTGCTGATGCGGCAGCGCCCTGCGGCGCGCAACATCGTCGCGGCCGCCTGTGCCTGACCGGCGTCGGCTTCGTGTCGCTCGGGTCCGGGCTGGGCGGGCTCACGATTGGCACCGGCGACCTGTTGACGCTGCTGTGCGCGGTGATCTTTTCGTTCAATCTGGTGTGTCTGGGCAAGTGGAGCCGCGTCATCGACCCGGTGGCGCTGACGTTCGCGCAGTTCGTGACGGCCGGCGTGTGCTTCATAGTCGGCGCGTCGTTCAGCGAACCGGCGCCGAACGCCTCATGGCTTGCGCCGGGCGTCCTCGCATGCCTGGTCTACCTGTTTCTCGGCGCGACGATGCTGGCTCAGATCATGCAGAACGTCGGGCTCAAGGTGACCCCGCCTTCGCAGGCGTCGATCATCATGTGCCTGGAGACCGTGTTCAGCATGGTGTTTTCGGTGCTGTTCTATGGAGAGACTGTCAGTGGTGCTGCGGCGACCGGATTCGCGCTGATTTTCCTGGCGATACTGGTGTCGCAGATCCGGCTCAACGGGCGTCTGCTGGAGCGGGTCGGCCGCAAGGCGCGGTAGTGGTGCCACCACACGGCACCACACCACCGTGCGACACCACACCACCGTGCGACACCACACCACCGTGCGACACCACGCCACCGTGCGACACCACGCCACCGTGCGACACCACGCCACCGTGCGACACGCCCGGAGTGCGTAGCACAATCATCGAATCGTCACTGGCCATGCATTGCCATTGCGCCGTTCTTCGATTCGCACCTTGCGATTGTGCTACGCATTCCGAGCGTGTCGCATGCAATCGTGCGGTCAGCGGCGACGCAGCTTGGCGAGCTGATAGACCTCGTCGAAGGCCGCGGCGACTTCTGGACTGGTCACGCACTTGCCCTCCTCATGGGCGAGCGCCATGATGTCGTCCTGCGTGGCCATGTCGAGATTGCCGGTCGGCTCGTCGGCGAGGACAATCGACGGACCATAGCTCAGCGCCCGCGCGATGGCGACGCGCTGCCGGAGTCGCCGCTCGTACCAGTCGAATCGGAACCACCCGAATCAGAGCTGCTGCCGGGAGCGCCGCCCATGTCGGCGCCGCGACCGAACTGCTCCTCCTGGCTGGCGGTCTGGGTCTCCTGCGAGGAGACGCAGCTGGTTCGACACGGGCACCGACGCCACGGCCCCGCCGGCCACGCCAAGCGCGATACCGCACATCGTCACGATCAGCAGCTCGATTGCGAACTGCGCCGCCACCTTGACCTTCTTCACGCCGATGGCGGTGAGTACGCCGACCTCGTATTTGCGTTCGCGGATGTTGAACAGATTGAGCACGACCGCACCGACCGCCAGTACGACGATGAGCAGCGTAAGGGCGAACTTGGCGAGGCTGTCGAGCAGCACGAGGCTCGATTCGTGGTTCTCCACGTCGGCGGACTGCACGGTGTAGGTGTCGTCCAGTCCGGCCTTCCGGACGTCGGAAGCGAAGGTCTCATAGTCGTCGGCGCTGCCGAGCATGTAGGTGTAGCCCAGCTGGGTCGTGGTGTTGTTGTCATCGTCGTTCGCGGTGGTGTCGGCGTCCAAGCCAAGCGATTTGAGCGTGGAGACGGATGTGTATATCGCGTTGTCGGCGTCCTGCGAGGTGCCGCCCATCGGGCCCATCGCGCTGGTGTTGCTGGACGTGCTGTTCTTGTAGATGCCGCTGATGGTGAACGTGTAGGTCGTCGACGTGTCGGACGGGTTGGTGACGGTGATCTCGTCGCCGACCTTCAAGTCGTTGAAGTCGGCGAGCGCCTTGGAGATGATGACCTTGCCGTTGTCCGACTCGCCATAGCCGAACACTTCGCCGGACGACATCGTGAACGTGCCGTTCGCCGCGTTGGCGATGGCGGTGTCCGACGAGAAGCCGGTGAGCGTGAAGTCGCCGGAGGTCATCATCATGACGCTAAGAGAGAACGCCACGACCGTCGAATCTTGTCTGGCTCTTTTCTGAAAACTCTCTGAACGGAGAAATGCGATATTATGCCGGATACTGTCGCATTCGACGGCTTCCGATTCGTCACAGGTAGGTTTTCATCGCCAGATCAACGGTGAGTACGATGCCGGCGAGCACAGCCGCGATGCGCATGATCCGGGCCGGGATCCTGCGAGTGACGGGCGACGCTATGTATCCGCCGATGAAGCAGCCGACGCACAGCAGGATGGCCGCAGGCCAGTCCACGACGCCGCGCACGATGAAGATGACCGACGCGCTGATGTTCGCACCGGTGCCGATCAGCGTCTTGAGCGCATTGATCTGATGGAACGGACCGATCTTGCCTGCGTCGAGCACCGCGAGCGCGCATGTGCCGGCACCGGCGCCGAAATATCCGCTGTATACCGCCACGAACGCGACGCCGAGCCATATCCACCATGGTCCTTGGACATGGGTTGTGTCGATGCGGGAGCCGACGCGGGCGCGCCGTCGCTCCCCTGCCCTTGTGGCGTCGTCAGGATCTGGCCTGGGCCATGCGTCCGCCGCGGCCTGCCGCGCCTGCATGCGGCCGCGCGGATTGACCGCTATGATCAGCGAGCTGAACAGGATCAGCGGCGGAACGGCGAATTCGAAGATCTTCGGGTCGAGGCTGAGCAGCAGCGCAGCGCCGGCGATGCCTCCCACCGCGCCGATGCTTACGTAGGTGATGGAACGCAGCCGCTGCCCGCGCAGCTCCTTGCGGGCGCCCAGCACGCCGCCAACGCCGGTGCCGATCACGCCGACGGTATTGCTCGCGTTGGCGAGGACCGGCGGAATACCCAGCGCCAGCAGGGCCGGATACGATACCAGCGAAGACGCGCCGACCGCATATCCCACGAATCCGGCACCGATGCCGGCCAGCAGGATCAGCAGCATCGTCATCAACGAAAAACCGGCAATCACCACCGCATCAACTCCCCGCATATATGGACATCCCGACTCAGAGAATACGTCAAAGCGGCACGGCCCGCAGCCGCTCGTCAACATAGCGGACATGAATCACGATGCGCGACGCGGTCGCACGATGGCCCGCGCTACAGCGATCCGAGTGCTCAGGCCTCCCCGTCGCCGCCGCGCGGCGACGCCGTCACGGCGGCGGTCATTGCTTCGTCGCGATCACCGACGTCGCGGCTGTCGCGGCGAACCCCTTGAGTACGTCTGCCATCACGTCACGGTCCTCGGCGTCGATGCCGCGGACGGCGGCGAGCATGACCGGCAACGACTGCGTCCAATGCGAGGTGAGTTCGCCGAACGTGTCATACCCGCCGGCCTCGAGGACGGCGAACAGGTTCTCGATGAACCGGCGGCGATGCTCGTCATCGAACTTCGCCATCCACCCGTTGATCGTGCGCGCCAGATACCGGGAGCTCGCGGACAGGCCGCCGGCGTGCACGAACTCGCCGCGCTCGACCTGCCAGTTCAACGCGAAATGCTGCATGATGCTGGCGCCGTCGCTGGAGACGATCGTATAGCCATCCTCCACATGCTCGCGCATCTCGAACAGCATGCCGACGATCGACGATTCCGGCACCGACTTGTCGACGAGCGGCGCGACCCGCGCATAACCGGGAGTATCGAAGAAGTCGCGTCGAAGCCCGGCCCGTCATGGCAGAACACGGCGATAAGGCGCTCCTGCACCGCGGCAGGCGCGTTTGCGGCCGCATACACCGCCAGATTGCCGCCTTTGGAATGGCCGCCGACCATGAGCGGGCCGTCCCGGAGCCCCGCGATGTCGGCCAGATACCGCGCGGCGGACTCCTGCGCGGCGACCGGACGACGGAACGCCATCGCGAAATCCTCCTTCCAGCCGACGATCGTGCTGTCGGTGCCGCGGAACGCGACGTACGATGAGCCGTCGCCGACGTCGAACACGCAGGCGGAGAACTGCTTGGTGGTCTCGGGGTCGAACTCGTCCACGTAGCCGCCGACGCGCAGATCCCGCCAGCGCGGGCTTTCGCACATCGCTCGCAACAGGTCGACATTCATCGACGGCGACCACACCTTGCCGAACATGTCGTCATAGCATTCCGCGCGTAGCAGGTCCCTGACGCCCACCATGGCGAGGTCGACGTCCGTCGCCTCCGCATCGAGTCTCGGCACGTTGACGGGCATCCGCGCGTATGACAGCTGCGCGAGCGCCAGACTGTCGACCTCGTTGAACGGACGGTCGGCGAACGTGTCCTCGTTCGCGCGGATGTCATCGATGATGTTCCCCATGGCGGCCTCCCGTGATGCCATCGATTCTACGCGCTCCCCTTCACACGCGACGCCCCGGCCGCCTGGCACGCGCCGACACGCACTACAATGGTCTGGTCACGTCAACATCACGCATGCATCCCATGCACGCCAAGCGGTTTCAAGCGCGAAGGAGAGCACTATGACGCACATCGACACCACCTGTGTCCAGGGCGGATACCAGCCGGGCAACGGGGAGTCCCGCACTCCCCCGATCATCCAGGCCACGACGTTCAAGTACACGTCGAGCGAGCAGATGAGCCGACTGTTCGACCTGTCCGAATCCGGCTACTTCTACACCCGTCTGCAGAACCCGACCAACGACACGGTCGCCGCCAAGATCTGCGAGCTCGAAGGCGGCGCGGCCGCGATGCTCACCAGCTCCGGCCAGGCGGCGAACTTCTTCGCCCTGTTCAACATCTGCAACGCGGGCGACCATATCGTGGCCTCGTCCGCGATCTACGGCGCACGTTCAACCTCATCAACGTGACGATGCGCAAGATGGGCATCGAATGCACGTTCGTGAGCCCCGACTGCACGCCCGAGGAGCTGGACGCCGCGTTCCGGCCGAACACCAAGGCCGTGTTCGGCGAATCCATCTCCAACCCGGCGCTCATCGTGCTGGACTTCGACAAGTTCACCGCCGCCGCGCACGACCACGGCGTGCCGATCATCGTCGACAACACGTTCCCCACGCCGGTCAACTGCCGCCCGTTCGACTACGGCGTCGACATCGTCACGCACGCGACCACCAAGTACATGGACGGCCACGGCTCCTGCGTGGGCGGCGCGATCGTCGACTCCGGCCGCTTCGACTGGATGGCCCACGCCGACAAGTTCCCGGGACTGACCACGCCCGACGACTCGTACCACGGCGTCACCTACGCCACCGACTTCGGCCCGGCCGCCTACATCATCAAGGCCACCGCGCAGCTCATGCGCGACTTCGGTTCCACGCCGGCGCCGATCAACTCGTGGATCATGGGCATGCACCTGGAGTCGCTGGCCGTGCGCATGGAACGCCATTGCGCCAACGCACTCGCCGTGGCGAGGTTCCTCGAAGCCGACCCGCGCATCTCATGGGTGAGCTACCCGGGGCTGGAAGGCGACCGCAACCATGCGCTGGCCGCCAAGTACATGCCGAACGGCACGTGCGGCGTGATCTCCTTCGGCGTGCCCGGCGGGCGTGACACGGTTTCCTCGCTGCTCGACCATTTCCGGATGATCTCGATCGCCACGCACGTGGCGGACGCGCGCAGCTGCACGCTCTACCCGGCAGGCACCACCCACCGCCAGCTCACCGAGGAGCAGCTTGAGGAGGCCGGCGTCGGCATCGACTGGTACGCCTGAGCTGCGGCATCGAAAACGCCGATGACATCATCGCCGACCTCAGGCAGGCCATGGACGCCGTGCTCTGATCAATCATCGATTTCGCTCAGCCGGCTCGTAAAATCATTCTCGGACACGCTCTCCCGGATCCGCTTCGCGAGCCGGCACCAGACAGCGGGGAAGCCCAATCACTTCAGCCGACGTGGCGCTCGAAGCGGTGGAAGCCGGTGATGCGGTCGATCTCGGCCATGGCGTCGGCGGGGATCTGGAAGCCGGATGCCTTGAGGTTGTTCTCCAGCTGGCCGGGCTTGCTCGCCCCGGCGATCACGCAGCTGATTTCAGGATGCTGCAGGATCCATGCCATCGACAGGACCGGCGGGTTCGTGCCAAGCTCGTCGGCGACGCCGCGCAGCCGCTCCACCATGTCCAGGTTCTCATCGGTGAGCAGGTCGTTGATCTGGTGATCCGCCTGCCACGTGGCACGCGACCCGGCCGCAGCGGCTGAACCACAGTGATCGGGTACAGAATGACGCTTCAGCATGCCGCCGACCACCGTGGCCGACACGGCGCCGATCACAGCGCCGGGCAACAGGGCGAGCGCTCCCAGCACCGTGCCGGCGGTGAAGATCGCGATCGCCATGATGAACAGGGTCTTCGTGGCGAACTTGCGCACCATGAACGGCGAGCTGGGGATCGACACCGACAGCAACAGCAGGTAGCCGGCGGTCAGCCATTGCACGACCGATGCGCTGATCGAGAATTCCTCCATCAGTGTGGAGTAGGCGATGTTCAGCGACGCTTCCGACAGGATGCCGAGGAACGTCAGGATGGCCAAAGACACCACGACGATGACGAGTTTCGTGGCGACCGGCTCTTTGCCGCCGTGGGGCAGGCGTGCGGTTGATGTGCTCATTGTGTCCTTTCCTTGATTTCCGGTACCCGGATGCGGCCGGATGCGTGGCGGATGAGCTGCGGCCGCGGGACCGGGACGGCCGTCGTCTCGGCTACCGGCGTTCGGCATCGTCCTGTATCAGCGCCAACGCACGTCGCAGCGTGCGCACCGTGATGTCGCATTCCCGTGCGGTGCCAGCCGACTGCCCGTTGGGTTCGTTGAGTAGATGACACCGTTCTCAGCACAGGAGCGGCAGGTGATGGATCCGGCACGTCACCCCGTAAAGCCCGGCATACAGGGTACATACACCAGGCAAAACACGCCCGCAGAATGGTCATACCGGCTCGATACCATATCTGCCATACTTACCCACCATCAAACATCACAGGAGATCTCATGACCACGCTAGCCATTGATATCGGAGGAACCAAAATCGCCGCAGCCGTATGCGATGAAAACGATGCCATCACACATCGCTGGCGCGTTCCCACACCGATGGACGCCGACGCCATCAACCACCACATCGCCAACATCTACCATGAGGCCGTCGCCGCCGGCCACGACGACATCCAGGCCATCGGCATCTCCGCGGCCGGCAACGTCGGCGCGGACCGCCGCACCCTCACCTTCGCCGCGAACATCCCCGCGTGGATCAACTACGACCTGTCCGAGCACATCGGCGCGCTCATCGACCATGCCGTGCCGGTCGTCGTCGAGAACGACGCCAACTGCGCCGGCTGGGGCGAATACGTGCACGGTGCGGGCCAGGGCAGCTCGAACATGGTCGCGCTGACCGTAGGTACCGGACTGGGCGGAGCAATCGTCATCGACGGGCGGCTGTACCGCGGATCGTTCGGCATGGCCGCGGAGCTCGGACACCTGCCGATGGTGCCGGACGGCGACACCTGCGGATGCGGGCTTCGCGGCTGCGCGGAACGCTACACGTCCGGAAGCGCGCTGGAACGGTTCGCCAAGTCCGCCGTGCGCCGACGCCGCAGGACGCCGAACGCCTGATGGAGTTGTGCGGCGGCGACGTCGACAAGCTCGAAGGCCCGATGGTCTCGCAGGCCGCGCAGGAGGGCGACGTGCTCGGCCTGTACGCCTTCGGCAAAATCGGCGAATGGCTCGGCCGCGCGATGGCCGCCACCGCCGCGGTGCTCGACCCGGACGTCTTCGTGATCGGCGGTGGCGTAGTGGCGGTCGGCGACATCCTGCTGGAGCCGGCGCGATACAACTACCAGCGGTTCCTGGAGGGCAGCGCATACCGTGGCCACGCGAGCATCGTCGCCGCCACCGCCGGGCAGGACGCCGGCCTGATCGGCGCCGCCAACCTGGCACTGCGCTAAGACGCGCGATGAGAGATGACGATCAGACGCAATCGCGACGCGTGCAACATCCCAACATGAACCGCACGCGGGCTTACGGGTTCTGATACGTGCACAACTCCCGCGAAACGGCATAATGCACGCGTTGTCCAACGCCAGACGTGTACAACAGTGCATGGCAACGATTTCATCCACTGTTGTACACCGACCGCAATTCCAGAAACGTTGGAATTCCAACAAGACACACATCTACATGCATAGGTCTCCCAAGGCGCCTCGTGCACAACTGCCGCATTCGCCCGATATGCGCACGTTGTACACGAGGTCCCCTTCGAAACGACCTCCGAAACGACCTCCGGACCGAATCACGTCCCTTTCATCTCCACCTCTCGCATGAAGCCGAACGCGATGCCTGCCGTTATGCGAGATTTGCACCGGACACGGATCACAGATCCCGTTTACCTTGACCGACAACGGCCGACACCCTAAGACAATGCGCGTTCGCGGTGGGAAATGCCACGAAATGTCGAAAACGTGGGTTCTTGCCGGTTCGTGGCATGAAATATCCGACTTGTCTCATTGCTTGAAACAAAGGATACCGAATACTAGACAAGTCAGTAATTGGGCCTCCCATGCAGTTCTATTCGCGTCCCGGAAAATCTTGCACGATACAACGAGAAAATTGCCGAATCACCAGCAGCGTTCGAGCATCGCCGTATCCTTCCTCGCCACACCCTCCGGCCCAGCCGCATCACAGCATGTGGTAGTCTTGATGTCGTTCATATTGGGCGGCATTCCGATATGCCAGGAAAGCCGCGTTGCAAAGGTAGTACCGTTTTGATTTCTCGATGAGCGTCGCCGAGTGGCTTCATGAGCGAAGCCGTGCCTCGGCGTACGCGATCGCAACTCACACCAATCACAGATCCGCAAACCGCATCGGCGAGATTGCGCCGATCCGGTTTCTGCATCCGCGCTTTATGTGAGTTTTTCCCCATTACATCGAGAACAAGGAACCCAATGATACCTGCACTGACCCTGACGAACATCGTTTTCACTTATCCGGCACATCGGAGCCGCTGCTTGACGGCATCGACGTCACTTTCGCACGCGGATGGACCGCCGTGCTCGGCGACAACGGCATCGGCAAGACGACGCTGGCCAAGCTCGCGATCGGCCGGCTCTCGCCAGATGCCGGGCGCATATCGCCGACTCCGAACCGCCTGCATACCGGTTACTGCCCGCAGAACACCGACGAAACACCGGAGAATCTGGAGGACTTCGCCTGCGACTGGTCACCGCAAGCCATGGAGATACGCCGTGAACTGGGCATCGGCGACGACTGGCCTTGGCGGCCCGGCACCCTGTCGGACGGCGAGGCGAAACGCCTGCAGATCGCATGTGCGTTGGCGACCGATCCGACGTGCTGGTGCTGGACGAGCCGACGAACCACGTAGACCGGCCGACCCGCGAGCGCATCATCGCGGCATTGCGCTCGTATGACGGCATCGGCATCCTCGTCTCGCACGACGTGGCTTGATTGACGCGGCGGCGAGCAGCTGCGCGTTGTTCGAACGAGATCATGTGCGCGGTCGTAACATCACCGTGGTGCGCGTGCGGCCGGGAAACTACTCCGCGGCATCCATGGATGCGCAACGGGAGCGGGCGGCGGCGGCAGGCATGGCGCGCAACGCCCGGCGCGAATCCACGCGCATCGACGCGGT
>ENA-OQDE01001109-OQDE01001109.1-human-gut-metagenome-genome-assembly--contig:-NODE-1109-length-11478-cov-1.738085_pt1 | contig 11478 bp, 12 predicted proteins | sample MGYA00242768_ERZ504595 | MGnify/ENA primary metagenome ERZ504595 (study PRJEB26092, sample SAMD00036307) | human gut metagenome | host: Homo sapiens | study: EMG produced TPA metagenomics assembly of...
AGCTCTTCCCAGAGATCGGCCCCTGCAACGCGGGAAACCTGCGCCTGCGGGTACTTTTTACGTACTGAACGTACAACGCTGATGCCATCCGCATATTTAAATTCGGCAGCGTTAATTAACTCCCGGACCTCGGCGTTATCTTCAATGGTCAGCATTTTTTCGGCATTAATGGCAACCAGCGTTCCCTGCTTAAGCTGCCCGTCAGCGAACAGATAATCGAGGGCGTGCTGCATATCACGCCAACCAATCAACTGTAAGCCACGCAGCGTATAGGTCGGTGCCGTGGTATTGTTATTCATTGTTATCCTTCAACCTGCGTCCGGAGCATGATTTTGTTCGTTTATGAATGAGTCCGGCGCTTTCAAAAAGCCAGTACAACAGTTTTGCGATCATCAGACATGCGCCGAAGACCACGATAAAAAAGACCACGCGTGAGACAAACGAATCCAGCCCTTCACGCGCCAGCACGATCATATTGAAGATCGCCCCAAAGCAGAAACTGTGCAATATCGCAGCCTTATAGCGATTAGTCTCGCGGTTGCCCAGCTCATACAGCCAGTCGAACCATTTGATGATCAGTCCAACCACGATCGCCCCGAGCGGGATGAACAACGCGCCGCCCATAACAACCAGTGAGCCTATAAGCGTAGGCGAGATCGCCAGCCCGGAGTGGTTATTCAGCACTTCCCAGGTAAAGTAGTTGGCGGAGTTCAGTACCATACTCGGGCGACCCGGCCACAGCCAGGAAGGGATAAAGACATAGAAATCGCGGACAATGGGAGCCAGGCCCTGGAAGTCGATGTTGTCGTAGTTCTGCAACAGCAACGCCAGATTCTCCCACGGCGAAAAGGTATCGCGGGTGAGATAGAGAAACGTATAGAACGCTTCATCGCCGCTCACATTCATTCCATAACGTTTTAGCGCCAGCCAGAACATGCCCACAATCCCCAGCACGCCCGCCGCCGCCAGCATCCACAACGAAATCCAGCCGCGAATAATGCCAATAAACAGGAAGATAGCGAATGCGATGATGATATTGGCGCGAGTGCCGCCGACAATCATATAAGTCAGCAAGCCAAAGGCGACCGTGCTGACGAGGAAAAACAGCCACGCTTTGCTGTCCTGGCGCAGAAGTAGACCACCAGCATCGCCGGGATGAAAAAGTAAAAGAAGCGTTTTAACGCCACGCCGGAGACTTCACTGGAGAAGATCTGACTGTAGGAGTTAAGCCGGAACAGCAAAAAGCCGTTGTGCATGAAGAAGATGCCGACGCTTACCAGCGCGATGCCCATCAGGATCACCCACGTAAGATTGGTCTCCACGCGGTTCATGGTAACAGCGGACGGCGCGGTACATCAGCAACGCGTTTGCGTAGGCGGGTTTGTAGGTGACATAGTAAACCGCATAGAAACAGCCCGCAGAAAGCAACGCCTGCAACAAGATTTCTGGCGGCGCGACACCAACATCAAAGCGAAATACCAGCACGCTGGTCAGCGGGAAGCCGAAGAAAAAGGTGAGCAAAAACAGCAATGAAAAGAAGACATTGAAGTTAAAGCGCACACGGCGAAACTCAAACCAGGTCAGCGTGGCAATAAACAGCGTGCAGAGCAGCCAGACAACAAACAGGCCACTGAATTGCAGCAGACTCATGCAACCTCCCCGGCGGCAATAGCCAACGCCCGCTGCCAGCCTTGCAGATAGTTCGGGCTAAAGAAGGCAATGGTGTTTTTATCCACCGACGCAACTGGCGCTGCGCTTCACGCACAATATCCTCGTTGAGATCGTCGGTAGTAAACAGCACCGGTAAATGCTGTTCCGTCATATCCTGCCAGAACGGATTTTCCCGGTTAAGCACACAAGGAATGCCCGCCTGAATCAGTAAGCAAAGCGTACCAATGCCCTGCTGGCGGGCAAAAATAAAGTAGCCGAGATCGCACTGGCGAAGTAGCGTCAGATAGGCGTCAAATTCCAGTTTTTCGCTCAGAACTTGCAGATTTTCTTCGCTGAATAACTCCAGCCCCGCCTGACGAACTTCCTCGATGTACGCTTCGTTATTAGGCGGATATCCCATCGGCACCACCACTTTTACCGTATCGCCAAATTGCTGATAAACGGCGCGCAAGGCAGCAATATGTTCATTGCTGCGGTCACCGGAGTTCCCCACCAGAATGGTCATTTTCCCTTCACGTTGCCGATCGTTCGCCATCGTATTGAGAGAAGGTCCATCCGCGTCGGGAAGTACAGCAGTTCGCCCCGCACCTTTGGATGCATTTTGGCAAAAAAGCTCAAATCACCGCGGGTGGCAAATACACAGCCGACTCGCTTTTGCGCCAGGCGACGTAGTGGGTAAAAAAGCTTATATCTCAAGCCACTGGAAAGCTCATACAGGTCTGCCCCCCAGATATGCCAGAAAAACTGGCTGGGCTTAATGCCACCACTCAGCAGAGCCAGCCACAGTGTGGGATTGAACTGACCGTGGAAAAAAATCGCTGCTGACGGTTAGCTTTTGCTTTCGCGATGACCGCTTCCGCCAGCGATTTTTCCCAGGGAAAAATTGCACAGAAAGCGCCGGACAGCTATCACTTAAGCCGTCGTCCTTGCCAACAACCATAAACTCGCGCGCGTGCTCGCTCGTCGCGGCCAGCGCGTCATTGAAAAACCGCAAAACGGTTCGGTTATGGTGAGGGATATCCGATCCCAGTACGTGAATCAGTACAGTCATGCCCGCCTACGCCAGAGTAAAAACACGCCACAACAAAGAGAAAAATAGACGATATAGGTTGCCATATAGGCCTGCGCCGCGCCTAGTGCACCATGCGCAGGGATTAGCCAGTGGGCAAATACCATCAATAAAGTGAACTGGCTGACTTCCGCCAGAATATAAAACCGCAGTGAAGCTTTGGCGATCACCAGATAACCAAAGACATAAGCGCCCACTTTTAACACATCACCCACTAACTGCCAGGCAAAGAGATCGCGCATAGCGGTAAATTTATTCGACAACAGCAGCAGATAGCAAAATCACGCAGCAACCAGACGGTAAAACTCGCCGCCGCCACTGCCGGTAAGACGAATTTCAGCGATTTAACCACTTCCCGGGTGATATCGCGCTTTTCCGTTAGCCGCGACAACGTGGGCAGCAAATATACGCTGAACGATGCCGTAATAAATTGCAGGTAGGCATCGGAAATACTGCTCACCCCTTGCCAGATCCCCACTTCATCCCAGCTATACTGCGCCGCCAGCAGTTTACGCATCATGATGTAAGCAACGGGCAAGGTCACCGACGTAATCAACGCCATGAGCGTAAATTTGCTCAACTGCCCTGCCAGGCCGTTATCCCAGCTGGGTTTCAGATAGCTTAACGGGATTGCACCACGCTTAATTAGCATGATGACGGCAGGAATCACCACCAGCGCGGGAATCAACGCCAGCCCCAGCAACGCCCCTTCATAACCGCCCAAACGGTAACTGACGTAGTACGCGAGAACGCCAATCAGGCTGCCGACAATCAGGGATAACGCATTACCTGCGGCATCGCGAAAGCCTTTCATCAACGCCAGTAACAGGTTGCCCCAGGCGATCCCCATTTGCACCAACGCCACTAAACGCACCAGCCCCTGATAGTCGGTATTACCAAACAATCCCTGGCTAATTGGGGCTGCCGCTAGCACAAAAACCAGCGCCATCAGCGTAGAGAAGCCAAGTACCATCGCTGATGAAGTGCCTACCACGCGGCGCAGCTGCTGCGGATTATCATGGTACTGAGCAACGTATTTGGTTACGCCATTAAAGATGCCCGCCCCGGCAAGCACGCCGAGCACGGTAATCAACTGGCGGAAATTTGCCGCCAGCCAAGCCCCGCAGGACCAAATGACACCGCCAGCAACTTACCTACCAGTAACCCGGCACCAATCTTGACCAGTGTACTGGCCGCCGTCCACAAGGACGCTTTTGCCAACGACATATCAGGAGAAGTAGTTCAACAAGGTCGCAATTACCGTGCGCTGATTGACGGGCGACAGGTTGTAGAACAACGGCAGGCGCAGCAGGCGCTCGCTCTCTTTGGTGGTGTAGCGATCTTCACCGTGGAACTCACCAAAGCGTTCCCCCGCAGGGCAACCGTGCAGCGGAATGTAATGGAACACCGCCATGATTTCCGCTTCTTTCAGAAAGTTAATCAACGCGCTCCGGTCATCAATATCCCGCAGTTTAATGTAGAACATATGCGCGTTCTGCACGCAGCCATCGGGAATCGACGGCAGCTCGATACGCCCGGCTTTCGCCAGAGGTGCTAACGCATCGTAGTAGTTTTGCCACAGCGCCAGACGTTGCTGATTGATACGATCCGCTGCTTCCAGTTGCGCCCACAGGTACGCAGCTTGCAGATCGGACATCAAATAGCTGGAGCCGATATCGCGCCAGGTATATTTATCGACCTGACCACGGAAGAACTGGCTGCGGTTTGTGCCTTTTTCACGGATGATCTCGGCGCGTTCGATTAACGCTTTATCGTTAATCAGCGTCGCGCCGCCTTCACCGCCCGCCGTGTAGTTTTTGGTTTCATGGAAGCTAAAGCAGCCAATATGACCAATGGTTCCCAGTGCACGCCCTTTGTAAGTGGACATCACGCCCTGAGCGGCATCTTCCACCACAAACAGATTATGCTTTTTCGCCAACGCCATAATGGTGTCCATTTCGCAGGCCACACCCGCGTAATGGACCGGCACGATAACGCGCGTTTTGTCGGTGATCGCCGCTTCAATCAACGTTTCGTCGATATTCATGGTGTCCGGGCGAACATCCACAAAGACGATTTTTGCGCCACGCAGCACAAAGGCGTTGGCGGTGGAGACAAAGGTGTAGCTCGGCATGATCACTTCATCGCCAGGCTGGATATCGAGCAGCAGCGCCGCCATCTCCAGCGAAGCGGTGCAGGACGGCGTCAGTAACACTTTGGCGCTGCCAAACGTTGCTCCAGCCACTGCTGGCAGCGACGGGTAAAACCGCCATCGCCACACAGTTTGCCACTACCCATTGCCGACTGCATATAGTCGAGTTCGGTTCCCACCACCGGCGGTGCGTTAAATGGAATCATGTGATCACCTGTATAACCAGTACGCGGTGCTTTCTACATTCGCACCACTTTGTATGTATCGTTTAAGCGCGGCGGTGTTGCCCATTTGGTCGCCACCCGCAAAGTTGTTTTACCGCGAGCATACGCCCAGTTTAGCGCCGTTTGCATCAGCTCAGCACCTGCACCGCGTCCAGCCAGCAGGCCAATTCGCGCATCTGTCGCATTGAGTTCCCGTAAAGAGACATAGCCGCGAATAGCGCCGGACGCCGCACGTAAAATCAGACATTGATGATCAAAGGTGCCGCGCACGGCATTTTCAATCCACTGTGCATAAAAGCGACCGCTGGCGTCAGGCGCATACCATGGCGCACGAAAACGGCTTTGCGCAAATGCGGCGCTGGCTAACTGACGTAATGCGGGAATATCGGTCTCTTGTGCCACGACTGCACCGCTATCACTGACATTGTTCACGGGTAGCGCCAAATCAACTTCACCTTCTACCAGGGAGAATCCCAGCTGTTGCAGGGCATCCAGTTCACCCGTATTTGATGCCGCAATTTTGGCCTGCACCCGTGACCACGGCGCTAACGCGTCTGGCGTCAGGAGTGCCGCGTCAGGACTAATGCGCACAATGGCGCTGTTAACACCAAAGAAGGCGTTTTCCCAGGTTAGTGGCTCAATACTGGCGCGGACGGGCACGAAGTAACTCCAGCAGATATTGGCCGTAGCCAGTTTTCGCCAGCGAGCTGGCGGCGCGCTTCACGCCTTCGTCATCAAGCCAGCCGTTACGCCAGGCGATCTCTTCCAGGCAGGCAATCTTAAAGCCTGGCGTTTTTCCACCGTCTGTACAAAGGTGCTGGCTTCAATCAGGCTGTCGTGAGTGCCAGTGTCCAGCCAGGCAAATCCGCGCCCGAGCAGTTCAACGGTCAGGTTACCCGCCTCGAGGTACATCTGGTTGATGGAGGTGATCTCCAGTTCACCACGCTCCGACGGCTTCACCAGCTTTGCGTACTCCACGACTTTACTGTCGTAGAAATAAAGCCCGGTCACCGCCCAGTTTGATTTCGGCTGTTTTGGCTTTTCTTCCAGCGAGATAGCGCGGAAATTGTCGTCAAACTCCACGACGCCAAAGCGTTCCGGTCCATCACCTGATAGCCAAATACCGTCGCCCCTTCCGTGCGCGCCGCAACATGACGCAGCTTCGGACTGAAGCCCTGACCGAAGAAGATGTTATCACCCAGCACCAAACAAGAAGGTTCACCGTTAAGGAAGGTTTCACCGATGATAAAGGCCTGCGCCAGACCGTCCGGACTGGGCTGTTCGGCGTATTCCAGCTGGATACCGAACTCACTACCATCGCCCAGCAGGCGCTGGAAATAACCTTTATCTTCCGGCGTAGTGATGATGAGAATTTCGCGGATACCGGCCAACATCAGCACCGACAGCGGATAGTAAATCATTGGCTTATCGTAAATCGGCAACAGTTGCTTCGATACGCCGCGCGTAATCGGATGCAATCGGGTACCGGAACCGCCTGCCAGGATAATACCTTTCATGTTTGCCTCCGCTGAAAATTAGCCTTTCAGACCTAAACGCTCGCCCTGATAGCTACCGTCCTGCACCTGCTTCCACCAGCTTTCATTAGCCAGATACCACTGCACCGTTTTACGCATTCCACTTTCAAAGGTTTCCTGCGGCAGCCAGCCAAGTTCACGGGCAATTTTCGAAGCATCAATGGCATAACGCAGATCATGCCCCGGACGGTCAGCGACAAAGGTGATCAGGTCACGATAGTGCGCCACGCCGTGCGGCTTGTTCGGGGCCAGTTCTTCCAGCAACTCGCAAATGGTTTCCACAACATCGAGATTCTTACGCTCGTTGTGACCACCAATATTATAGGTTTCACCGACTTTCCCGGTGGTCGCCACGCAATACAGCGCGCGGGCGTGATCTTCCACATACAGCCAGTCACGGATTTGCTGCCCGTTGCCATATACCGGCAGCGGTTTACCCGCCAGCGCGTTGAGGATCATCAGCGGGATCAGTTTTCCGGAAAGTGGTAAGGACCGTAGTTATTCGAGCAGTTGGTGATAAGCGTCGGCAGACCATAGGTCCGCAGCCAGGCGCGTACCAGATGGTCGCTGCTGGCTTTTGAAGCGGAATAAGGGCTGCTCGGCGCATACGGCGTGGTTTCGGTGAAGAATCATCCGTCGAGTGCAGGTCACCATATACTTCGTCGGTGGAAATATGATGAAAACGGAACGCTGATTTTTTATCTTCCGTCAGCGCATTCCAGTAAGTCCGCGCCGCTTCAAGCAATGTATAAGTCCCGACAATGTTGGTTTCAATAAACGCTGCCGGGCCGTCAATAGAACGGTCAACATGGCTTTCGGCTGCCAGATGCATGACACAGTCTGGCTGATGCTCAGTGAATACGCGCGCCAGTTCTGCCCGATCGCAGATATCAACTTTCTCAAAGGCAAAGCGCTCGCTTTGCGCGACCGGTGCCAGCGACATCAGATTTCCGGCGTAGGTCAGCTTATCGACCACTATCACCGCGTCGCTCGTTTCGTTGATGATATACGCACCAGCGCTGAGCCAATAAACCCGGCACCACCTGTTATCAGAATCTTCTCATCAGCGCCAGACTCCTTTGGCATCGACGACATACTGCTGATGGACATTGTCGCCATTGATAACTTTGAACTGACTATGATCGACCAGCATCACCAGCACGTCTGCCGTTGCCAGCGCCTCGTCAAGCTGCGCCAGAGTACAAAGCCCAGTCAGTTTCTTCGGCAACTGGTGGATGTTAGGCTCAACAACCAGCGTTTCGCCGCTGTGCCACTGGGCGATCAGTTCAGCGATTTCCATCGCCGGGCTTTCGCGCAGGTCATCAATATTCGGTTTAAACGCCAGACCAAAGCAGGCGATTTTCAGTTCGCTGGCGCGTTTATCGGTAGCCGCCAGGCAGTCGGCAACCGCCGCTTTCACCTGATCGATAACCCAGAACGGTTTGTGATCGTTCACTTCGCGCGCGGTACGGATAAGCCGCGCCTGCTGGGGGTTCTGTGCCACGATAAACCACGGATCAACAGCGATGCAGTGGCCGCCCACGCCAGGGCCAGGCTGAAGAATATTGACGCGAGGGTGACGATTCGCCAGGCGAATCAGTTCCCAGACGTTAATTCCCTGATCGGCACAAATCAGCGACAATTCATTAGCAAAAGCGATATTCACATCGCGGAAGCTGTTTTCGGTGAGCTTACACATTTCCGCCGTCCGCGAGTTAGTGACGACACACTCACCTTCGAGGAAAATTTTGTACAGTTCGCTGGCGCGGGCCGAACAAACCGGCGTCATACCACCAATCACGCGATCGTTTTTAATCAGCTCGACCATAACCTGGCCCGGTAACACACGTTCCGGGCAGTAAGCAATGTTGACGTCCGCCTGCTCGCCCACCTGCTGTGGGAAAGTGAGATCCGGACGCATCTCTGCTAACCATTCTGCCATCTTCTCGGTTGACCCCACCGGCGAGGTGGATTCAAGGATCACCAGCGCGCCTTTTTTCAGCACTGGCGCAATGGAGCGAGCAGCCGATTCAACGTAGGTCATATCTGGCTCATGATCGCCTTTAAACGGCGTGGGTACAGCAATCAGCCAGGCATCCGCTTCAACTGGCGTCGTGCTCGCTCGTAAAAACCGCCTTCTACGGCAGTTTTTACTACGCTCGCCAAATCAGGTTCGACGATATGGATTTCGCCACGATTGATGGTATCAACCGCATGTTGGTTGATATCGACACCAATCACCTGTTTTTGCCGTGAGGCAAACGCTGCTGCTGTAGGCAGCCCGATGTAACCCAGTCCGATAACAGAAATGGTCGCAAACTCATAGTGATATCCGATTATTTTTTAACGCTTCCAGAATGCGAGAGCATGCCTGACCATCACCATACGGGTTATGGGCGCGGCTCATAGTTTGATATTCGTTTTCGTCTTTTAAAAGACGCGTCACTTCCTCGACAATTCGCTGCTTATCCGTGCCTACCAGACGCACCGTACCCGCCGTCACCGCTTCCGGACGCTCAGTGGTATCGCGCATCACCAGCACCGGTTTCCCCAGCGAAGGCGCTTCTTCCTGAATGCCGCCTGAGTCGGTCAAAATCAGCCAGGCGTGGTTCATCAGCCAGACAAACGGTAAATACTCCTGGGGATCGATCAGAATGACATTTTTCACATGCCCCAGAATGCGATTGACCGGCTCTCTGACGTTCGGGTTGAGATGCACCGGATAGACAATCTGGATGTCCTGGTGCGTGGTGGCGATGTCTGCCAGCGCATGGCAGATTTCTTCAAAGCCACGACCGAAGCTCTCACGCCTGTGACCGGTCACCAGAATCATTTTTTTATTGGGGTCGATAAACGGGTAATTTGCCGCCAGTTCTGAACGCAGCGTATCGCTGCTCATCACCTGGTCACGCACCCATAACAGTGCATCAATAACTGTATTACCGGTAATGAAGATTCGGCTGTCAGCAACATTTTCACGCAGCAAGTTTTGCCGGGAAGTTTCGGTTGGAGAGAAGTGATACATCGCCAGATGCCCGGTCAATGTACGGTTAGCCTCTTCCGGCCACGGCGAATAGAGATCGCCCGTGCGCAGACCAGCCTCAACGTGACCAACAGGAATACGCTGATAAAACGCCGCCAGGCTGGTTGCCAGCGTTGTAGTAGTATCGCCGTGAACCAGCACGACGTCTGGTTTGAACTCGGCAAGAATTGGTTTTAGCCCTTCCAGAATCCGACAGGTTATCTCTGTCAGGCCCTGTCCTGGCTGCATTATGTTGAGATCGTAGTCAGGTACAATGGAAAAGAGTTTCAGCACCTGATCGAGCATCTCCCGATGCTGCGCAGTGACGCAAACTTTAGCCTCAAAAAAAGGATCTTTTGCCAACGCATGCACCAACGGAGCCATCTTGATGCTTCCGGGCGCGTACCAAATACAGTCAGTACTTTCACATCGATTCTCTTCGAATAAGCGGCGAGCGCCTTTGCGCTCACCGCAGCAGTGTTGCTATTTCGAGCAACGGCGGGTTAATGCGACACCAGCCCCGATCAGCCCCCCGACAATGCCCCACATAATCATCAGGAAGGCACGACGTGGGCTATCGCGTTTTACCGGTTCTTCCGGCGTACGCAAATAGCGATAGGTCTGAAAACGCGGATCCAGGGTTGGACCAACATTCAGGGTGTTTAACATGGCCCGATTCTGATCATAGTCGAGATCAAAGGCCGGACCGACGGCCTGTAAATTTTCCAGTCGAGCCTGGAGCATTGGACGCCCAAGCAGGAACATTTCTGAATCAGGCAATTCCTCGGCAGGCACATCTGTCGCACTGCGCGAAATATTATGCTGCTCTGCAATTTTCAGCGCCTGTTCAATACTGTTCATCCGGCGGTCGTAGATGGCTTTCGCCACCTCTTCCTGACGCTTCACCTGTGCTTTCATCTGGATGGTGCGCGCCGCCCATGCACCTTTCAGCTCATCATTCAGATGGCTGGCTGCACGCTGGCTGGCAAAAGCAACATACTGACGTAACAGGTTATTAGCGTCAGGCGCGGTTTCGGCAATCAGCTTCACGCTGTCATTGACCGCGCGGGTAAAGTCTCCGGGGATAAACTGGATGTTATTAATCATTTCATCCAGCAACGCCGCATCGGCTTTGCTGTTGCCCACCATCCGCTGCTTGTAATAGTCGGTTTGCAGCCAGAACTCTCTGCGGGTATCCCACGAGGCCAGTTGCATAACAAACTCTTTATAGGCTTCGTCCATGACCGATGGTTGGTCGGCAGAAGCCATGTTTGAACGGACATCCAGGTTACGCAAAAATTGCTGCTGTGAGTAATATCCCCCCAGCATATTCACCGTTGGACGATCGGTAATCGCCGTCGAGCTCCACTCCTGACGAGCAAAAAAAGTATACGCCAGCGCGATTAACGCAAACGCCAGTCCCATGCCAATAATCCACAGCTTCCCAGCCCACAAGGTACGAAACAACCCACGAATATCCAGTTCATTTTCAGCGTCTTCGGCCGGTTTCCCAGGCATTGGTTGTGTCATCACATCCTCATTTATTTGGTTAAATTGGGGCTGCCACCACGATTTCTACGCAGTCTGCGTTTTATGCGCTTAATAAAGCGAGCAACTTCCAGGCACGCTTAATGCAATATCCATAGAGGAAGAATGCTAGCAAAAAGAGCACCAGCATGACCCACTCCGGAACAAAATGAGAAGTATTCTGCCAGCACGCCAATAGAGGCAAGCAGTGCTGCGGCAAGGGTAATCAGCACAAATGCCTGGCGGGAAGTAAACCCAGCACGCATGATCAATGGTGA
>ENA-OQDE01001110-OQDE01001110.1-human-gut-metagenome-genome-assembly--contig:-NODE-1110-length-11472-cov-2.826620_pt1 | contig 11472 bp, 19 predicted proteins | sample MGYA00242768_ERZ504595 | MGnify/ENA primary metagenome ERZ504595 (study PRJEB26092, sample SAMD00036307) | human gut metagenome | host: Homo sapiens | study: EMG produced TPA metagenomics assembly of...
GTAGGACATTGCAAATAAAATCTGTATTAAGCTGAAATGGATTCGTATAAAGATGGTATAAAGATTCGGGTGAAAAAAGGGGGATTGTGAAACACCTTCTCTTGAATTAGCATTTAAAATTGCAGAAATATTTGAGGTTTCGATCGACAAAATTTTTGAATATAGGAAGGAGAACTAATATGAATGAACAAACTATAATTTTATTTTTTCTTATTGTTTCATTAGGTGTAACACTCAGCCTATATATTTTTAAAGCTAAGAAACAGATGAATTATATGGGGGATGAACGGTGGGAAATGATACAACTAAAATCATACAGAATTGCCAGTATCTCCACTTGGCTTTTAATAATAGTACTTTTAATTTTGCCCATTTTCGTAGACAGCCAATCTACAATCACCATACAACGACTAACCATTTTTTGTCTATTTTACATTGGAGCCCGTAATCTTCTTGAACTTTCTGCAATAATATATTTTGATAAACAATTATAAATAAGTTTTGAACTCAGTAGATACGGACGTTCCGCCTTCTGGAAGAACCGTCGAATTGCTTCCTGCATTTTTTATCGCGGTTAATATTCTGGCATTGACCTCTTCGTCCCAAAGTATACCTTGTTACATTTGCAGATTCCCCCGAAATCTTAAGAAACTCAGTGGCTTTTTATAACATTCTATAGTATGCTAAAAACAAAAAGGAGTTTTGCACAATGTTTCACAACAAAGTAGTTGTCATCACAGGCGGCGCACAAGGTATTGGAAAATGTATTGCCGAAGAATTTAAAAAGAACAACGCTTTTGTCTGTATCATCGACAAACAGCCAAATGATTACTTTGTCGGCGATTTGGCTGAAAAAGAAGTTCTGCACCGCTTTGTGGAAACAGTAATTGCTGACTATGGCAAGGTAGACTATCTGATCAATAACGCACTGCCGCTAATGAAAGGGATCGAGGAATGTTCCTATGAAGAATTTAACTACGCTTTAAAAGTAGGCATAACAGCGCCATTCTATCTTACAAAGCTTTTTCTTCCGTACTTTGCTCCTGATGCGGCAATTGTAAATATCTCTTCCTCCCGGGACCGTATGAGTCAGCCACAGACTGAAAGCTACACTGCTGCTAAAGGCGGTATAGCAGCTCTTACGCACTCCCTTGCTGTCAGTCTTGCCGGGAAAGTTCGTGTAAATTCAATATCTCCCGGTTGGATCGATACCGCTTACACAAAATATGACGGTGCAGATGTGATTCAACACCCTGCCGGCCGCGTTGGGAATTCTCTGGATATTGCCAATATGGTACTATACCTTTGTTCCGATAAAGCAGGTTTTATCACTGGGGAAAATATATGTATTGACGGCGGCATGACGAAGCAGATGATATACCACAATGATTATGGATGGACTCTGAATCAGGAAAATAATTGAGAAAGAGGGGCGTATCACAATACATGATACCCCCACTTTGAAACCTTAAGTATTACATTTTCCGAACACAACCACTTCTGATTTACTGATATTTTTCATTCTATAAAATCCTAATCTAAAATCTTTCCGCCAATCGAAACTGTCACGACCTGCCATGGAATAAATTTTCCGCTGTTTTGCAGTGCTTTCTTTGCCGCCATTTCCAGACCTCCGCAGCATGGCACTTCCATACGAAGAATTGTTACACTCTGAATCTCATTTTCCGCAATGATCTGTGTCAGCTTCTCACTGTAATCTCCTTCATCCAGCTTAGGACATCCAATAAGCGTTACTTTCCCACGCATAAACTCCTGATGTACATTTGCGTATGCATAAGCTGTACAATCTGCGGCAATCAACAGTTTCGCCCCATTAAAATACGGCGCATGTACCGGAACCAGTTTGATCTGGCATGGCCACTGTGCCAGCTGTGACGACTGTGCGGCACTCTTTTGCTCGGTATTATGACCGCTTTCTGGATGAAGCTGTCTCATTCGCTGTCCCGGACAGCCGGAAAATTCTGTCGTTGACTGCGCTGCTTTTTTTCTCTGGTTTTCCAGCACTGCCTGCTCATCATAGAGGGCAGCCTCCCGCTCCACAAAACGGATTGCTCCTGTCGGACACTGCGGCAGACAATCACCCAGACCGTCACAATAATCATCCCTTAACAGTTTTGCCTTTCCATCGACCATCCCGATTGCACCTTCATGACATGCAGCAGCACAGACTCCGCATCCGTTGCATTTTTCTTCATCTATCTGAATAATTCTTCTGATCATCTTGATTCCTCCTTGTTTTTGTAGTTCAAGTATAGTACAATCAGGGCAATATTTCGGTTGTTATAACCACAGAAAGGAAGATTTTATGAAAAAAGTTCAGACCCCTCTGTTTCAGGGAATTACAGAAAATGAATGGAACGAAATGCAAAACTGCAGTTGCATGCGTCAGCAGTCTTTTGAAAAAAATGAACTTATTTTTCGGATGGGAGAATCTGTCCGAGAAATCGGAATTGTTCTGACGGGAAGTGTTAATATCGAAAATGTAGATCTCTGGGGAAATAAAAGTCTGCTGAGCAACATCTCAGCAGGACAAGTATTTGCAGAAACTTACGCTTTTTGTCAGGAGCCTTTGATGGTGAATGCAGTAGCCGCTGAATATACAGATCTTCTTTTCCTGAATCTGGAGACTTTGATGCAGCCCCGCTATCAAGATACTCTCTGGACGAACAAGATCATGCAGAATCTCCTTCGAATTTCCATTTACAAAAATCTCATCCTGTCCAACCGGATTTTCTGCACAACCCCAAAGACCATTCGGGGACGTCTGCTGATCTATCTGTCCTCTCAGGCGTCCAAAGCCGAAAGCACGGTCTTTCAAATTCCTTTTAACCGACAGGAACTGGCAGATTATCTCAACCTGGATCGCAGTGCCCTCTCGAAAGAACTTGGAAAAATGCGTGACGAAGGAATTCTGGAATTCCGCAAAAGTCAATTCGTTCTTCACCAGCTGCCGGAGTAGTCTGTTCTCTCAGACTACTTCCCATCTGTAAACCTATACCTGATCAGATGAGATGAAGTCCACCTCTGAAAGTACGAGTTGCGGAATGTCCGGATCGCTATACCTCTTTCACTGTTACAGTTACCTGATCTCCAGGCTGTTTTCCAATCTTGTTTCTAATTTCTTTTCGGATTCCAATAATATAACAAATGCTACCGTCTGGATTTTTAACTCCCATATTTACAATACTTCCACAGTATGGTTCCCCATCAAACGTAATCTCTGCTTTCACTCTTCCTTTACCAAATTCTTTTCTGATATCATACGGAAAGCGCACATACACTCCGCCCTTGTCGGGAACCGGCTCGATCACAGCCTGAAACTGATAAGTTTTTTTCTCCGAATTACGCAAGATCACATGCATTGGTTTTCCTTTCGTCAGTTCATCAACTAATTTGTCCAGATAACGAATTTCGCGCATGAGAGGCTCTTGAATCTCTTCGACACGAACTCCGCAGACAGTACCTTTTATCAGCATTCTGTCTGGATTTGGTTTTGGAGCATTTCTGAAAAACTCCCCATAGCTGATGGATTGCTCTACTGCACTTTCAATGTCTTGCGTTTTATATCCTGTTAGCCAGGTAATCACTGTATTGACCTCATCCTGACGTCTTCCCTTTTTTGTCGCTTTGTTTACCAGCAATGGATAAATTTTTCCAAATTCCATCTGGTACACTTTTTCAATATTCATCGTTTCTTACTCCTCTTCGTCATTCCATACTTATATGTAGGCTAAAACTCATACATCGTACCATGTGAAAACAATCGTCCATCTGTTAATTCTATACACAAAATAATCGTATTTTCATCGTCAAAGTTATTATGTCCATTATCAATCCATTTTGCAAAGGCTTCTTTCAATTTTCCAGCAATTACATGATTCTCTTTTTTCATGCGTAAATCTCAATAGTTCTCCATCCTCTTGCTTCAAAATTCATTCTAAGGCTTTCATCCCAATTTGTCAAAATACCATCTTCTTTGCTTTTTTATTGCGAAAACATTGGGGAAATGATACAATTCAACCAAAGAATTTGGGAAAACAATAAAAGAAAGGAATGGCTGTATGGGAAGAGTTGTAGCAATTGCAGGTGGTGATTTATTATCTACCAGAAAACTGAATGTACATGCAATTACACTATCTAATAAAACCACTCCAAACGTTCTGTTTATAGGCACTGCCAGTCACGATGCAGAGGATATATTGATGCAATCACCAAAGAATATAACCAACTTAATTGTGAAGTAAAAAGTCTTTGTTTAGTTAGCGGGGATCAAAAAAACATCGATGCACTTTTATCCTGGGCTGATATTATCTATGTCGGTGGAGGGGATACAATTTTTATGATGCAGATCTGGAAGCAATATAAATTAGATGAAAAGCTGCTGGAAATCTATGAAAAAGATTTCGCTGTATTAACGGGCATCAGTGCAGGTGCAATTTGCTGGTTTAATTGCGGATATAGTGATAGCGGATCATTCAAGAAGGAAATGACTGGAATTACTGTTGGGCGGATGGAATGTTAAATCTTTTTCATATGGTCTATTGCCCACACTACAATGAAGAAGGAAGGGATTCTTTTGATGAAATGTTAAGAGCAAAAAATTTAGCAGGTTTGGCTATGGAAAATGATACTGCATTTGTAGTCAACAATGGAAAACCATATTTTATAAGAAGTAATCCGAATGCAAATGCATTCAAGATCCAATACAAAAATGGAACCATAGAAAAGCAAATATTAGAATTTAGAGAGTAATACTCGTTTCTATGTTTCATAGAGATGAAAACAAAGCGGGGCTGCCATCACAGCCCCGTAAAAACTCACTTTGTCACTGCGCCACCCGCAACATACGATATCCAATCCCCACATGTGTCTGGATATATTTCGGCTGAGATGGATTTTCTTCAATCTTCTTTCTGAGCGTTGCCATAAACACCCGCAAAGAAGCTACATCATTGTCCCAGGCACTTCCCCAGATTTCTTTCGTAATATATGTATGAGTCAATACCTTTCCAACATTTTTTGAAAGCAAAATCAGAAGTTTATATTCCGTGGATGTCATATGCAGTTCCTGCCCCTTTAAATACACACAGCCGGACACATAATCAATCCGCAGGTCTCCATTGACAAATTCTTTTTCTTCCTGAGATGAGCTGGATTCCATATACTGAAGTCTTCGCAGGATCACACGCAGTCTTGCCAGAAGCTCCTCTACAGAAAACGGCTTGGTCAGATAGTCATCCGCACCTGCATCCAACGCCTCAATCTTATCCCTGTCTTCACTCCGCGCACTGATCACTATAATCGGCAGATTTGACCAGGAACGGATTTTTTTGATCACTTCCACTCCATCCATGTCCGGAAGCCCCAGATCCAGAAGCATGATATCCGGTTTCTGAGACGCTGCTTCCAAAATTGCCTGAGCACCGTTGGCCGCCGTATGGAAACGGTAATCCTGTGTCTCTAATGTAGTTGTAATCAAGTTTCTTACTGCTGTATCATCTTCTACCGCTAAAATCAATGGTTTATTCATTCAAAGTAACCTCCTCTGCCTGCAGTGTAAATGTAAAAATCGTACCATGTGGAACATTATCTGCTACCTGAATCGTTCCCCCATGCGCCTGTATGATCGACTTACAGAGGAACAGCCCCAGTCCAAGACCTCTTCTGCTGTCTGCAACTTTACTGTCTGCAGTATAAAACATATCAAAAATCTTTTCTTTTGCACAATCCGCAATTCCTTTTCCATTATCTGCAATGAAATCGCGATCATCTGATTTTCTTTTCTTGCATAGATCTCTATTTTAGAGCCTTTCGGCGTATATTTCAATGCATTGTCCACAATATTAATAATAACCTGGATGATGAGACGGGAATCCATTTTTGCCAGAAGCAGCTCTTCCGAATGAATAAATTTCAATTCATAGTCCGAATGATCCCGCTGATGTGTTTCAGCGCCCCCTCAATCACCTCATCCACCAATTCGATCTGCAGATTCAGATTCATAGTCCCGTCTTCCAGCCGCGTCACAGACAGAAGATTTTCCACCAGATTGATCAGCCACATGGAATCATCATAAATTCCTTTATAAAGCTGTTTTTGCTTCTCTTCACCAAGCGCTGACGCACTGTTCAGAAGAATCCCTGCATTTCCCGAAATACTCGTCAGAGGCGTCCGAAGATCATGAGAAATCGAACGCAGGAGATTTGCTCTTAACTGCTCATTCTTTGCCTGTGCAAGCGCTTCTTCCCGTTTTCTGTTATAGCCCTCTTTTTCCAATGCCAGTGCACATTCCCCTAAAATGGATAAAATCAGGTTCTGTTCATAGACATCCATCATCATCCCTTCCAGAGCAATTCCGATCACGCCATAGACCATGTCTTCGTTTCGGATTGCCAGATACAGGCAATGTGCATCCGGATACTGATCCATTCCTGTTCCTGCGCGTTTTCGATTCTCGAACACCCACTGCGCAGCCTGCCGTTCCCGCTGCTGCAAGTATAACATCTTGGCTGCACCAGGTTCTGCCATACAAAACCTGGGCTCAGAAAGTATTCCATCCTCTGCCCGATAATATATCACATTTTTTCCCATCATGCGCATCAGATGCCTTGCAGTCTCTTCAATCATCTCATCCGCATTCTTCGCCTTCTGGAGCATCTGATTCGTCTCCAACAGGATGCGGGTACGTAAAGCCATCTGCTCAGCCCGATACCCCTGCTTACGGATTTGTATGGTCAAATTACTGACGATCACGGCTGCAATAAACACAGTCACAAATGTCACTGGATACCCGTAATCATACGAAAAAAACGTAAATCTTGGCTCTGTAAACAAAAAATTAAACAACAACACACTGAGCAGCGAATAGCATACGCTCCATCCTCTGTTGACCGTAATGATTGCAATGATCAGAACCCCTAAAATGTATACAATAATGATATTTTCTTCTGAAAATCCAAGATACCGGAATAAATATCCAATTCCAGTTGCTATAAAAAGGATCCCTGTCATTACCAGCAGCCCTTTTAAAAATCTTTCCCAGATTTTCATCTGTTCCTGTTTCATATCTTCGCTCCCATATTTTTCACTTCCTGTCAAATTTAACACTTCATATCTAAAAACTGCATGAAAACTTTTTTGGTTCCATTAAAATCTTATAAAGATTCTTTCTCTGCTACACTAGTATATTTAAATATGAAGACAATATCAACACATTATGACAGATAAAAATAAAAATTTCCAACAAAAATTCGGAGTTTACATCAAGATTTTTAATACTTTTTTCTACATACTATTGACTTTTCTTCCAACTGTTCATATACTGTTTATATAAACATACACAGTTGATAAACAGTCAACTGATACAAGGAGGGATACTATGGAATACCTGTTGGAAGTACAACATCTCAACAAAAATCTTAACACCTTTGCTCTGCATGATATCAGCTTTACACTAAAGCCTGGATTTATCACAGGTCTGATCGGACAAAATGGCTGCGGAAAGACCTCTCTGATCAAAACTATTCTGAATTTGTATGAAAAAGATTCCGGAGCAGTCTTTGTAACTGGTCATTCCATGGAAAACGAAGAAATTGCTGCAAAAGATCAGCTTGGCGTTGTTCTGGATGAATGTCTCTTTGATGCAGACACCCGGGTCGAGACGAACGCCCGCTGCTTCGGTGCTCTCTACAGTCGATATGACCACAGCTTATTTCTGGAATTTTGCAGACGTTTTGATGTGGATCCAAAGAAAAAAATCGGCAAACTCTCCAAAGGACAAAAAGCACGCTTTCAGCTTGCCTTTGCATTTTCCCATGACGCAAAAGTGTTTCTTATGGATGAACCTGCGGTCGGACTGGATCCTCTGTTTCGCAAAGAACTGATGGGATATATGCAGGAAATCGTGGAGGACGGCACGAGAAGCATTCTTTTTTCCACCCATATCACCGAAGATCTGGATCAGATCGGAGATTACATTCTTCTGATGGATTACGGACGTCTGATACTGGATTTAACGCGGGAAGAACTTGCAGATCGCTATCTCCTTTTACATGGTACAAAAGAACAACTGGAGCAGTTAGATCCTCAAATGATCGTTTGTCAAAATTTCGGTGAATATCGAAATTCCACACTGATCGACTCTGCCAAAGCAGAATCACTCCATCTTGGCGGGCTGACCGTCACCAGGCCTTCTCTGGAAGATCTGATGTATTGTTTTCACAAAGGAGGTGTGATCCAATGACAAAATTGATTATCCAACACCTGTGGTCTGATTTTAAAAAACACTGGCCCGGGATTCTTGTGACATTGGTATTGTGTTATATTGCTACCATTTTTGTGTTTACCTTTGGATTCTGGTTTTTCATGGTGGATTCAGAAGCTTACTTGCTTTCAGAGGCTGAACTGAGGAAAATGATACTGAACGGATCGGAGACCTATACACTTTTATACTTTATTGGCACTGCCGGCATTTTGTTGTCTGTCATCCTGATTTCCAGAAAATTTCCCGTCCGGCTGTTGAAACCAATCTATTTTTGTCCGGCAGATATGAGATTAAAAAGAAAATCTTTACGCTCTTATTTGGGGAGCAAGGTTTCTTTTTGTCTGATTTTATTTGTATTACTCTGTCTGAGCTTTACCGGAAATCTGCTGATATTTTTCCAGACTCCCGAGCTTACATTGCTACTTTTTTTGTCCTGCTTTATCCTGATTGATTTTTCCATGAAAGCAGATCCCGGCAACCGGATTCCAAATCGTGAGCTTGATGAAGCACTGGAAGGAAAAGGAATGAGCATCGTCAATGTCTACTGGTTCTGTCTGCTTGCTTTGGAATATGTTGCTTTATTTTGCCAGAGCTATCTGCAGACCTCATGGAGCAGCTGGATCATTGCACTTTGGATCATTGCTATGATCGGAAATGTTTTTGCAGCAGCTTACTGCATCCGTACTTTTTTAAACAATATGATTTCTTACGAAAACTTATATTTCCCAAAACAGGAGGTAACTGTATGTTGACGCTGATCTTACAAAGTCTGTGGTCTGATTTTAAAAAACACTGGCTGAACTTCTCCATTTTATTTGCATTGTGGACCATTTGCTATTTCACATTTGGATTTTCTACTCCTTCTGCCTCCATAGGCTTAGGACTTGCTTTTGTACTTCTTCTTTCAGTAAAATTGCCGATACGCTCTTTGAAAGCACTCTCTTTTTGTCCTGCTGACACAAAGATAAAGCGTCGGTTGCTTTTGATGTACCTGTTGGTTAAAATTTTGATCTGTCTGCTGATATTCTCATTGTTTCAAATTCTGGGCGGAGGTTTCCATTATTGGATAATAACTGTCACACCTCGTGAAACAATAACCGACTTGCTGCTCCTTCTTCTCCTGATCATCGCAGCTTGCTTAAATCATGCCATGCCTTCTCCAATTCAGTTAACCGAAGAGGGGCATCAGCAGAAAATTTTCAATAGGATTCTCAATTTTGACTTTCTGAATTTTATCTGGATTCTGCTGCTTGTGGCCGAATTTGCACTTTTTAAATATGCTTCCCCCAAAAATATTCTCTGGTTTCTGATCATGAGCATAAATATACTTGTAACCGCTTACTGCATTCACAGTTTTCTAAACAGCATCCTTTCTTATGAAACTTGCTTCGAACTGCAGGACTTGACAGAAAGGAGGCCTGGTACACATTGAACATTCTTTTAAAACCGGATTCCTCATTGCCGATTTACGAACAGCTTGTGCAGGCATTTAAGGAATCCATGTTGAACGGGGAGCTTTCTCCAGGTGATATGCTTCCTTCCATCCGAAGTCTGGCAAAAGATCTGGAAATCAGCGTGATCACCACAAAGCGCGCTTACGAAGAACTGGAATCCGAAAACCTCATCTACTCTCAGCCGGGAAAAGGATTTTTTGTAAAGCAGGTAGATTTTCGTACTCTGCAGGAAGAACAGCTTGTTCAACTGGAACATGCACTCTCTTCCTGTATCGAAGATGCAAAAAACTGTCTCTTTCTTTAGATGAGGTACAGGACTTGATACAACTTTTATGGAAAGGCAGGGATTAGGATATGTCTGAACTAATTTGTAATGAACTCGCAAAATCTTACAGTCACTTTCAGTTATATCCGACTTCTTTTCAACTGGAAAGCGGATATCTGACAGTACTTGCCGGGAAAAACGGCTCCGGAAAATCAACTCTTTTACGCTGCCTTGCCGGAATTGATCCGGCCTGCACCGGTGATGTGACGCTGGATGGAATTTCTTTAAAAAAAGAGCCTGACAGCTACAAAGATCAAATTGGTTATGTATCAGAGGAACTCACTTATTTTATGGAAAAATCCGCTCTGGAAAACGGAGAGCTTCTGGGCCCTTATTTTTCCAACTGGTCCATGGAACGCTATTATACGCTGATGGACCGGATGAATTTTTTCTCCCTCCAAACAGCTCTGGCAGCTCTCCAAAGGCGAATACATGAAAATGCAGACCTGTTTTGCACTGGCACATCATCCACGTTTTCTGATCTTGGATGAACCGTTGGAAGGCTTTGATCCTGTCTTTCGCAAAAACTTTCTATCGATTATGCAGGATATTTTAAATGAAGATGTAGGAATTTTTATTTCCTCCCACATTACAGAAACATTGAAAAAACTTGCCGATTACCTGCTGTTTGCCGATAATGGAATTATTACGTTCCACTGTCCGGAACAAATGGATGCCTTTCTTGCCGACAAATTAAAACGCTCTCATACACATATACGAGACCTGCTGTCCCGTAATTCTTAGGAGGTGACTTATATGAACCACAATGTTTACCACATAGAGAAGCAAACCTTTCATTTTGGAGGATACTGGCTGTTAACAGGAACCTTGTTTTTCCTTTATCTTCCGACCTCCCAGTTTGAGATGCAGAACGCCTATCATGCTCTTTCAAAAGGATTGATCCCGGATCCTGCCACCTTTCTCCCTGTCTGGTTTATTTTCGGTATTTTCGGACTCTGCTGCTATCTCTGTTATGAGCTTTTTCTCATCGCAGAAAACGGAGTGATTTCATCCCGTGTTACCAGATATCTGACACTTCCGCTCAGGCGACAGGATTATTATAAGATCAAAGCACGGATCTTTTTTGAAAAATTCGGAGTGCTGCTTCTGACACTGGTCGCAATGTTTCATATTTCCTTTCTTGGATACAGGCTGCCTCTTTCCCTGTGGAAGCGCTCACTTCCGGAACTGATTCTCACCTGCTGCTTTTTGTTTTTTGCAGCGATTCTGATTTTTGCCGGATATCTGTTCCACGATCTTTACTGCCTGAAACATCATCATTAAAAATACGGATGGGCGTGTTTATGCGTCCCATCCGTATCGATCTACTTTTTCCGGTTTCTCCACCTCATATTTAGTTTATACAAAATAACGACCAGAATAATATATCCTAATGGCAAAATTACTGC
>ENA-OQDE01001111-OQDE01001111.1-human-gut-metagenome-genome-assembly--contig:-NODE-1111-length-11433-cov-2.616487_pt1 | contig 11433 bp, 7 predicted proteins | sample MGYA00242768_ERZ504595 | MGnify/ENA primary metagenome ERZ504595 (study PRJEB26092, sample SAMD00036307) | human gut metagenome | host: Homo sapiens | study: EMG produced TPA metagenomics assembly of...
CGTAAAATCCGTGATTGCGTCCATGATAAGGTCATCGGTCATAATTACACCGTCAAATTTGAATTCATTTCTGAGAATATCATGCACCTTTTGTGAAAGTGACGCAGGATATTCGCTGTCCATGCAATTAACTATGTTGTGTGAAACAAGAATACAGTCGCACCGGACTCAATTCCCTGATAAAACGGTTTAAAATCCGTATTTTCAAATTCCGAATAGTCACGGTCATCGTATGCAATTCCCGTGTGTGTGTCGCTGTTATTGCCGTAACCGGGAAAATGCTTCAGAACCGTGCCGAGCTTTTTTGATTTGCTTGTTTCAACAACGGTTCGCACATATCTGTTTTCCATATCAACATCCGAGCTGAAAGAACGGTCATACATAAAGCCGTATTCATCCGAGGTCATATCGCACACGGGAGCAAGATTCACATTGATTCCGAGTGAAAGAAGCAAATCCGCTTTTTCTTCTGCATCATGCTTGACAGCATCCCAACCGCCGTCTGCATAAGTATCTTTTGGAGAAAGAAACGGAGTTTCACGGAGGTTTGGGTTACTGCTGATACGCACAACCGTTCCGCCCTCCTCATCAACGCCGATTAAAAGCGGAATATCCGCCTCGTTCTGATAGCTGTGAATATCGTCAACAACTTCATCTTTGGTTTTACCGTCAAAATCTCTGCCAAACAAGATGTAACCGCCGATATTGTACTCGCTGACCTGTTGCACAGCATCTTCATCGGGGCAGCGTACAAAAAACATCTGCCCCACCTTTTCTTCAAGCGTCATATCGGATATGAATTTATCAAGCTTTCGGTCATTAATTTCTTCGGCTGACATTGTTGTCGGCTGAACAGTCGTCTGCTCTGCAGGCTGTGATTTTTCGGACTGACTGCTGTTTTCGGCACAAGCCGTCATTACAAAAGCCATGCATAATGTAAGCAAAGCAGATGAAGTTATTTTTAATTTTCTGTTAAATATTTTCATAAACGCCTTACGCTTTCTGCATTTTAGTCAGCGCACTGCTTGTGACATATACAAGGCACCTTACCGTTACACCGTTTGCCGTGGTACATGATACTGTGGTTTTGCCCGTTTTGTTGGCTGTAATTTTTCCGCTGTTTTCATCAACAGACGCAACAGTCGGATCTGTTGACGAATAGGTTGTTGAACAGGTCGCCTCACCGTCTGCTACAGAAAGATTCAGCAAGCTTGAATTACCCTCTGAAAGTGAAATTTTATTTTTGCCAAAGCTAACCGCCATTGCAAGAAACTTTACATTCACATTCACATTTTTTGTTTTACCGTCAGATGTCGAAATCGTGATAACCGTATCTCCTATGCCCGTGGCAACAATATTGCCGTTTTCATCAACAGAGGCAACTGACGGGTTACTGCTTGAATAGCTGACATCTATATCTCCCCTCAACTCCGTAATTTCGCTGTTAAGGGTGTAACTTTCAAAAAGTCCCATAGAAATATCGCTTTTCGGCAAAACAAGTTCAGACTTGCTCTGTACTGTTTCGTTAAGCTTTTCGGCAACGATGGGACCGTATATCTTCATATTGGCATATGCAAGAGGGTGAATCCCGTCGCCTTTTTTGGTTGTTGCATTATATCTAAAATACTGTGTTGTAATTTCCTCATTATCATCGGTAAGCTCTGTTTTTTCCGAAAGGTCAACATAGGGAATTTCCCACTTATCAAGTATATTTTTTATTAAAGACCAATACTGTGACTGTTTTGTTCTTGTTGAGCAATTGTGACAGAGTACGAACAGCTTAATTGAGTCTTTATAATTCTTGTCAAGAAAATAGCAAATACTTTCCAACGCACCTGCTGTGGTGTATTCATTGTATTTTCCCGATTTATTATTTATATCGGTCATTGCACCCATTTCAACATTTTTGAACAGGTCATTAAAACCGCCGTCAAGCAGAATAACATCGTAACTGCCTTTCATTTCACGGACACGCTCAAGGATACTTCTGTGGTCTGTGCCGATAAAATCCTTTCTTATTGCAAGAGTTGTGCCGGGAGTGGCCTTGTTGGTCATTGTCATATTATATTTTTCGGCAACATAATTGCAGAAAGAATATGTTGAATTTCCCATTGTGTTCGTACCCGAACCGTAGGCAACGCTGTCGCCGTCACAATACATAGTTCTGCCCGAAAGGTAGTCGGGAGCAGAATACATAGCCTTTGCACACGGAAAAAGCTGTGCGTAAAATTCGTTGCCGACAGCCTGCAAAATAAGATTAACATCATTTTCCGTGATTTTGCCGTCATCGTCAACATCGGCAGCCGTCAGTTCTTCCTCGGTCGAACAGTGTCGATAAGGCTTTTGGCAAGCTTTGCATCAGCTGCATCAACAGTTCCGTTGTTATTAACATCACCGTAAATCACATTGCCCAACGAAACAAAGTTTAGCGAATTATCATTGCAATATTTTTCTGCGACAGTCCCCGAATAGCCTTCAAGAGTGAATGATGAATCGGTTGAATACTGCTGAGTGCTTATTGTCTGCTTACTGTAGGTGTCAAAAACGCCCTTTTTGGTTGAACAGCTTACCGCAAACGAATCATCGCAAATCTGCGTTACGGACATTGGAATGCTCACGGATTTAAGATTTTTACAATTCATAAACGCACCGTAGCCTACAGTTTTTAAACCAAAATTCAGGTTGATTTTTTCAAGGCTTTCACAACCGTAAAAAGCCCACCATTTGATATTTTTTACTGTGTCGGGAATTGTCACTTCCTTGATTTTGCCTGAATAAAAAGCCGTCCTGCCGATCGAGGTTACAGGCTTTGAATCAATGCTGTCGGGAACAGTCACGACTGCATTCTTGCCCGTATAACCGCAAATTTCGGCTGTGTTATCGTCAAGAATTCTGTATTTAAAGTTTTTGTATGTGTGTTCATCGGTTGCGGCAAAAACGGTTGTACCGACACCTGCAACTGATGAAACTATTATTACCGTTGAAAGTAAAAATGATAAAGTTTTTTTGAAATTTCTCATTAAATAGCTCCATAAATCATTATTCCTATATTTACTACAAAATGCAACATTTTGTAAATAGGCAAACAACCTAGAATTACCAAAAATAAAAAAAACAGAGGAACAACATTGAAAGCAATTCAAAGAATGCTCCGGTTAATCCTCTGTATCCTTTATATATTTTTTAAAAAATCAGCCTGCAAGCACAAGCGGAAGAACATCGTTACGGTCAATGTGAAGAACAACCGAAACCTCGTCACAAACCATTTTTTCAGCTTCTTTGAGAAAACGCTCGTCAGTAATGTGAAGTCGTCTGCCCTTTTTGAGCTGGAGCTTACTGTGGAAGTGCATTCTCCTGATAAGCTCAACAAGCTTCATACAATCGCCGCCCGAAATAATCTCCTTGATTTTTTCACATCTTTCGGCTTTATTGTCAATCCATATTTCATTATCGGTTTTCTGTGACAAAATATCTTTAATTTCATCCGAAGAAAGGACAACACGCATTCTTGACACAAGCATTTCATTCTGAGTCGGAACAAAAAGCGTTGAAGAATCCGAGCAAACAGGTTTTAAAACATAGTATTCAATAGAATCCTTTCCGATTTTTTTCGTTGTAATTTCGGTAATCTCACAAACTCCGTTTGAGCCGTAAAGAACAATCTCGCCAATACTGTACATACTCTCACCATCCGTATAATCGCATCATCTTAAATCTCAGATAAACACTGAGTTCTTACAATATTATTGTACCACATTTTGCATAATTTTGTTATAGGCAAAATTACCGAATTTGACAATTTTTTCACTGTGGGAAATTAGAGCATATTCTACCAAAATCCGTTAAAATAGAATTGGTTTAAATCCGAAACAGGGTACAAAATACGCTCTGCGGATATTGTACGAAAAGTCTCTTGGAAATGCAAGGCATTTTAATTGGAGGCGTCGAGGAATTTATGCCTATTGACAAACACATTTAGATAATTTAAAAGGTCAAAAATGTTATTGTTCGGTATATATTTTAAGTTGATAAAAATGTCTGAATCACAGATATTAAATACAATTAAAGGCACGGCGGGTGTTACTGCAACAAAACAAGCGACAGTTTAATTTCTGTCGCTTGTTATTACACTTTATTCTGTTTTTACGGGTTGCCACATAACTATTGACATTAAGTCATAAATGTCAATTCATCAGCAAAAGTCGTTTTATAACGGTTACGGATTGTAGGCTGACCAGTTACCGTTTGAATAAATCTTGCCGACATTCACCGTGAGATCAGCAGTTTGATTTGCACCATTGTTGCTGAAAATCACATTTGTTGCACCTGTCGGCACGGCTATACGGTAGACACCGTCACCGACACTTTCCATTGCTTTTCCAGGCCATTTACCTGCCATATCGGTTGCGGTGCTGTTCCAGAAGTATGCATAGGTGTAGCCTTTTGCATAGACATAAACAGTTGTGGGAGCTGTTGTCGGTTCAACGCTGTAATTTGTCCAGTTACCGTTTGAATAAATCTTGCCGACATTCACCGTGAGATCAGCAGTTTGGTTTTCGCCCTTATTACTGAACACAACATTTGTTGCACCTGTCGACACGGCTATACGGTAGACACCGTCACCGACACTTTCCATTGCTTTTCCAGGCCATTTACCTGCCATATCGGTTGCATCACTGTTCCAGAAGTATGCATGGGTATAGCCCTTTGCATAAACATATGACTTGCCGACTGTTGTCGGTTCGGTTGTGGGAGCAACGTTGTGGGCTGTGTTGTAGGTACTGTCGGTTCTGTTACGGGAGCTGTTGTGACCTCTGTTGACGGTTCCGTAACAGGCTCTGTTGCAGGAGTTTCCGTTGTTGGTTCGGGTGCGGGGACTGTCGGCAACTGACTCGGATCAACATATGTACCGCAGTAACCGCAATTTTCAAACTTTGCAACATAGCATTGAATCAGGGTTGCGTCCTTGATTGAGATTGTGTTATCTCTGTCAACATCTGCCACAACGAGGGCATTGTTTGTAAGATTTTCAAGCTTTACAATATGCTTTTGAACGAGTGTTGCATCGCTGACATCTATTCTTCTGTCAAGGGTTGTATCACCCATAAGAATCATATTATCGGGTATATCCGTGTTGTAATACTCGAACATATAAGTATTGTTGAAGTCATTGTAATCGTTTGCCTTTGAGATTACCCTGACTGAAACAAAGCCTGTGTCATCAACATATGACTTATCAAGCGGAACAGTTACCGTAACGGGGGTATTCTTTGAAACAAAAGGAATGTTCTGTGTGAAGTAAACCTCGTTTGTGTTTCTGTTATAAACCTCAAGAGTTGCAGGAGAGTCATAGCTGAATCTGTTGTACACAACAGCCTTGATGAAGTTTTCATCACCGTCAATATACTGTTCTGCACTGACCGCCATATCGGTATAACCGAGGGTGATATCATATGATGAAGTGTACTTTGCCTTGCTGTCTGTTACGGTAATTGTTATACAACGGTTTACAATCTGTTCGGGTGCTGTGAACGGAACGCTGAACTTCTCGCTTGCACCTGCAGAGAGTGATTTATCTGTTGTTGTATATGTACCGAGTACAGTACCGTCATAGTTCTTTACCGTAAAGGTGAGGTTGCCTGTCGGTTCAAAGCTGTTGTTTGTTACAGATACATCTGCTTTGGCTTCCTTGCCTGCGTTGATTTCGCTGTAGTCAACGCTTGCATCTGTAATTACAGGTTTTGAAACAGAGTCGGCAATTGTTGTAACAAGCTTTGACTCTGTGTTCATATCGTCATCAATTACCTTCGAATCATAATATGTGAATGTAAGCTTGCCGTTAATGTACTCCGGCTCAACATTTTCAATGTAGTTGTCGGATGAAACAAGTGTTACGGGATTTGACCATGTACCGCTTGCCGTGTCAAGATAGAGGGCATTGATTTTGTTCCTGCTCTCTGTGTAAACGATTGCACAGTTGCCGTTTTCATCGTTTACTATTTCAACACCGTTTGCAGCCGAACCTGAAATGTTGCAAATCTCCGTTTTTGCCTGAGACTGAACATCATACTGCATGAGAGTTCCGTTTTCGTACCAAACTACAACGGATTTGTTAAGAACTTCGCCTATTGATATTGCAGTTTCAACATTTTCTGCAATTACATTTGTTTCACCTGTGGCTGTGTTGCAGGCACAGATTGTCTTATCGTCTGTTGTTGAAAGGTCGCCGTCTTTGTCACAGGTGTAAACAACATATTTTGACTTTGAGCTTTCGATAATATCACAGTTGATTACCGTGTCAACATTCTGTGCAACAGCCTGTGGCTGTGACCATGTTCCGTTAGCAAGACTGCTCATCATAATTGAGTTGGAGCTGTCATTAAAGAACGGATTGTTTGAAGAACTGTTCATCCAAATTGCTGTGGGAACACCGTTGATGTCTTTAAGAACAGGGTTTGCATCGTATGTACTGTTGTTTGAAATGCGTGTAAAGTTTTCAAACTTGTTAGACCAAAAACTGAACCTTGCAGAATATACATCAATGTTCTTTACTGTATCGGTAATTGAAGAATCTTCCGAAAGCTCTGTGTTACTCTGGGCATAAACAAGATAAATCTGATCTCCACTTACTGCAAGTGAGTACGACATATCGGCATTTTTGTTGTCATCAAGCTTTGATGCTTTTGACCACTTGCCAGTTGTTGAATCGTAAACGCTGTAGTAAAGTGCGAGTGCATTTGCCGAATTTGTTGCATTTTCGTCAACACTCTGGTAAACCATTACCGCCTTGTCACCGCAGGCTGCAATCTGTGGCTTTGATGCGGAGTATGCATTGTCAAGCAATGCCGTATTGCCGTTGCCGGACTCTATCTCGTCATTCCAACCCGAATTGTAGGACAGCAATTTATCATTTATGTTGTATTTGTCGGCATCATATGCCGCTGCAACAAGTTCGGAATATGCTTTGGCTTTTTTATTTGCATCTCGGTCGTAAATAGTCGTGCTGCCCGACACAATCGGGAATTTTTCGGAATAGAACAACAGCTTGACATACAAACCGACTTCACCGCTCAATTCAACGGTTCTCATTTCAAATGTTTTCCAGATGTCAATGCTAAAGCCTAATTCCGCACTACCGTAAATTCCGGCTGAAAGGCAGTTGACACCAATGCCTGCCTCCAAATCAACTCCGAGGTCGATTTTTAAATCCAAGTAGTCAAAACCATAGGTGTTGTCATCGTTGTTATATGCAAAAGATGCCTCTGCACCTACACCAAGGCTAAATCCTACTTTCATATTGACAGGAATCCAAGCTATAAAGAATTGACTTTCATATTCACATGCAACAGACACACCGATAAACAGCTTACTCTTTGCAAGCTCTAATCCGCCGTCATCTCTTACATTAAATTCAAGAGCACCCATAAGTGAGAAATCAAAGGACGGGTTCTTATCGAACTTAATTCCCTTAGCCTTGCTTGCGAGAAGGTCTTTGTATTCACTTCTGCATTTTTCGACTACTTCGGTGAATGCTGTGTGTCCTTTAAGGCTCTCATAGTCCATATTATCGCTTGAGTCATCCTTTTTGGTCGGATCTTTCTTTTTGATATTTCCGTTTTCAAGTTCCTTTTCAATGTCAAAGTTGACACCAACGGTAACCGTACTCTCAGATCTGTTATATTCATAAGAAAGTCCGAGTTTATCTGTGAACTCAAAATCGAACGATACACCGTTGAGCCAATCAAAAGAAGAATCGCTGAAGAACAGTGAACCTTTTCGGGAAGTTTTACCGAGATATCGTCAGTAAACACTCTTAAGGAATTGATATTGAGTTTGGTCTTTTCAACTTTGCCTGATTTTAATGTTACATACATATATACAGAGTCGCCATCTGTGAAGTCCGAGGCTGTATAAGTATTTGTATAGATATATTCAGATGAATTTACTTTTCTGCTGTTTGCAGTTAATGCTTTGTCATTCTGAACAATATCAATTTTGGAAACCTCGCCATAGATTTTTGATGAGAATGTTATATTTGCGACACTGCCGTCTTTATTCTTAGCATTTGTTCTGATTGTTGCCTTTGAATTCAGAGCGTCTTTGCCGTCAACATTGACATTGACTACGGCAAATTCACCAACACGGTAAAGCTTAACATTTGTGTGACTGCCGAACTGAACTCCCTCAAAGTACATATCCGTATATGAGTAGTAGCCGTCAGCAGTAACTTTTAAGTAAGCCGAGTCGAGGTCTTTTCTGTCCTCTTCCTTGATGATAACTCTTCCTTCGCCATCGGTTTTATATATAAGGTCGGAGTTAAGTTCAACGGTTGCACCCGATATCGGGTTGCCGTCCTTGTCCTGAACATAGAATACATACGCTCCGCCCTCCTCGGGAAACTTTTCAAAATACTTTTCGAGGAAGTAATCTACATCGTGAAGCGAAACCTTTGCGTTTGCACCCATTGACGAAACATCGTCAATTATGTTGTCAATGTACTTGTACGAACCGCCAAGCTTTGCATAGCATGGTAAACAAACTTTTCATTCGGATTAAGTGTTGTTCTCTGCTTGTCCATTTCATATGAAGTGCCGTTTGCATCAACATATTCATCGCAGTAGGACTCGTTGAGTTTTTCCCACTTAAAGCCCTCAAGAGCAAAGTCACCCTTGTTTTCAACAATGATATTGTAGAACACTTTACCGCCGTAGTTATGATTTGCTGCCTCAATGTCAACATCAATTGTTGACGCATCGTGAACCTCAATCGGATTATCGGCTACGAATTTTGCTGAAATCGGTTCGTTGAAATATGAGAGCATTCCGAGGAAGTCGGCTGAGACATCATATGTACCAGCCTTGTCACCTCTGAGAATCCACTTGATTGTTTTCTGAGTCTGTCCCTTGATTTCATCAATATAGACAGAAGCCTTTGGTTCTGACGAATTTGTCTTTACAACGCTGAGGCCGTCAGGAACATTAAGTGTAACCGTGTTGTCAAGTAAGCTGAAATCACTTGACGCATGATTGATAATGTGAAGTGATACGCTGAAGAATTCTTTGAGATATGAGAACTCAACAGGAACATCAATATAAACGATTGTCGGATCTTCAAGACTTGATGAACCCGAACCTGAACCCGAACCTGAACTTCCGCCTGAACCGCTGATTACACAAGGAGTAAGTTTTCTTGTGCCTGATGATGTTTTCACATAAATCGGGTCCGATTTTGCGGTTTTACCGTTCCAATAGATTACCGAATGAATCGGTTCACGCTCATAAACGAGAGTTACATTGATTTTTACAACATTTCTGTTTTCGGCGGCATTGATGTCGATGCCTGCCGCAACAATTTCATCAAATGTCATTTTGTGAATTTCAAATTCACCCGTAACAATCGGTTCGTTGACAAGAACGAGTGTTACACAAGTTTCCTTGCCTGTAACAGAAATATTCTGCTTAACGGGGAGGTAATCTTTTTTGTATGAAGATACAATGTGAGTACCAATCGGAGCTTCAAACACGGCAAGACCGTTTGAATCGGTAAATGCGTGCTGCTGTTCTTCCTCACCGAGATCGATATAAGCGTCTGTGTTTGGAAGAACATTGCCCTTTTCGTCTTTAAGCAATACATTGACTGTGCCGACAAGCTCTCTGCTTGTAACTGTAATTTCCTTTGTCAGCTTGGCTGTGTTGCCGTCACTGTCAGTTACGCTGACAGTAACTTTGTACTTGCCTGTCTTATCGAAATATGGAGTGTTTTGCCCCTTTCGTTCTTTACAACGGCTGTGCCGTCACCAAAGTCAAAGCTGTAGCTACAATTTCGGTATCATCTGTTGAGCCTGTTGCGTCAAACATATACTCACTACCCACTACAACTGTTGACTGACAATCGAGTACGGGAACGGGAGCAATTATGCCCGACACCTTAACAAGTTTGCTTTCGGCACTTGATGAGTTTTTAGCCTTGTCAAAAGTCTCAATCTTGTAGATTACGCTCTTGTCGGAAACGGCAATTTCATTATCGTTGTAGGTGTATGAATTCTTTCCGCTTTCAGCCATTACGGAATCGTAAAGCACATATGACTTGTCATTTGCACGCTTTCTATATATATAGAAGTGAGAAAGATCATCTGCATCACAAGACCATGTAAGGTTGAAGATATTATCGTCTTTTTCAACAAGCTTTACATCCTTGATTTCGGGAGCATCCTTGTCAATTGTGTAGGTTGCGGTTTTTTCATCAGCCTGATTGCCCGATGAATCGCTTGCCGTAACCTTGATTGTAACCTCTGTGCCGCTGTTAAGCTCATCAAGAGGAAGAGCAACCGTTGCGGTACAGTTATTCTTTGAGTTACCTGCAATTTCTTTGATTGTCTGATATGAACTGAAAAGTCCGTTTGTTTTATACTCAATTTTCAGGTTGCTGAGTTTTGCATTATCCGATGCGGCAACCGTGACGGAGTTGTTGTTATTACCTATTCTTGTGCCGTCAACAGGTGAGAGATCATAGATAACAGGCTTTTCGGTATCGTCCTTGACTTTGCATGATACAACCTCCGACTGTTTGCCGACATTGCCCGCAAGGTCAACAGCCTCAACCTTGTAGTAGTAGGTAGCACTGAAATCTACATTTTCATCATATGTATTGACAGTCTTTACATTGTTTTTCAAAAGGGTAAATTCACCGTCAGCGCTGTTGCTCTTGTACACTCTGTAATAAGCAAAGCTGTTGTCGTCTGTAATTGCATTCCACGAAATGTTTACGAATGACGAACCTCCCTCTGTTTCACCCGATGATGCCGTAACACCTGTGGCTGAATCGGAGCTGTTCTGTCAACAACATATTCGTAGCAGGTAAGGTCTTTATCCTCGGTCACATTGCCGTAGCTGTCATAAACCTTTGCCCTTACAAAAACAGAACCTTCCTCATAGTTTTTGAGGTCAAGTTTGCAGTCGAATGTGCATTTTGCAGACTCACCTGTTGCCTTTATTTCGGAAACCGTTTTCCAGCTTTCCTTGTCTGTTGAAGTCTGGATTTCGATTGATTTTACTCTGTAATCATCTTCTGCTGTGAATCTGAGGTTGATTTCGGATTTGAAATAACCCGGATCGGGAGTAATTTTTGTTACCTTTGGACAAATTGTATCTTTCAAAGTTGTAACTGTGATTTCTTCCGAAGGAGTGCCTCGGTTAGAACGCTTGTCATAGCCGATTACACGGTAAACATAATCGTGTTCGGGAGTAAGACCGCTGAGGTTTACACCGAGGTTTGTGCTTGTTCTTGAAACGCTCTTCCATACTCCGTCAGATTGTTTACATTCAACAACGAAGTATGAAATATCATCGTCCGAAACATCGCTCCATGAAAGTGTTGCCGTTGTGCCGTCAACTGCAATACACTTGACATTCTTGACCTGTTCGGGACCTTGAT
>ENA-OQDE01001112-OQDE01001112.1-human-gut-metagenome-genome-assembly--contig:-NODE-1112-length-11431-cov-5.164367_pt1 | contig 11431 bp, 18 predicted proteins | sample MGYA00242768_ERZ504595 | MGnify/ENA primary metagenome ERZ504595 (study PRJEB26092, sample SAMD00036307) | human gut metagenome | host: Homo sapiens | study: EMG produced TPA metagenomics assembly of...
GTGTGTTTTTTCTTATCTTCTTAAGTATCATTATAGTGAGCCGTACGCCATCTGCAACAACAATATTGGGGCAAACGATAATTATATTGAGGTGATCTTCGATTTTTTCTTGTTTTTTTTCCCTTTTTGCCGCATACTTTACTTATCGTATGATTTTTAATGGATTTTATGGATTGGAGGTACGTTTCATGCAGATCCGCATGGATAAAGAAAACCGTGAGCTGAAGGCCCACGGCAGCTATGAATTTCCTGTCAACATCAGTTACGAACAGCTCTCCCGCTACGAGCGCGGCTCCTTTTCCTGGCACTGGCACCCGGAAATTGAGCTGACGTTTGTCCTCTCGGGACAGATCGGATATCAGGTCAACGGCAAATCGTATGTCTTAAAAGAAGGGGACGGCATTTTCTGCAACACGAATGCGCTTCACAGCGGCCACATGATCGACGGGATGGACTGCGTCTATATTTCAACCACGTTCGCCCCGCGCTTTCTCTATGGTTTTTCAAACAGTGTGATCCAGACGCGCTACGTCGAACCGGTGCTGACGGATATGCAGCTCGCCTCCATCGTCTTTTCGCCGGAGATCGACTGGCAGAACCAGGTACTTGCCTGTATGCACCGCATCTACGACCTCTCGCTTTCACAGCCGTCCGCGTTTGAGATGGAAATCCAGGAGCTTCTGCTGTCGATCTGGATTGAGATTTACCGCCACGCATCGTTTTCCGGTGAATCCCAGAACACGGCGGCAGCGCGTGATGTTGAGCGGCTCCGCATTCTGCTCGACTACATCCACCGCCATTATATGGAGCATCTGACGCTCGAGGATCTCGCCGCACAGATCCACATCTGCCGCAGTGAATGCTGCCGTTTTTTCAAGAAATGCATGAACGAATCCCTGTTTGACTATCTTCTCGATTACCGTATTGAAAAAAGCCTGCCGCTCCTTCTCGAGCGCCAGGCCAGTATCACTTCCGTAGCGGAACAGACCGGATTTTCCAGTCCTGCCTATTTTTCTAAAATTTTCCGGCAGCAGATGGGCTGCTCGCCGAGCGAATACCGGAACCGCGCGGATCACACGTAACGTTCAGCGCTGCACCGAGATTTCATTTCCTGCTGCCCGGCTTTTGATCCGCTCTCACAATCCACCCTCTCCCAAAACGAATGGATTACCTCCGGGAGGCTGCTGCGCTGCACAATCCGGCAGTCCTCCCATTCTCTTGGGAACAGCTCGCGGTACTCCCGGTTTCGGAACCGCTCGTCGAGCAACAGAATCACACCCGTGTCCTCCGTCGTACGGATCACGCGCCCTGCCGCCTGCAATACTTTATTCATGCCGGGATAGCGGTACGCGTAGTCGAAACCGTTCTCTCCGCTGCGGTCAAAATATTGCTTTAAAAGTTCTCTCTCCGGCCCCACCTGCGGGATTCCGGCTCCCACAACGGCCGCGCCGATCAGCTTTTCCCCGTCCAGATCAATTCCCTCCGAGAAAATGCCTCCCATGATACAGAATCCCACCAGCGTTTTCTCGTTGTCTTTCGCAAACGCTTCCAGAAACGCTTCTCTCTCCTGCTCCCGCATCGCCGACTCCTGGATCAGGCAGGTCACGTTTTCATCTGCATACAGTTCCTCATAGACCGCATAGACATCCTGCATCAGGCGGTATGACGGGAAGAACGCCATATAGTTGCCCTTCCGGCTCTGGATCATCTCATTCAGATAGGCAGCGATCTTCTCAAACTCTGCGCGGTTTCTCCGCTGATACTTCGTGCTGACCTCGCTTCCGATCGCCAGACACCGCTTCGCGGGATCAAACGGGGACTCCACGTAAATCGCGTAATCGTCCGTATTCGTGCTGAACATCTTCTTATAATACTGCACCGGCAGCAGCGTCGCGGAAAAGAAGACGGCCGACCGCCCCTGGTTGATACACTGCTGCAGATTCTCCGCCGGGTTGACGCAGAACAGGCGCAGTGCAAAATCGCCGTTATCGAGATAACTCGTGTAGATCAGATAATTTTCATCCACTAAATTGTAAATCTCGGAAAAATTTCGCAAGTTAAAGTAAAATTCCAGAACCTGCTTCCGGATTTCGCTTGTCTTATGCGCTTCCAGCCAGCTCGCCAGTTCTTCCAGCAGCTGATTGACCATCATAAGAAACGTCGATACGCTTTCCAGCTCCGTGCAGGAATCGCACTCTCTTTTGTAGACGAGCATCTGGTGATTGCAGCGATTCAGCGCCTTCTCGAGCTTTTTGCCCGGTGCATACGGGCGGAGGAGCTGGCGGACCTTTAAAATCTCCTCTTTGACGAGCGTGGCACTGAACATATCGCGGCCCCGCTCGACCAGGTTGTGCGCCTCGTCGATCAGAAAGATGTAGTCACCCTTCGTTCCTTCTGCGAAAAAGCGTTTTAATTTCGAGGTCGGATCAAACGCATAGTTGTAATCGCAGATCACGCCGTCCACCCACGAAGCCACATCAAACTGGAACTCGTGCGGGCAGACGTTCCATTTTTCCGCCTGGCGCAGGACTTCCTCTCTTGTGTAGGAATCGCATTCCGTCAGCATCTCGTACACCGCCGCGTTGATCCGGTCAAAATGACCTTTCGCGCGCGGGCAGTGGAGCGGATCGCATTCGGGCTCATCGAGGATGCACATTTTTTCTTTTGCGGTCAGCGTGATTGCTTTGAACTGCAGTCCCTTCTCTTTTAGAATGGAGACCGCCTCCTCTGCCACGGTACGGGTGATGGTTTTCGCAGTCAGATAAAAAAGACGGTCGCCGCAGCCTCTCCGATCGCGCGGATGGCCGGAAAGACCGTGGACATTGTTTTTCCGATGCCGGTCGGCGCCTGGACGAAGAGTTCTTTTTTCCGCAGAATGGTACGGTAGACGCCGCTCACCAGTTCCCGCTGGCCTTTCCGGTACGGGAAGGGGAATTCGAGGTGCTGCATTGAGCATCTCGCGCTTTCTGCCACTGGTACTGGAATTCCGCCCATATAAACCAGGCGTCGAGTAGCTCACCGAACCACTGCTCCAGTTCCGGGAGCTTGTACGTCTGCAGAAAATGGCGGATGCGCCAGTTGGAGTGCTCCGGCTTTACCTCTTCTTTGGTGAGCGGGCGCAGAAGGCCTTCCTCCTCGGAGGAGAGCAGGGTGTACGTCATCAACACGCCCATCTCCTCTTTGCGGTTCTGAAGGCCGTAGATGTAAGCGTAGCACTTCGCCTGTGCCAGATGTACCGGAACCGGCTCTTCCATCGTTTCGAGGTCACGGTACGTTCCCTTGATCTCCTCGATCACGGTCGTGGTTCCGTCCTCGTACATGCCGTCTGCTCTTCCCTCGACGCGCAGGATGAAATGCTCATATTCTTTTTCGTGAACCAGCGGAACCTCCGCACGGTAATCGGCGCCCCGTTTTTTCTGAATCTGCTGATGCACCCGCGTTCCCGCCTGCATGCATCGCGCTCGCCAAAACCTCCCGACGAGTTGTCCAGATCCCCGCTGCGCAGAATAAACTCCACCAGATTCCGCACGGAAATCCGGATCTCTTTCTTCTTCTCTTCCACTAGCCCGCTCCTTTTCTAACCAGACTATTCAGAGCCCCATCTCGATTCCGCTGCGCTGCATCTCGATGTGGCTTCTCGCCATATGAAATTCCAGAAAAGAACGCTCATTCATGCAAGCATGATTCGTGTCCTTTTCTGGAATTTCGCATGGCTCTGAATAGTTATCATTATACAGAAAAAAGGAGACTGCCGCAACAGTCTCCTTTTTTCTCTCTGAAGTTATGTGTCTCGTGTGATTAGTTTTTCTTCAGAAAGTCCCCTGCGCAAATTCTGTCTCTACTCTCGCTGGCGGCGCAGGCTGAATTTTTTTCGTTTCCCTTAATAAAATTTATGCTACAGCAAATTTCTGCAGGGTTTTATTGAATGCCGGACTGTCACCATAGCAGTGTACGGTGAGATCACGGTTCAGATCCATGCTGAGGATGCCAAGAATGGATTTGCATCAATAATAACGCGGTTGTAAAAAATGTCAATATCAAAATCACATTTGGAAGCTGCTTTTACAAACTCCTCTACTTCCTCAGTTCCATTGAGTCTTACTACGCAGTGTGACATACGATTCACCTCTTTCTTAATCAATAGCTGTTTGTTTTCCTATCGTTGAGGTAGATTATGCACTTTTTCTCTTTAAATGTCAATATTGAATTTATTTCCTTGTTTTTGCCATATTATGCATGTTTTTTATGCAAGTTTTTCTCATTAACCCTTCATATTTGTCGCTTTTTGTCTCATTTGCGCAGTCGTGTGTAACCGGTTACACAAAATCCGTTTAAAATAAAATAGTTTTTGCCAAAAGAAACGTAAAAATCTTGTCAAAAAAACCCGCTTTTCCTTGTAAAATCAAGGAAAAACGAGTTTTTCATGCCATTACTTGCTTCTATATTTAATGATTAGATGTTGATCTTTGCAATATCGGTGTTATCCACTTCTGCAAATCTTCCTTCGTCCACCAGCTCGGCAAACTCCGGATGAATCGGCATTTTGCCGAGAACCGGCACGCCGATCTCGGCTGCGATCTCGTCGATGTGGCTTTCGCCGAAAATGGACAGCTTTTTGCCGCAGTCCGGACATACGAGGTAGCTGTAGTTCTCTACGATACCGAGCACCGGAACGCTCATCATCTGTGCCATCTTGTAGGCTTTCATGACGATCATGCGCACCAGATCCTGCGGGGAAGATACGATCACTACGCCGTCTACCGGAAGAGACTGGAAAACGGTCAGCGGAACATCACCGGTTCCTGGCGGCATATCGACGAAGAGATAGTCCAGGTCGCCCCAGATGACGTCGGTCCAGAACTGTTTTACGGTTCCTGCGATGACAGGTCCTCTCCAGATGACCGGCTCTTCCTCGCCCGGAAGCAGGAGGTTGATGGACATTACCTTTACGCCGTTTGCTGCAACTGCCGGGTAAACGCCCTTGTCATCTACGTTTGCAGGTCCTTTCAGGCCATACATTTTCGGGATGGACGGTCCTGTGATATCGGCATCGAGGATACCAACCTTGTAGCCTCTTTTGCTTTCTGGTTTGCCAGAGATGCGGTTACCATGGATTTACCAACACCGCCCTTGCCGCTGACAACGCCAATGACATGTTTGATCGAAGAATCGGCATTCAGATCAATATGAAAATCCGGTTTGCCCTGTCCTGCTTTGCTTGGACATCCTTCGCAGCTTTCTTTGGAACAGCTCGAATTGCTGCATTCTTTTGCCATGTTTCTTTCCTCTTTTCTTGTTTTTCTTGCTTATTTGACAAAGCGGTCGATCGCCTTATTCAGCTCCTGAATCGCTTTTGTGTCCCCATGCTCGACTGCATCGACGATGCAATGTTCAATGTGATCCTCCAGGATAATTTTTCCTGTATTGTTAATGGCCGCCTTCACGGCAGACAGCTGGATCAGAACCTCAGTGCAGTCCCGGCCTTCCTCTACCATCGCTTGATCGACTCCATGTGTCCGATCGCGCGGGAGAGGCGGTTTAAGACTGCTTTTGTATTTGTATGATGGTGCCCGTGGGCGTGATCGTGGGAATGCTCGATCACGGTGCCGTCTTCCAGCACATGCACATGCGTGTGTTTTTCTTCACTCATCGTTTTTTTCTCCGCTTTTCTGGTATTTTCTGCGCGATTCAGATTTCTGTAAACGTAAACCGCTGGCGGATGCCGGAGGTCTCAATGTCAAAGACCAGAGATCCGTCCGCTTCCACCGTTTTTTCATATTTTAAGTTTTTGTCCGGAAATTTCTGACGGATATACGCCTCCGGGTCATCCGTCTCAATCTCGTCGAAAAAGACGTCCCGCATCTGATTATTGGCACACTCATTAAAAATCTCCCAGACGGTCTCGTACTCTTTTTTCATCCTGTCACTCTCCGTTTCGTAAGACTTCTCCGCACTGGCTCCACTCGCCAAGCAGCCGCTCCACAGACCATGCGGCGTTCGCGGGACTCGTCGACGGAAGACGAACCGCTTCCCGTCCCAGCTGCTTCTCCTGGTACTTCCGGTAATACTTCCACGCGGTCGCCCCGTTGCAGTAAATCTGCCGGATATCGGCGCATTCCAGAATGTCCTGCAGCGGATTCGGCACAACATCGCGGATGCTCGCATCGCTCGAGCCTGTGATGACGCAGGACGCGATCACATCCCAGACAGCGATATGATTCCGGAGCAGAAACGCCTTCTTCTCCTCCACGGTCTGCGGCACCTCTTCCCCGCACACGGCTGCCGTCACTTTCCAGAAACGGTTCTGCGGATGGCCGTAAAAAAATCCGGTCTCCCTGGATTTTACGGACGGAAAACTGCCGAGAATCAGAATCCGGGAATCGGCGCGGTAAACCGGCGGAATCGGATGCACCGCCGGGTGCTCATTTTTGTTCTCGTCAGGTCGGCTCATCTTCATCAAACTCCACTACCGTATAGAATCCTCTCGGTGTCTCTTTTACTTCTTTTACGATTCCCTTCCGGGACTGCAGCCTCTCATACGCTTGATAATTCCTGCTCATGGCACTGCCGGGGTAATCGTATAATAATAGGAGGTAGGCAGTGCGCTTTCTGTCACGTTGACTTCCTGGCCTTCCTCGAGAAGTCCCTGTCGCTCCATTTTAAATTCCATCTGCCGCATATTCCTCATCCTCCTTTTTGCAGCGGGCAAAAGATACGCCCATGGGGTATTTTATCACACTTTTCCGAAAAAGAACAGGGGTTTTCGACAGAAAAAGGGCGGTACCGCCCTCTTCCTGCTTATTTTTTATTCTTCAGAAAGTGCTACTCTCTCTTTGATGATACATGTGCGAAAAAAAGAAAGAATCCGGCCGCCCAGAGACCGGATTCTTTCTTCTTATATAAATATAAAACGCATTTCTTTTTAGTGATGGAACAGACGGATTCCTGTAAATGCCATCGCCATGTTGTACTTGTTGCAGCACTCGATGACAGCGTCATCACGAACCGATCCGCCCGGCTCTGCGATGTACTGGACGCCGCTCTTGTGTGCGCGCTCGATGTTGTCGCTGAACGGGAAGAAGGCATCGGAACCTAAGGTTACGCCCTTCATCTGGTCGAGCCATGCACGTTTCTCTTCTCTTGTGAAGACTTCCGGTTTTACTTTGAAGATCTTCTCCCATGCGCCGTCTGCGAGAACATCCATGTACTCCTCGCCGATGTAAACGTCGATCGCATTGTCACGGTCTGCGCGGCGGATGCCGTCTACGAACTGCAGATCCAGCACCTTCGGGCACTGACGCAGGAACCAGTTGTCGGCTTTCTGTCCGGCAAGACGGGTGCAGTGCACACGGGACTGCTGGCCTGCGCCGACACCGATGGCCTGACCGTCTTTGACGAAGCATACGGAGTTGGACTGGGTATATTTTAAGGTAATCAGTGCAATCTTCAGATCGCGTTTTGCTGCTTCCGGAATCTCTTTGTTCTCGGTTACCACGTTGGAGAGCAGCTCATCGTCGATCGGCAGCTCCTGGCGGCCCTGCTCAAAGGTAATGCCGAAGACCTGTTTGTGCTCGAGCGGAGCCGGACGGTAATTCTCGTCGATTTTGATGACGCAGTAGTTACCTTTTTTCTTTGCTTTCAAGATTTCCAGTGCTTCATCGGTAAATCCCGGAGCGATGACACCGTCAGAAACCTCACGTTTGATCAGAGATGCGGTGTCTTTGTCGCAGACATCAGAAAGTGCGATAAAGTCGCCGAAAGAAGACATACGGTCTGCGCCTCTGGCTCTTGCATAAGCGCATGCTAACGGAGAAAGCTCTCCCATATCGTCTACCCAGTAAATTTTACGCAGGGTCTCGTCCAGCGGAAGACCTACGGCTGCACCTGCCGGGGAAACGTGCTTGAAGGAAGTTGCTGCCGGAAGACCGGTGGCTGCTTTCAGCTCACGTACCAGCTGCCAGCCATTGAAGGCATCCAGAAAATTGATATAGCCCGGACGGCCGCTTAATACTTCGATCGGAAGATCTCTGTCATCATCCATGTAAATTCTGGAAGGTTTCTGGTTCGGGTTGCATCCGTATTTTAACGCTAATTCTTTCATGATTTTCTCCTTTCGCAAAACACTCGATTTCTTATTTATTTTTATTCACGATTCTTGTCTCATACTTGCCGGTTGCAATGTCGATATAGCGTGTGAAGAGGGACACCTTGTTGTCCTCGTTTAAGCTGCTCCAGAGCAGTTCGGTGAAAGCATCGATGTCATCCGGAATCTCGACCAGTTTTGGCTCACCCTCAAAGCTTGGCAGCGGATTGCCGTCGTGCATGTAGGTGTGGATGAAATGGCCTTCCCCTGCTACACAGTTATCATAGGAGAAGGTGTAGCGGTTGCACTGGGAAGGATCGCCGTTATTGCTCTTTAAGATCGACATCTGGTAGCCGTACGTTCCGTTCTCTACGTGCATCACACCGGAAATACGAGGAGTGTAGTTCGGTGCATCCGGCTCAAACTCTCTGCTTCTAAGGGATACCTCAAACGTTTTTCCCTGCTCCAGTCCTTCGTATACGGTATCGGTCTGGTCTCCGTTTGTTACGATCGTATCATTTCCCAGAACGCGTACCGGTGCGTAGATGATCAGGCTCGGATCTTCCAGCTTCGACGGATCAAACGCCTGTGTGCGGATTCCCTCACCCTCCTCAACAAAGACACGGTTGCGGCTGTTCTGGCTTCTGCCCATAATAAAGTATCCGGCAACGGCTTTTGTGCCGTCTTTGGATCTGCCGATCACAATTCCTCTTCCTGGATATGCATTTCCTTTTAATTCCTGTTCCAGTGATACTTTTTTCATCTTCTGATCTCCTTTTCAAGGTGGCTGGAATGGGATTTTCTGTTTTTGGATAAAAAAACAGACCCACTCCCCCAAGCATTCTTCTGCCCAGACGGTCGGCCTCTTCTCACGCTATACTCCCTGTGGTCATTTCCACTTCCGTCAGTCGTATAACTGCCTTTACCTTAACATGGAAAATCCCGCCTGTCAAGGGACACGGCGGGATTTTCTTAAAATAAAATTTTCAGAATGCACGAAGACAGCTCCGGTGGATTCTGCAAATGTGCGGGTGAACGTCAACTTAGAACCCCTCTCTGTGACGCTCTTTTCGCAGTTCATAGCGGCGTTTTCCGCCCTCCCACTCGGCCTCCTGCTCCGGGGATTCCAGAATCAGGCCCGGGACGGGAAGTGCGCGGCCGTTCTCGTCGATGGCCACCATCACCACGTAGGCACGGTTGATCATTTTCCGAATGCCGGTCGCAAGCTCTTCCACGTACGTGTCGACGCGCACCTCCATTGAGGTGCGTCCGACATACGTCACTCTTCCGACCAGTACGACGGTGTCGTTCAGAAAAGCAGGATGCTTGAAGTTCAGATTGTCGATGCACGCGGTGGTGATTTCGTGGCCGCAGTGGCGGCGTCCCACCAGACCGGCAAGCTCATCGATCCACGCGACCAGCTGGCCGCCGAACAGACGGCCATAGCCGTTGATATGGCGGTGCATCAGAAGATACGACTGCTCTGTCTCAGAATCTTTTACGCGTTTCTCTGCCATTTCTTCCATTTTACCAATACGCTCCTTTTCACATCCTGTTTTTGTATCTTTATACGTTCGCAAGCGCCTGATCAAGGTCTGCAATGATATCGTTCACATCCTCAATGCCGACTGACAGACGGATCAGATCCGGCAGAACACCGGCTTCGATGAGCTGCTGATCGTTCAGCTGGCGATGGGTATGGCTTGCCGGGTGCAGAACGCAGCTTCTTGCATCGGCAACGTGTGTTACAATTGCTACCATTTTCAGGCCGTTCGTGAAGCGCATCGCGCCGTCTCTTCCGCCCTTTGGTCCGAAGCAGAGAACGCCGCAGGTTCCGTTCGGCATGTATTTTTCTGCCAGCGCATGGTATTTGCTGTCTGCAAGGCCTGCGTACTCAACCCATGCTACCTTCGGGTGGTTTTTCAGGAACTCTGCCACTTTCTCGGCATTTCTGCAGTGACGCTCCACGCGCAGGTGCAGGTCTCCAGACCGACATTCGTCAGGAATGCATTCTGCGGGGACTGGCACGCTCCCATATCACGCATCAGCTGTGCGGTTGCTTTTGTGATATACGCTTTTTTACCGAATTTCTGCGTATAAATCACGCCGTGGTACGATTCGTCCGGTGTAGTAAGGCCCGGGAATTTGTCTGCATGCGCATCCCAGTCGAAGTTTCCGGAATCGACAATCGCTCCGCCGAGCGCCATTGCATGGCCGTCCATGTATTTTGTGGTGGAATGGGTGACAATATCTACACCGAACTCGAACGGACGGCAGTTGATCGGGGTTGCAAAGGTGTTGTCGCAGATCATCGGAACGCCGTGCTCATGTGCAAGTTTAACAAACTTGTCAATGTCAAGTACAACACCTGCCGGGTTGGAAATCGTCTCGGCAAAGACAGCTTTGGTGTTCGGCTGGAATGCTTTTTCCAGCTCCTCTGCCGGCGCATCCTGGTCCACGAGAGTAGTCTCGATGCCGAATCGTTTTAAGGTAACGGCGAGCAGGTTGGAGGTTCCTCCGTAAACCTTTGCCGCGCAGACAACGTGGTCGCCTGCCTCACAGATGTTGGTAACAGCAAGCATCGTTGCCGCCTGGCCGGAAGATGTGAGCATGGCTGCCACGCCGCCCTCCAGATCGCAGATTTTCTGTGCTACGACGTCGTTCGTCGGGTTCTGCAGACGGGAATAGAAATATCCCTCCTCCTCCAGATCGAACAGTTTTCCCATTTCCTCGCTGGTTGCATATTTGAATGTTGTGCTCTGGTAAATCGGAAGTACACGCGGCTCACCGTTTTTCGGCTGCCATCCTCCTGTACACAGATTGTGTCCTGGCTGTATCCCATAATTTTTCTCCCTTCTGTAAGTGAAACCGGTCCACCGGGCCGATTTCTGCTGTGCTCAGCGCCATAATAATACCCCCACCGGGATGCCCGGGCGAGGGTATCACTTTTTCCTATTATAACTCTGTTTGTTCTTTCCTGCAACTATATGCGCACAGATTTAGGAGAGATATTCATCCACATATTTCTGGATATTGGAAGCATTCACAATCTTCTGCGCCTGGCCGTCCTCCACAACGAGAAGAGTCGGTGCCTGCATGATGCCGTACTGTGCGGCAAGATCCGGGTGACGCTCTGCGTCGATCACCTCATACTGCTCCTCGGCGAGCATTTCTTTTGCCATTTTGCAGTTCGGGCAGGTGCTTGTCGTGAACAGGTACATGCCGTCTTCCTCGATTTATCTGCTGCTGCAGCGGCTTTCGGCTCTTCTTTTCCAGCGGCCTGCTCTGCCAGTTTCTCTGCTGCACCGTACGATTTCATTTTCTGCTCCGGCGATTTGGAGTGGATGG
>ENA-OQDE01001114-OQDE01001114.1-human-gut-metagenome-genome-assembly--contig:-NODE-1114-length-11429-cov-1.596620_pt1 | contig 11429 bp, 13 predicted proteins | sample MGYA00242768_ERZ504595 | MGnify/ENA primary metagenome ERZ504595 (study PRJEB26092, sample SAMD00036307) | human gut metagenome | host: Homo sapiens | study: EMG produced TPA metagenomics assembly of...
CCAGGATCTACGTTTAAACCGATCACGGCAGCAATTGGCATGGATGCAGGGAAGCTTGATCCAAATGAAAACAAAGGATATGTGGGACTAAGCTGGCAGAAAGATGCAAGTTGGGGAGAATATATGGTTACAACACTGACCGATTATGGAAGCGAGGTCAACTTGCAGAATGCGCTTGTCTATTCGGATAATATTTACTTTGCACGTGCAGCGCTTGATATTGGGGCGGATACGATGATCGAGGGCATGCGCCAGGCAGGATTTGAAGAAGAACTGCCATTTGACATCGGTGCACAAGTATCTACATTTGGAACAGACAGTAAGATTTCTTCTGAAATTCAGCTGGCAGATACAGGATATGGGCAGGGAGAATTACTTGTCAATCCAATTCATCTTGCGTCCATTTACTCTGCATTTGTCAATGAGGGAAATATGATTCTTCCGGTACTACAGATGGAGGAAGGACAGCAAGCAGAGTATTGGAAAAAAGATGTATTTACGAAGGAGACGGCAAAACAGATTCAGAGTGATCTTGTGCAGGTTATTGAGAATCCGACTGGAACTGGAGCAGGCGGAAGAATCGAGGGAGTTTCCCTGCTTGGAAAGACCGGAACAGCCGAGACAAAAGGAAGTCAGGAGGATGCAGGAGCTCTTGAATATGGATGGTTTGCATGTGAAACGACAGAGGGGGAAGAGCGGCCGCTGTCTGTAATCGGAATGGTAGAAGATGTACAGAAAAAAGGTGGAAGTAATTATGTTGTGTCAAAAGTCAATGCCATCATGGAGTCGTATTATGCAAATTGATCAAAAAGAGCATGATTTTTTGTGAATTTCCATAATTTTATAAAAAATATTGACAGATACTGTCGACAGTTTTATAATAAAAACAGCGTTAAATAAGAAAAAGAAGGAGGTAAAACTATGAACGCAAAGAGAACAATAAATTCAATGGATTGTACAACAATATACAGCAACCGTTTGGAACGTTTACCTCAGGAGAATCTTTTTAGAGTAAAGTAAGAATAGAAAGATTGTGCTTTCTTTTTGTGCAAAAGCTGTGGTATGCGTGCCACAGCTTTCTTTTTTTAGGAATTTCCTGGAAAAGAAGCGTTTCTGGGTGGATATCTTTGGAGAGATATCTATTCTGGGAGAATCTTGCAGAAAACATAGAAGAAGCACATCTTATAGAGGAAGTTTGATCCGCAATAGGGAAAATCAGGATGTGCACCAGGCATGTCCTTTTTTTGTGGGAAATTTCATCTTTTAATCAAAATTTTCAGTAGATTCCTGGCGGAGCACAGAAGTGTGGCGCTTTGGAAGAGAAAAAGATTCTTAGGAGCGAAAAAGGTCTGTTGTATAAGAGAGGAAAGGAGAACGGGGAAACTTATGAAAAAAATATCAAAATATCTGTTGGAAAGTGGTATGTGTATGCGTTTGCAATCGGCTGCTTGGTCATCAAGGTCAGTCTTGACATGCTGTCTCCACAGATTACAAAGCGTATGATTGATGATGTGATTGGAAAGGGACAGAAGGAAATTTTTCCAATGCTACTTTTGGAGTCTTTTTCATCGGAGTAGGAAGATGTGTTTTTGGATATCTTCAAGAATTTACTTTTGACCGGGTGGGATCGGAGATCGCGATGGATATTAGAAGAAGGCTGTTTGATCATATCCAGTCGTTGTCCATGCGGTATTTTAACAATACAAATACTGGAGAACTGATGTCGAGGGTCAAAGATGATGTAGATAAAATATGGGGATCACTGACTTATATCAGCATGTTGATCGTAGAAGTCATCTTTCATACCAGTGTGATTTTGGTTTGTATGTATCGCCTTGACAGAGGTTTGTTTCTTATTCCGGTGATCGCAATGCCAATGGTAGCGCTGTTTGCAATTATGATGGAAAAGAAGCTTGGAAATGTGTATGAGGAGATTAGTGAAGAAAATGCTGCTCTGAATACGGTGGCGGAAGAAAATCTTGCCGGAGTGCGTACCGTCAAAGCATTTGCAAGGGAGAAATTTGAGATCAGAAATTTTTATCTCACAACAAGCGTTATTACGAACTGAATATGAAGCAGTCTAAAGTGCTGGTTCGATACCAGCCATTATTTCAGGCAATCACAAAGCTGCTTCCAGTTATTGTTATTATTTTTGGCGGACACCGTGTGATAGAGGGAAAAATCACACTGGGAACGCTCGGGGCATTTGTGGAATATTCAATGAACATCGTCTGGCCGATGGAGATGCTAGGATGGCTGTTCAATGACTTTGCGGCGGCAGTTGCATCCAATGAAAAGCTGAAGAAGATTTACCGACAATATCCGGAAATTACAGAGCCTAAGAGCCCGGAAAGACTGGAGAATGTAAAGGGGAATATCACATTTGAACATGTTTCTTTGGAACTTGACGGACATTCCATTTTGCGAGACATATCCTTTGATCTGCCGGCAGGAAAGACGCTCGGGATTATGGGAGAAACCGGTGCGGGAAAGACTTCTGTCATCCATGTACTTCAGCGGTTTTATGATGTCACGGGAGGAAAGGTCCTTTTGGATGGGAAGGATATTCGAAAACTCCCACTTCATCAGTTGAGAAGAAGCATTGCGCTTGTTATGCAGGATGTCTTCTTGTTTTCAGATACGGTGGAAGAAAATGTACGGTTTGGAAAGCGGGGAGAAGTTTTGCGGGAAGAAGTGGTTGCCTCTCTTGATTGTGCGGAGGCAAAAAATTTCGTAGAGCGTATGGAAAGCAGGTATGACACGCTGATCGGTGAGCGCGGGGTAGGGCTTTCCGGTGGTCAGAAACAGAGAATCAGCATTGCCCGGGCGATTGCAAAACGTGCGCCGATCCTCGTATTAGATGATTCGACTTCTGCACTCGATATGGATACCGAGCGTCAAATCCAAGAGAACCTACGGAATGTGACAGATGTGACAAAGATTATCATCGGACACCGGGTTTCTTCAGTGCGAGATGCAGATGAAATTCTGATTTTACAAGATGGAAAAGTGGCAGAGCGGGGAACGCATGAAACATTATGGGAGAAAAAGGGAATTTATTATCAAACCTGTCAGATACAGGGGGAAGTTATTTAAAGGAAGGAGAGAAAAACGATGGCGGTAAATGCAACGAGAACAGATGAGCAGGTCCAGACAGTGTCAAAGAGAAAGACTCTGGCGCGGATGTTCTATTATCTGCTCGCATATAAAAAGCAGGTCGTGGCAGTGCTGATGATTATGCTTGTATCAGTTGTGATCACACTGATCAATCCGCTGATCATCCAACAGGCGATCGACGTTTATATTGCAGGAGAAGACTGGCATGGGCTAAAAAGGCTTGGCATTGTGGCAGTTCTTTTGAACCTGACACTTGTCCTGCTTGTGAAAATACGTATGTATATTATGGCGAAGGTGTCAAATGAGGTGCTTCTCACAATCCGTGAAGAATTGTATACGCATATCCAGACACTGAGTTTTCAATTTTTGACAGCAGACCGACCGGGAAGATTCTTGCAAGGATCATTGGGGATGTCAATTCTTTGAAGGAGGTGCTGTCAAACAGTGTCACGACACTGATTCCGGATTTTATCACAATCTTGTCGGTGGTCGGGATCATGTTTGTCAAAAACTGGAAGCTGGCAGCGGCAGCGCTCTCCAGTTTGCCGCTTATGATCCTCGGAGTTGCCTTTGTGCAGAGCAAATCTCATATACGGTGGCAGATCCACCGAAAAAAAGGATCGAATATGAATGCATTTGTCCATGAAGATATTTCAGGGATGTATGTTGTGCAGAGCTTCGGGGCGGAGCAGGAAACGAAACAGATTTTTGAAGAATTATTACAGGAGCATAAGGACTCCTTTGTAGATGCAGTGCGCTATGCAGATGCGTTTGGTCCAATTGTGGATTTCTGTTGGGGACTTGGAACAATGGTACTATACTTTTCGGGGTCAATATGATTCTTGACGGAATGCTGCAGGTCGGAACGCTGATCGCATTTGGAACATACATTTCAATGTTCTGGCGACCGGTCATGAACCTCAGTAATTTCTATAATCAGCTTGTGACGAATATTGCAGGAGCAGAGCGTATTTTTGAGATTCTTGACACGAAGCCGGACCTGACTGACAGGGAGACAGCTTGCGAGATGCCGGAGATCACAGGTGCTGTCAGCTTTCGGCATGTAACCTTTTCCTATGAGAAAGAAAAGGAAGTATTAAAGGATGTCAGCTTTGAGATTGAGCCTGGTCAGACAGTGGCGCTGATCGGACCGACCGGAGCAGGAAAATCAACGATTGTCAATCTAATCTGCCGCTTTTATGATATTCAGCACGGGCAGGTCTGTATTGATGGCAGGGATGTAAAGAGTGTGACGATTGAAAGTCTTAGAAGTCAGATGGGAATTATGACACAAGATGTCTTCTTGTTTTCGGGAACGATTCGGGAAAATATCCGATATGGAAGGTTAGAAGCCAGTGAGGAAGAAATCATCCGGGCAGCAAAAGCAGTCCATGCCCATGAATTCATCATGAAGATGGAGAAGGGATATGATACAGAGTTAAAAGAGCGCGGCGCAGGACTTTCAGCGGGACAAAGACAGCTTCTCGCATTTGCAAGAACGATGCTGTCAGAACCTAAAATACTCATACTGGATGAGGCGACATCTAGTATTGACACACATACAGAACTTCTTGTACAGAAAGGAATTGAAGCGTTATTAAAGGGAAGAACCTCTTTCGTGATCGCACACCGGTTATCGACGATCCAAAATGCCGATCGCATTTTCAGGGTAGACAATGGCGGAATTTTGGAGTTAAATAGTTTTGAGGAAATTGAAAAGTGATGTCTGTTTCAAGGAAGTGAGACGGCGGACAGGAAAATGAGCATGTAAGGAGGAAAAAGATGAAGCATGATACATCGCAGATGATTAAAAGAGAGGAGCATCTCCCGGTCATTTTGATCGGAGAGGGGCTGCTTGTCGGGATGATTGGCGGTCTGATCGTCCTTGCCTACCGCATTGCATTGAAGTATGCCGGGAAGTGGATGGATGAGATCATCACCTTTGCGGGACAGTCTCCGGTGCGGATGGCAGGATGGCTGCTTGTCTTAATGGTGTTGGCAGTTCTTGTAGGATTGCTTGTCCGGTGGGAACCGATGATCTCAGGGAGCGGGATCCCACAGCTGGAAGGAGAGATGGCGGGAAAATTATCGCAGAAATGGTGGCGTGTGCTGCCGGCAAAATTTGCAGGAGGATTTTTGTCACTGCTGGCGGGATTATCGCTTGGAAGGGAAGGCCCGTCGATCCAGCTTGGAGCAATGACGGGAAAAGGGATTTCAAAACTGTTAAAGCGGGATCGGACGGAAGAAAAGTTTCTGTTGACCTGTGGGGCGAGCGCCGGGCTGTCGGCGGCATTTCATGCGCCTCTTGCGGGGTGATGTTCTCACTTGAAGAAGTGCATAAAAATTTCTCGGTATCTGTGCTGATTTCGGTGATGACCGCATCGATTACTGCAGATTATATTTCTTCTCAGTTTATCGGGATAGAACCGGTATTTCAGTTTGATATCGGAAATGTACTTCCACAGAATTATTATTGGATGATCGTTGTGCTTGGAGTGATTCTTGGATGCTTCGGTGCATTTTACAACTGGTTTACGCTGACGGTGCAGGCAATGTATAAAAAAGTCTCATGGTTAAATGAAGTGACACGACTGCTGATTCCATTTACGCTTGCCGGAATTTTTGCATTTACAGCGCCGGAATTACTTGGAAGCGGACATGAACTGATCGATCTGATGACAGATCATAAGCTATTGCTAGGGGGAGCAATCTTTTTGCTCGCAGCGAAATTTGTGTTCTCGGCAGTCTGTTTCGGTTCCGGGGCGCCGGGAGGGATTTTCTTTCCACTGCTTGTGCTTGGAGCATTGACTGGGGGAATCTTTGGAATGATCGGTGTCAATTACTTTGGAATGGACCCGGATTATATCAATAATTTTGTCTTACTTGCAATGGCAGGCTATTTCACCGCGATCGTGCGTGCGCCGCTGACGGAATCATCCTGATCTTTGAGATGAACTGGGTCAGTGAGCCAGATGCTGTCACTCTCGATCATCTCGATCGTGGCATATATTGTGGCGACGTTATTAAAGTCTGATCCGATCTACGAAGCTTCTGGAACGCCTGCTCGCGGCAGAGGAGAACTGAAAGAAGAAGGAAGCAGGGAGAAGTACTGATGCGGCAGTCTGTGATGTTTGGTTCAGCGGCAGCGGATCATGAGGTTGGAGAAATCCAGTGGCCGGATCACTGCCTGCTTGTGTCGATTCAAAGAAGCGGAAGAGAGATTATTCCGAGAGGAAACACAATGATCAGAGCAGGAGATGTTCTTGTGACGATGACAGAAGAACAATATGCGGGAGAGATGCATGATGAAGTTCGGGAGATCTGTGAAGAGTAGCAACAGCTTCAAAATAGTGTAGAAGAAACTTCCTTTTTATGTTATGATAATTGATAGGTCTAAAAATAGATTTTGGAAGACCTTGCAGAGCAAACAAAAGAAGAGGAAGAAAACAATGGGAATCATAGAATTATTTTTGATCGCGGTAGGTCTTTCCATGGATGCGTTTGCAGTGTCAGTCTGCAAAGGATTGGCGATGAAGAAATGTACATGGACAAAGGCTGGCATTGTCGGACTTTATTTTGGTATATTTCAGGCGGGGATGCCGCTTTTGGGATATGCATTGGGTGTGCAGTTCAGCCATGTGATCACTTCGATCGATCACTGGATTGCATTTGTACTTCTTGGGATCATCGGTCTGAACATGATCAAAGAATCGCGGGAAGACGGCGAAGAGTGCGGGATGGAAGAAGATTCTCTTAAGGTGAAGGAGATGCTTGTGCTTGCGGTTGCGACCAGCATTGATGCGCTCGCAGTTGGGATCACATTTGCATTCTTGCAGGTGGACATCATTCCGGCAGTTGCATTTATCGGAGTGACAACATTTTTACTGTCCGTAGGCGGGGTGAAGATTGGGAATGTATTTGGTGCAAAATATAAGTCCAAAGCGGAACTGGCAGGAGGATTGATCCTGATTTTAATGGGAATAAAGATTCTTCTGGAGCACCTGGGGATTTTCTAATACAGTAAAGTAAAAATAGGCAGAGCAGAGAAGATAAGAAATCTGTTATTGGGAGAAGATGCAGATTAGATTTTTAAAGAGGTGAATGATTATGAGATGGAACAAATTCAGATTAAAGACAACAACAGAGGCGGAAGACCTTGTCAGCAGTATGTTGATGGATCTGGGAATTGAAGGTGTGGAGATTGAGGATAAAGTGCCGCTTACACAGCTGATAAAGAGCAGATGTTTGTAGACATCTTGCCGCAGATCGAGAGTGATGATGGAATTGCTTACCTCAGCTTCTATCTTGAGGAGGATGTGGATAAAGAGGAGATGCTTGCAAAGGTCAGAAATGAGTTTGAAGCGATGCGTGCCTATGCGAATGTAGGAGAAGGGACGATTGAAGAGTCTCAGACAGAAGATCTGGATTGGGTAAATAACTGGAAGCAGTATTTTCATCAGTTCTATGTCGATGACATTTTAATTATTCCATCCTGGGAAGAGGTAAAACCGGAAGATGAGGATAAGATGATCATTCATATCGATCCGGGAACAGCATTTGGAACAGGAATGCACGAGACGACACAGCTTTGTATTCGCCAGCTGAAGAAACATGTGACAAAGGAGACAAGAATTCTTGATGTAGGATGTGGAAGCGGAATTCTTGGCATGCTTGCCTTAAAATTTGGCGCAGCTATTCTGTGGGAACAGATCTTGATCCGTGTGCAATCGATGCTACTTATGAAAACATGGAAGTCAATGGAATTACTAGAGACCAGTATGAAGTCATGATTGGAAATATTATTGATGATAAGGAAGTGCAGGATAAAGTCGGCTATGATAAGTATGACATTGTTGTGGCAAATATTCTTGCGGACGTTCTTGTGCCACTGACACCAGTGATCTTAAACCAGCTGAAAAAAGGTGGTGTCTATATTACAAGCGGAATCATCGATGACAAGGAAGATACTGTTGTAGAGGCAGTGAAGGCAGCGGGGCTGGAAGTGCTGGAAGTGACCTATCAAGGAGAGTGGGTATCTGTTACCGCAAGAAAAAATTTCTAAGAAAGAGGATAGAAGAACATGCAGCATTTTTTTGTAGTGCCAGATCAAGTGAGGGATGGATACATTGAGATTACCGGGTCGGACGTCAATCATATGAAGAATGTACTTCGTATGAAGACGGGAGAGCAGTTGGAAATCAGTGATGGCAACAATAAGAAGTATCTCTGTGAGATCGAATCACTGGAGGCAGACAAGGTAACGGCTCGGATTTTGGAGGAACGGGAAGCGGAAAATGAACTTCCATCAAAACTTTATCTGTTTCAGGGGCTCCCAAAGAGCGATAAGATGGAGTTGATCATCCAGAAAGCGGTAGAACTTGGGGCATGGGAAGTGATTCCGGTTGCGACAAAGAGGGCAGTGGTAAAGCTGGATCAGAAAAAGGCGGCAAAGAAGAGAGAACGGTGGAGCGGGATCTCAGAGAGCGCTGCAAAACAGGCTGGGAGAAATGTGATCCCGGAAATAAAACAAGTGATGAACTTTCAGGAAGCGCTTTCTTATGCGAAAAGCCTTGATGTTCTTCTGATCCCATATGAATTGGCGGAGGGAATGCAGGCTACAAAAGAGCGGATCCAAGCGATACAGCCGGGGCAGTCGGTTGGGATTTTATTGGTCCGGAAGGCGGATTTGAGCAAGAAGAGGTGAAGCTTGCCATGGAGGCAGGAGCATATCCGATCACGCTTGGAAGGCGGATTCTTCGCACAGAGACGGCGGGGATGACGATGTTGTCTGTGCTGATGTATCATCTGGAACAGGAATGACATAATCTGATAGTAAAAGAAAACAGGAGAAAACTATGGAAATATATCTGGACAATTCGGCGACAACAAAGTGTTATGAATGTGTGCGGGACATTGTTGGAAAAGTAATGTGTGAAGATTACGGAAATCCATCTTCTATGCACAGAAAAGGAGTCGAGGCAGAACAATATATCAAGGAAGCAAAGGAAATCATTGCAAAGGCGATGAAAGTGCAGGAAAAAGAAATCTTTTTTACTTCCGGAGGAACTGAGAGCGATAACCTTGCGCTGATCGGTGCTGCAAGGGCAAATCATCGGGCAGGGAGACATCTGATCACTTCGTCCATCGAGCATCCGGCAATTTTAAATACGATGCATTATCTTGAAGAAGAAGGATTTCGCGTGACGTATCTTCCGGTGGATGCAGAAGGAAAGGTGAAGCTTTCCGCACTGCAGGAAGCGCTCTGTGAGGAGACAATCCTCGTATCGATCATGTATGTGAATAATGAGATGGGAGCGGTTCAACCAATTGAGGAAGCAGCGCGTATCATTAAGGGGTACAACAATAAAATTTTATTTCATGTGGATGCAGTTCAAGGATTTGGAAAATATCGGATTTATCCAAAGCGGATCGGGGTTGATATGATGTCTGTGAGCGGACATAAAATCCACGGACCAAAAGGAATCGGAGCGCTTTATATCAACGAGAAGGTGAAGATCCATCCGATTATTTTCGGAGGAGAACAGCAGAAAAATATTCGTTCCGGCACGGAGAATGTTCCGGGGATTGCTGGACTTGGAAGAGCCGTCAAAGAGATTTATACGGATTTGGATGAAAAGACCGCAAGATGCGTGCGCTGAAAAATCGGTTCATTGAAGGAATCCAGAAAATCGATGATGTAGTAATCCATGGAGTGACAGATGAGACGAGTGCGCCGCATATTATCAGTGTCGGTGTAGCTGGAATCCGAAGTGAAGTGCTGCTTCATACGTTGGAAGACAAAGGAATCTATGTGTCCTCTGGTTCTGCCTGTGCATCAAATCATCCGGCAATCAGCGGTGTGCTGAAAGGAATCGGTGTGAAGAAAGAATACCTCGATGCGACGCTTCGATTCAGTCTTTCCGAATTTACAACCGAAGAGGAAATTGACTATACACTGGAAACATTATATAATTGTGTACCGATGCTGAGAAGGTATACAAGACATTGATATAATATGCAAAAGAAAGGATAAGAAAAATGATATTTCATGCATTTTTGATAAAATACGGAGAAATCGGGATCAAAGGGAAAAACAGATATCTTTTTGAGGATGCCTTGATCCGTCAGATGCGTTATGCGCTGAAAGATGTGGATGGAACTTTTGATATCCACAAATCTCAGGGGAGAATCTATGTAGAATGTGAAGGAGAGTATGACTACGAGGAGACTGTCGCAAGTTTAAAGAGAGTTTTTGGAATCGTGGGAATCTGTCCGGTAGTCCATGTGGAAGACCAGGGATTTGAACAATTAAAAAAAGATGTTGTAGATTATATGGATCAGATGTATCCAGATAAAAATACAACATTTAAAGTAGAGGCAAGAAGAGGCAAGAAGAGTTATCCGAAGAATTCTATGGAGATCAACTGCGATCTTGGAGAGGCTATTTTAGAGGCATTCCAGAAATCAAGTAGATGTGCACAAGCCAGAGATCAAGCTTAATATCGAAATCCGCGAACAGATCTACATTTATTCAGAAATCATTCCGGGACCAGGTGGAATGCCGGTGGGAACAAACGGAAAGGCGATGCTTCTGCTCTCCGGTGGGATTGACAGCCCGGTAGCAGGTTATATGATTTCCAAGAGAGGAGTCGGGCTGGAGGCAACTTATTTCCATGCACCACCGTATACAAGTGAGCGTGCAAAACAGAAAGTAATCGATCTTGCGAAATTAGTGGCAAAGTATTCAGGACCGATTAAGCTGCACATGTCAACTTTACAGACATTCAGCTGTATATTTATGATAAGTGTCCGCATGATGAGCTGACCGATTTATTTATGCGTCGTTATATGATGAAGATTGCAGAACATTGCAAAAGAGAGCGGATGCCTTGGGTTGATCACAGGGGAGAGTATCGGACAGGTGGCGAGCAGACGATGCAGAGTCTGGCAGCAACCAATGATGTATGTACACTGCCGGTATACCGTCCGGTGATTGGATTTGACAAGCAGGAAATCGTGGAGATTGCAGAGAAAATCGATACTTACGAGACGTCTATTCTTCCGTTTGAGGATTGTTGTACGATCTTTGTCGCAAAACATCCGGTGACAAAACCGAATATCAATGTGATCCGCAGATCAGAAGAAAATCTTGCAGAAAAGATTGATGAACTGTTTGAGGCAGCTGTGAACACTGTGGAGACGATTGTTGTAAAATAGTAAAAAATAGATATGTTCCTGACCCGGAGCCGGGCCGGAACATATCTATATTTTCTTACAGACATTCCGGAGAATATCTGTATACTTCTTTATCA
>ENA-OQDE01001117-OQDE01001117.1-human-gut-metagenome-genome-assembly--contig:-NODE-1117-length-11386-cov-1.875389_pt1 | contig 11386 bp, 16 predicted proteins | sample MGYA00242768_ERZ504595 | MGnify/ENA primary metagenome ERZ504595 (study PRJEB26092, sample SAMD00036307) | human gut metagenome | host: Homo sapiens | study: EMG produced TPA metagenomics assembly of...
TCCGCCAGCAGGCGTTGATTAACGGGGAATGGCTGGACGCAACAATGGTGAAGTCATCGACGTCACCAATCCGGCGAACGGCGACAAGCTGGGTAGCGTACCCAAAATGGGCGCTGATGAAACCCGCGCCGCTATCGACGCCGCCAACCGCGCTCTGCCCGCCTGGCGTGCGCTCACCGCCAAAGAACGCGCCAACATTCTGCGCAACTGGTTCAATTTGATGATGGAGCATCAGGACGATTTAGCGCGCCTGATGACCCTCGAACAGGGCAAACCACTGGCCGAAGCGAAAGGCGAAATCAGCTACGCTGCCTCTTTTATTGAGTGGTTTGCCGAAGAAGGCAAACGTATTTATGGCGATACCATTCCCGGTCATCAGGCCGACAAACGCCTGATTGTTATCAAACAGCCGATTGGCGTTACCGCCGCCATCACGCCGTGGAACTTCCCGGCGGCGATGATTACCCGTAAAGCCGGTCCGGCGCTGGCGGCAGGCTGCACGATGGTGCTGAAGCCCGCCAGTCAGACGCCGTTCTCTGCGCTGGCACTGGCGGAACTGGCGATTCGCGCGGGCATTCCGGCTGGCGTGTTTAACGTGGTCACCGGTTCGGCAGGCGCGGTCGGTAATGAACTGACCAGCAACCCGCTGGTACGCAAACTGTCGTTTACCGGTTCAACCGAGATTGGCCGCCAGTTAATGGAACAGTGCGCGAAAGACATCAAAAAAGTGTCGCTGGAGCTGGGCGGCAACGCGCCGTTTATCGTCTTTGACGATGCCGATCTCGATAAAGCCGTGGAAGGCGCGCTGGCCTCGAAATTCCGCAACGCAGGGCAAACCTGCGTCTGCGCCAACCGTTTATACGTGCAGGACGGCGTGTATGACCGCTTTGCCGAAAAATTACAGCAGGCGGTGAGCAAACTGCACATCGGCGACGGGCTGGATCACGGTGTCACCATCGGGCCGCTGATCGATGAAAAAGCGGTAGCAAAAGTGGAAGAGCATATTGCCGATGCGCTGGAGAAAGGTGCGCGTGTGGTTTGCGGCGGTAAAGCGGATGAACGCGGCGGCAACTTCTTCCAGCCGACCATTCTGGTGGACGTTCCAGCCAACGCCAAAGTGTCGAAAGAAGAGACGTTCGGCCCCCTTGCCCCGCTATTCCGCTTTAAAGATGAAGCCGATGTGATTGCGCAGGCCAATGACACCGAGTTTGGCCTTGCCGCCTATTTCTACGCCCGTGATTTAAGCCGCGTCTTCCGCGTGGGCGAGGCGCTGGAGTACGGCATCGTCGGCATTAATACTGGCATTATTTCCAATGAAGTGGCCCCGTTCGGCGGCATTAAAGCCTCGGGTCTGGGTCGTGAAGGTTCGAAGTATGGCATCGAAGATTACTTAGAAATCAAATATATGTGCATCGGTCTTTAACTGGAGAACGCGAATGAGCAGCAATAAAGAGTTAATGCAGCGCCGTAGTCAGGCAGTTCCTCGTGGCGTTGGGCAAATTCACCCCATTTTCGCTGACCGCGCGGAAAACTGCCGGGTGTGGGACGTTGAAGGCCGTGAGTATCTTGATTTCGCAGGCGGGATTGCGGTGCTCAATACCGGGCACCTGCATCCGAAGGTGGTGGCGGCGGTGGAAGCGCAGTTGAAAAATTGTCGCACACCTGCTTCCAGGTGCTGGCCTACGAGCCGTATCTTGAGCTGTGCGAGATTATGAATCAGAAGGTGCCGGGCGATTTCGCCAAAAAAACGCTGCTGGTGACGACTGGTTCCGAAGCGGTGGAAAACGCGGTGAAAATCGCCCGCGCCGCCACCAAACGTAGCGGCACCATCGCCTTTAGCGGTGCGTATCATGGGCGCACGCACTATACGCTGGCGCTGACCGGCAAGGTGAATCCGTACTCTGCGGGCATGGGCCTGATGCCAGGGCATGTTTATCGCGCGCTTTATCCATGTCCACTGCACGGCATCAGTGAAGATGACGCTATCGCCAGCATCCACCGGATCTTCAAAAATGACGCCGCGCCGGAAGATATCGCCGCCATCGTGATTGAGCCGGTTCAGGGTGAAGGCGGTTTCTACGCCGCCACGCCTACTTTTATGCAGCGTTTACGCGCGCTGTGTGACGAGCACGGGATTATGCTGATTGCCGATGAAGTGCAGAGCGGCGCGGGGCGTACCGGCACGCTGTTTGCGATGGAGCAGATGGGCGTTGCGCCGGATCTTACCACCTTTGCGAAATCGATCGCGGGCGGCTTCCCGCTGGCGGGCGTCACCGGCGCGCGGAAGTGATGGATGCCGTCGCTCCAGGCGGTCTGGGCGGCACCTATGCCGGTAACCCGATTGCCTGCGTGGCTGCGCTGGAAGTGTTGAAGGTGTTTGAGCAGGAAAATCTGCTGCAAAAGCCAGCGATCTGGGGCAGAAGTTGAAAGACGGATTGCTGGCGATCGCCGAAAAACACCCGGAGATCGGTGACGTACGCGGCTGGGAGCGATGATCGCCATCGAGCTGTTTGAAGATGGCGATCACAGCAAACCGGACGCAAAACTCACCGCCGAGATCGTGGTGCGCGCCCGCGATAAGGCTGATTCTTCTCTCCTGCGGCCCATATTACAACGTGCTGCGCATCCTTGTACCGCTCACCATTGAAGACGCTCAGATCCGTCAGGGTCTGGAGATCATCAGCCAGTGTTTTGCTGAGGCGAAGCAGTAGATCCGTACCCATGCCGGAGGCGACGCTGCGCGTCTTGTCCGGCCTACGCGAATCCAGGTCGGATAAAGCGTTTACGCTGCATCCGACAATCTGTACGTGAACAGGAATAAATCTATGCCGGCCGGATAAGGCGGAGCCGCTCTCCGGTAAAAAGAACCAATAACAATTACACGCGTGACCCGACGCGGGAAATGTCGGGGCGCTCTCCCAAGTGACACACTTTCGAGAGGATTCAGGATGGGGCAATCATCGCAACCACATGAGTTAGGCGGCGGCTGAAGTCACGCCACGTCACCATGTTGTCTATTGCCGGTGTTATCGGCGCAAGTCTGTTTGTCGGTTCCAGCGTCGCCATCGCCGAAGCGGGCCCGGCGGTATTACTGGCCTATCTGTTCGCCGGATTACTGGTGGTTATGATTATGCGGATGTTGGCGGAAATGGCAGTTGCCACGCCCGATACCGGTTCGTTTTCCACCTATGCCGATAAAGCCATTGGCCGCTGGGCGGGTTATACCATCGGCTGGCTGTACTGGTGGTTTTGGGTACTGGTTATCCCGCTGGAAGCCAACATCGCCGCTATGATCCTGCACTCGTGGGTTCCAGGCATTCCCATCTGGTTATTTTCCCTCGTCATTACCCTCGCCTTAACTGGCAGTAATTTATTAAGCGTTAAAAACTACGGACGAATTTGAATTCTGGCTGGCGCTGTGCAAAGTCATCGCTATCCTGGCCTTTATTTTCCTTGGTGCAGTCGCAATTAGCGGTTTTTACCCTTATGCCGAAGTGAGCGGGATCTCAAGATTGTGGGATAGCGGCGGCTTTATGCCCAACGGCTTCGGTGCGGTATTAAGCGCGATGTTGATCACCATGTTCTCGTTTATGGGCGCAGAAATTGTCACTATTGCCGCCGCGGAATCTGACACGCCGGAAAAACATATTGTCCGCGCCACCAACTCGGTTATCTGGCGTATTTCTATCTTCTATTTATGCTCTATTTTTGTCGTCGTAGCATTAATACCGTGGAATATGCCGGGGCTGAAAGCCGTTGGATCTTATCGCTCGGTTCTGGAATTGCTCAATATTCCCCATGCGAAATTAATCATGGACTGCGTGATATTACTTTCCGTAACCAGTTGCCTGAACTCGGCGCTGTATACTGCTTCCAGGATGCTTTACTCCTTAAGCCGTCGCGGTGATGCGCCCGCGGTAATGGGTAAAATCAACCGCAGTAAAACCCCGTATGTGGCGGTATTACTCTCGACTGGCGCAGCGTTTTTAACGGTGGTGGTGAACTATTACGCGCCTGCGAAGGTATTTAAATTTCTGATCGACAGCTCCGGCGCTATCGCCCTGCTGGTTTATTTAGTCATCGCCGTTTCACAGTTGCGGATGCGCAAAATTCTGCGAGCAGAAGGAAGCGAAATTCGCTTGCGCATGTGGCTTTATCCGTGGCTCACCTGGCTGGTCATCGGCTTTATTACCTTTGTGTTGGTAGTGATGCTATTCCGACCGGCGCAACAGTTAGAAGTGATCTCCACCGGCTTATTAGCGATAGGGATTATCTGTACCGTGCAATTATGGCTCGCTGGAAAAAGCTGGTATTGTGGCAAAAAACACCCGTTCATAATACGCGCTGATAATGATCAGGAGTCACACCATGACCATTACGTCTCTGGATGGCTATCGCTGGCTGAAGAACGATATTATTCGCGGTAATTCAACCGGATGAAAAATTACGGATGAGTTTGCTGACCTCACGTTATGCACTTGGCGTTGGGCCGTTACGGGAAGCTCTTTCGCAACTGGTGGCGGAACGGCTGGTCACGGTGGTGAATCAAAAAGGGTATCGGGTGGCGTCTATGTCAGAGCAGGAGCTGCTCGATATTTTCGCGCCCGCGCCAATATGGAAGCGATGTTAGTGAGTCTGGCGATTGCCCGCGGTGGCGATGAATGGGAGGCAGACGTTCTCGCAAAAGCGCATCTGCTCAGTAAGCTGGAGGCCTGTGACGCCAGTGAGAAAATGCTTGATGAGTGGGATCTTCGTCATCAGGCGTTTCATACTGCAATTGTGGCGGGCTGTGGTTCTCACTATTTGCTGCAAATGCGTGAACGGTTGTTTGATCTGGCGGCGCGTTATCGATTTATCTGGCTGCGGCGAACAGTGCTTTCGGTGGAAATGCTGGAAGATAAACACGATCAGCACCAGACCCTGACGGCGGCGGTACTGGCGCGAGATACCGCGCGCGCCAGTGAGTTAATGCGCCAGCATTTACTGACGCCAATTCCCATTATTCAGCAGGCGATGGCTGGCAATTAACTACTCTTCAGGAATACGCAACACTTGCCCCGGGTAAATTTTATCCGGGCTTTTTAGCATCGGTTTATTCGCTTCGAAGATTTTATTGTACAGATTGGCGTTACCGTAGACCTGTTTGGAAATGGCACTCAGAGTGTCGCCAGACTTAACGGTATAAAACTGGCTGGCAGTGGCTGGTGTCGCCGTTTTCACCTGATCATCGACACTGGCAATACCGGAAATATTCCCCACCGCAACAAGGATTTTCTCCTTTGCCTCCTGACTTAAGCCGTCACCAGTGACCGTCGCTTTGCCGTCGGCAATTTGAATGTTCACTTTATCGGCATCAGGTATACCGGTTTTGTTCAGATGCTCCTGCACCTTCTTCGCCTGATCGTCTTTATCGTGCTGACCTGTAACCGCGTCCCAGAGTTTTTCTCCGGCATCTTTCACAAAATTGAACAGACCCATAGCTACCTCATTCGTTAACGGAAACACTCAGAAAGTGTAGCAGAGGAACGCGGCGCGTTAACGCCGCGGGGGTGAGGACAAGTTTAATCGCGGGTTTGCACCCAGAACGCGTGAATCAAACCGGGGATATAGCCAAGCAGTGTCAGCAGAATATTAATAATGAACGCCCAACCGAACCCTTTACCGAGCAGCACGCCGAGCGGCGGCAGAATAATGGTGATGACGATTCTCCAGAAACCCATATGTACTCCCTATAAGAAAATTACTCATTGTTTAAAAAGAGATTTTATCTCTTAAGCGTAGTAATTTTAGCGGAGCCTGCCAGTTTCAGCTTACGCTTTTACTCTCATTTACGCTGCTGATGCTGGTATATGTTGCATTTTTAGTTTAGAGTTTACTTAATTTAGAAAACACTTAAATAACTATGACTGAACTCGCGCAATTACAGGCCAGTGCCGAACAGGCAGCGGCCTTATTGAAAGCAATGAGCCACCCTAAACGGTTGCTGATTCTGTGCATGCTTAGCGGTTCCCCCGGCACGAGCGCGGGAGAGCTGACGCGCATTACCGGACTGAGTGCCTCTGCAACATCACAGCATCTCGCTCGTATGCGGGACGAAGGGCTTATCGACAGCCAACGGGATGCCCAACGCATTCTATATTCCATTAAAAATGAGGCGGTAAATGCCATTATCGCCACCCTGAAAAATGTCTATTGTCCGTAAGGAGTCACTATGGCTTTGACAACCATTTCGCCGCATGATGCACAAGAATTAATCGCACGCGGCGCAAGTTAATCGATATTCGTGACGCTGATGAATATCTTCGTGAACATATTCCTGAAGCAGATCTGGCTCCATTATCCGTGCTCGAACAGTCAGGTCTTCCGGCTAAATTACGTCGCGAGCAAATTATATTCCACTGCCAGGCAGGTAAACGCACCAGTAATAACGCCGATAAATTAGCAGCGATTGCGCCCCCGCAGAAATCTTTTTACTCGAAGATGGGATTGATGGCTGGAAAAAAGCAGGATTGCCAGTAGCGGTAAATAAATCTCAACCCTTGCCGTTAATGCGCCAGGTGCAGATCGCCGCAGGTGGTTTAATATTAATCGGCGTTGTACTGGGTTATACCGTAAATAGCGGTTTCTTCTTATTAAGCGGCTTTGTTGGTGCCGGGTTACTGTTTGCAGGAATTAGCGGTTTTTGTGGGATGGCAAGGTTGTTAGATAAGATGCCGTGGAACCAACGAGCTTGAGAAGCGACGCCGGACGCGCCATAGCGGCGGCATCCGGCCTCAGTAATTAGATCAGGAAATCGTCGAGAGATTTACCTTCTGCCAGCGCCTGAGCGATTGGCTTCGGTGTACGGCCCTGACCGGTCCAGGTTTTAGTTTCACCGTTAACATCGGTGAATTTATATTTTGCCGGACGCGGCTGGCGTTTTTTACCAGCGCGTGGTGCAGCAGCAGAGCTATTACCCAATAACTCTTCCGGGTTAATTCCGTCAGCTTTCATCAGCTCCAGCCAGGTACTAATTTTTTCCTGGCGCTCTGCCAGTTCACGCTGCTGCTGTTCTTCTTCTTCACGTCTTTCTTTAGTGACAACCCTGAATTTTTCGAGCATTTCTTCAAGAACGTCAATGGAGAATTCGCGAGCCATCGCACGGAGAGTGCGAATGTTATTTAAACTTTGTAACATTACGGACATAATAAAGAAAACCTTTTAACGCCAAAACAAAAAAAGTATTTCGTCGCGTAGTGTAAGCGATCACTTATTATATTTCCACAAAATTTAATCTATTTACAGTCCTGCACGAGATTATTTCAGCTGTTATTTTCTGAAACTCTCAGAATAATTTCAAGATTATATATTAGCCATTTTGATGAGTAATTTCGGTTATTGGTGAACAGACCGGCGCTCTCTGCTCGCTAATTCCGCAAGCCTGACAAAACAAAAATGAATAAAAATGCAATTTAACCGAATAAATGGAAGCACCCCTCACTGGTGCTTTCTGCTGTCAATGTACATTTTCTGGCATAAAAAATGCTGAAAAAGACCCGGTCACGACATACACCGAATTCTCTACGCTTATAACGTTACCTCACCCCCAAACTTTCATTAGTGTAATTAAAGGCAGGATCATATCTAATTGATTCAATTGAAAATAAACCATATCGGCATGTAAAAATCCACAATGTACAAAAAACGCGCCGTTACGGAATATTTTATCTACAAAAACTGACTAAATAAAAATTTTTCACTAATTGATTAGTCATAGCCAGCGATATAGCTATGCGAAAATGCAGATGGCAATGAGATCCACTGTTTTCATCCCCATTAACGTCCCATTACGCTTTTATTAAGGAGCATTAGCATGTTCTCACCGCAGTCACGCTTGCGTCATGCAGTTGCAGATACGTTCGCGATGGTTGTTTACTGTTCTGTCGTGAACATGTGTATTGAAGTTTTCCTCTCCGGAATGAGCTTCGAACAGTCTCTTTATTCCAGATTGGTAGCGATTCCGGTGAACATCTTAATTGCATGGCCATACGGTATGTACCGCGATCTGTTTATGCGCGCCGCACGCAAAGTTAGCCCGTCGGGCTGGGTAAAAATCTGGCGGATATCCTGGCGTATGTAACGTTCCAGTCACCGGTGTATGTGGCGATCTTGTTAGTGGTGGGCGCAGACTGGCATCAGATTATGGCGGCGGTCAGTTCAAACATCGTTGTTTCGATGTTGATGGGGGCGGTTTATGGCTACTTCCTCGATTATTGCCGCCGACTGTTTAAAGTCAGCCGTTACCAGCAGGTAAAAGCCTGACCCTTCTTTTCGCGACTGGCATCGCCAGTCGCGTCTTTAACTGGCTTCGCCAAATAAACCATTCAAATAACGTTCAAGCGCAACACGCGAACTAAAGCCATGCGGGATACCGTAATGCTCGTGTCGCTCGCCTGCTAAATAGAGCGGAAATTGCTGGTAATGATCGCAAGTTTTAATATCGGAAGCGGGTTCAGCCAGTGTTGAACTACGTTCTTTTAATGTTGGATGAATCACCAGGGCGGTACGTCCCATTCGCGCTTCGCGATTAACATAGACATAATTTTCCCCACGGCGGTAACCATACGCTTTCTGGGTTACCACATCGACAGTAAAACCGACTTTTTCAAGTACGCGCGCCACCTCGTCTGGTCGTAAATACATATTTGATCCTCGTTATTATCAACCGCGGGCCTACCTTACCTGATTGCGCATTAACAACGCTTTCAGAAAAGTCCATAAAGCCGCGATGAACCTCAGTTAAGAAAATTATGGTCTACACTGAAAATTACATCGAATTCTAATGGGGGATCATATGTTTAACCGACCGAACCGCAACGACGTTGATGATGGCGTGCAGGATATCCAGAATGATGTCAATCAATTAGCTGATAGCTCGAATCTGTATTGAAGTCCTGGGGCAGCGACGCCAAAGGGGAAGCCGAAGCCGCTCGCAGTAAAGCGCAGGCTCTACTGAAAGAAACCAGAGCGCGAATGCATGGTCGTACTCGCGTCCAGCAAGCCGCGCGCGATGCCGTTGGCTGCGCGGATTCTTTTGTTCGTGAAAGACCCTGGTGTAGCGTGGGTACAGCAGCTGCGGTTGGTATTTTTATCGGCGCACTGTTAAGCATGCGCAAATCGTAGTGCAATAATGATAATAAATACGCGTCTTTGACCCCGAAGCCAGGCTTCGGGGTTTCTTTTTGCCTGGTGAATCACAAAAATCCCCCTACCCCGTCACGCTCATACCCAGGGTAATTTCGACCACTATTTGCTATATATTGTGTGGTTGAATCTTTTTTCAACTACATCTAGTATCTCTATATCAACAGAGAGACAACCCGACGCGTATCATCGCGCCGTATCTTCATTTTAAACGGAAATACGAATCATGCGCATTACTATTTACACTCGTAACGATTGCGTTCAGTGCCACGCCACCAAACGGGCGATGGAAAACCGGGGCTTTGACTTTGAAATGATTAATGTCGATCGCGTTCCTGAAGCGGCGGAAGCGCTGCGTGCTCAGGGCTTTCGTCAGTTGCCGGTAGTGATTGCTGGCGATCTTAGCTGGTCTGGTTTCCGCCCGGACATGATCAATCGTCTGCATCCAGCGCCACACGCGGCCAGTGCATGAGCCAGCTCGTCTACTTTTCCAGTAGCTCCGAAAATACGCAGCGTTTTATCGAACGTTTAGGACTGCCCGCAGTGCGCATCCCGCTCAATGAGCGGGAACGGATTCAGGTAGACGAGCCTTACATCCTGATCGTGCCCTCTTACGGCGGCGGCGGTACAGCTGGCGCAGTGCCACGACAGGTCATTCGCTTTTTAAACGACGAGCACAACCGGGCGTTGCTGCGCGGCGTTATTGCTTCGGGTAATCGCAACTTTGGTGAGGCGTATGGCCGTGCCGGAGATGTGATAGCCCGGAAATGCGGCGTGCCGTGGCTGTACCGCTTTGAACTCATGGGTACGCAAAGCGATATCGAAAACGTTCGTAAAGGAGTAACCGAATTTTGGCAACGACAACCGCAGAATGCCTGACGCAGGAAACGATGGATTATCACGCTCTGAATGCGATGCTTAATCTTTACGATAGCGCAGGTCGCATTCAGTTCGATAAAGACCGCCAGGCAGTAGACGCCTTTATGACGACGCATGTGCGTCCGAACAGTGTGACCTTCAGTAGCCAGCAACAGCGCCTGAACTGGCTGGTCAACGAAGGTTACTATGATGAAAACGTCCTCAACCGCTACTCTCGCGATTTTGTCATTACGCTGTTTGCCCACGCGCACGCCAGCGGTTTTCGTTTCCAGACATTCCTCGGGGCATGGAAGTTTTACACCAGCTATACGTTGAAGACATTCGACGGTAAGCGTTATCTGGAAGATTTTGCCGATCGGGTCACGATGGTGGCGCTGACGCTGGCACAAGGCGATGAAACACTGGCGACGCAACTGACCGATGAGATGCTGTCAGGACGCTTTCAGCCTGCAACACCGACATTCCTCAACTGTGGTAAGCAGCAGCGCGGCGAACTGGTTTCCTGTTTTTTGCTGCGTATTGAAGACAATATGGAGTCGATTGGCCGGGCAGTAATTCCGCACTGCAACTGTCGAAACGCGGCGGCGGCGTGGCATTTTTGCTGTCGAATCTGCGGGAAGCGGGCGCGCCAATTAAACGTATTGAAAATCAATCTTCTGGCGTGATTCCGGTGATGAAAATGCTGGAAGACGCATTTTCCTATGCCAACCAGCTCGGCGCGCGTCAGGGTGCTGGCGCAGTCTATTTACATGCCCATCATCCCGATATTCTGCGTTTTCTCGATACGAAACGGGAAAATGCCGACGAGAAAATCCGCATTAAAACACTGTCGCTGGGCGTGGTGATCCCGGATATCACTTTCCATCTGGCAAAAGAGAATGCGCAGATGGCACTGTTTTCGCCCTATGACGTTGAGCGAGTTTATGGCAAGCCGTTTGCCGATATCGCCATTAGCGAACACTATGACGAACTGGTTGCCGATGAACGCATTCGCAAAAAATACCTCAACGCCCGTGATTTCTTCCAGCGACTGGCAGAAATCCAGTTTGAGTCCGGCTATCCCTACATCATGTATGAAGACACGGTTAACCGTGCTAACCCTATCGCCGGGCGCATAAATATGAGCAATCTCTGCTCAGAAATTTTGCAGGTTAACAGCGCCTCAGAGTATGACGAGAATCTCGACTATGCCCGCACAGGCCATGATATTTCCTGCAATTTAGGTTCGTTGAATATTGCCCACACCATGGATTCCCCCGACTTGCCCGCACGGTAGAGACTGCCGTACGCGGTTTAACAGCGGTGTCAGATATGAGCATATCGC
>ENA-OQDE01001118-OQDE01001118.1-human-gut-metagenome-genome-assembly--contig:-NODE-1118-length-11385-cov-1.659531_pt1 | contig 11385 bp, 16 predicted proteins | sample MGYA00242768_ERZ504595 | MGnify/ENA primary metagenome ERZ504595 (study PRJEB26092, sample SAMD00036307) | human gut metagenome | host: Homo sapiens | study: EMG produced TPA metagenomics assembly of...
TTTTATTACTTTGCTATTTGTTTGATAGAGGTTACGATATATTTTCTATCTTCATGTCCCGAAACTTTTATGAAACTGCTGTTGTGAAAACATATCGGAATATTGATACATTTCAGCGAATTTGTCGAGTACGCTTTGAGACTCTGGCTCAAAGTGAATGCAGACTGAGCGTGAATGTAGTAATATTCCCGATATTCCATTTTACGGTATAGTGACATAAAAAAAGGACATACAACCCCTATCTCCTAGGGACCGATGTCTTCTACCCGGCGGTACCACCCTTATTAGCAGTCCTATTTTCTTTACTTTTATCCGGACTACTCACTTCCTTTGCTTTTTTAACGTCAAAGCCCACGTCCTGCTCATCACAGGCAACTCCAAGGCTGGTTCTGCAACTTCCCACAAAAGCCTCGCACCTTACGGCTTTCTCTCTTTAGAGTTCCATTTGCATACTATTCCTTTTCTTCGTCATTTTACTTTTACCCATTCTATTGGAATTTTTTTCTTTTGTCAAGAGGTTATGCCGGATTTTTCCCGACAAAACCTCTCTTATTCTATACTTCAATCTCTATTTTCCGCCCTGTTTTATTATACTGATAATAACGCACTCCAGCGGCATCTAACATTCTTTTTGACGCTTTTACTGCCGGAGAATCTGCATATTTATCACATTCATAAACAACGGTTTTAATTCCAGCCTGAATAATTGCCTTAGCACATTCATTACAAGGAAACAGGGACACATACAGTTTTGCCCCTTCTAAAGAACCTCCACGGTAATTCAAAATAGCATTTAATTCACTATGTGTCACATAAAAATATTTTGTATCCAGTTCTTCACCTTCTCTGGCCCATGGGAATTCATCATCAGAGCATCCCATTGGAAACCATTGTAACCCATGGACAAAATTTTGTTGTCCTGGCTTACAATGCAGGCTCCCACCTGAGAATTCGGATCTTTGGAGCGCATTCCGGATAACTTTGCTACTCCCATAAAATATTCATCCCAGGAAATATATCCGTTTCTCTTTCCTGTCATATTTGTCACCTCTTATTTTGTTCCGAAAATACGGTCTCCGGCATCTCCAAGTCCCGGTACAATATAACCATGATCATTTAAGTGCTCATCTAAAGCTCCAATGTAGATATCCACATCAGGATGTGCTTCCTGTAATGCTTTTACACCTTCCGGCGCTGCAATAATACACATAAAGTGGATATTCTTCACACCTTTTTCTTTTAACATGGTAATTGCTGCTGCTGCAGAACCACCCGTTGCCAACATAGGATCTGTAACAAATACTTCTCTTTCTCCACAGTCAGCAGGAAGTTTACAATAATATTCTACCGGTTTCAAAGTTTCCGGATCTCTGTAAAGACCGATATGACCGATTTTTGCTGCCGGAACCATGGTAAGCATTCCCTCAACCATACCAAGACCTGCTCTTAAAATCGGCACAACTGCCATTTTCTTACCTGCCAGTTCTTTTACAGTTGTCTTTGTAATAGGAGTTTCAATGTCTACATCCACAAGTTTCAAGTTTCTGGTAGCTTCATAAGCCATAAACATTGCAACTTCACTTACTAATTCACGAAATTCCTTTGAGCTTGTCTCTTTTCTGCGAATAATACCAATTTTATGCTGAATTAATGGGTGTTCCATAACCATTGTTTTTGCCATTTTTCTGTTCTCCTCTGTTCTTTGATTATTCGATTATTCCTCAATTAAATCAATACGTTTCTGATGACGCTCTGCATGAGAAAATTCTGTGTTTAAAAATGTATCTACGATTTTTACTGCAAGACCCGGTCCTACGACTCTGCCTCCCAATGCTAAAACATTGGCATCATTATGCTCTCTGGTAGCTTCTGCACAGAAACAATCTGTACAAAGTGCCGCACGAATGCCTTTCATTTTATTTGCAGCAATAGAAATTCCAATTCCTGTACCACAAATCAAAATACCCTTTTCGCATTCTCCTGTCTGAATTGCTTTTCCTACCATTCTGGCATAAACAGGATAATCTACAGCCTCTGTACTGTTACAGCCAAAATCTTTATACGGAATGTTTTTTTCTTCTAAATATTTAATAATTTCCTGTTTTAATTCGTAACCACCATGGTCGCATCCTAATGCTATCATAATTTGCCTCCTTATAAATAAATAATATGATGTCCGGCAGCCTTTAACAAGCGATTCATAATTGCCTGTCCAATCTTTGGTGTGTCAAATGCTTCGGAATAAATGCAGTCTACATCTTCTTCATCAAACTCTCTTAAAATCCCAAAAAGATGTCTTGCAATTCCTTCTTCATCTTCTCTGGTGCCGATACTTTTTACTACATTTGCCTGATATAAATCCTTTGTTTCATCCGTTGCAATAACTCCCACTTTTTTCCCTTCCTGGTGCAGAGTTTCACAGACCTGATTAATATGTGCAGTTACCTTGCTCGTATTCCCTTGCACAATTACCAGTTGTGCTTTTGGTGCATAATGACGATATTTCATTCCCGGCGCTTTTGGTTTTACTTTTTCGTCTGAAATTAAAAGTCCTTTATCCATACGAACAGTTCCTATCACCGCCTCTATCATATCCTGATTGATATAACCGGGACGAAGGATAACAGGAATATCCTCTGTAAAATCTATAATCGTAGATTCTAAGCCAATTCCCACATCTCCTCCGTCTACAATCATGTCAATTCTGCCACTTAAGTCTTCTGCAACATGCTCTGCTTTGTAGGCTGGGTCTTCCTGATGTATTGGCACTTGGTGCGGCAATATATCCGCCTCCTGCCTTAATCAATGCCAAAGCAACTGATGATTTGGCATCCTTACTGCTACACTTTCCAATCCTCCTGTAGTTTCATAAGGTACTTCAGCGCCTTTTTGAAAAATCATTGTCAGCGGCCCCGGCCAGAACTTTTCTGCAAGAATTTCTGCCTTTTCAGGAACCTGTCTGACAATCTTATCCAGGCTTTTCATATCTGCAATATGTATAATCAAAGGATTGTCAGAAGGTCTTCCCTTCGCTGTATATATTTTCTCTGATGAGCGGGCATTTAATCCATCACCACCCAGACCATATACGGTTTCGGTAGGAAACGCCACCAGTCCGCCGTTTTTTAGAATTTCTCCTGCTTCTTTCATAATCTGCAAATCAGGACATTCTTTTTCTACTTTGACTAATTTTGTATTCACTGTGCCTTCTTCCCTTTCAATTCTAATTTACATACGTCCTTATCATACCACATTACTCTTATTTATTTCTACTGTTTTTAAAAATTTTAAAAATCCATCACAGATAGCTTTGGCACACTTCTTTTGATATTCCTTTGTCTGCAAAAGCTCTGCTTCTTTTTTATTTGTAAGAAATCCTGTTTCTACAATATTCAATACACCTTCACTGCGTTTTAAAAGATAATAAGTGCTATTTGCTTTTTCTGTTCGGGGTCTCTCTACATGAAGCTGGGTGTTTAGTTCTTCCTGTATATACTTCGCAAGATTTGCACCTTCCAAAGAGTCCTTATAATAAAACACCTGTGGTCCACACACAGCTTCATCCTGATAACTGTTTTGATGAATACTCACGGTCAACAGCGGTTTTTCTTCCTTTATCATGGCACATCGTTTTTGCATATCCTGTACCTTTTTATTCTTACTCTCTGCGTCATATAAACCATTGTCATCTTTTCTTATAAGAACTGTTTTATATCCTTTTTTTTCAAGTGCTTTTGCAAGCTCTTTTGCAATTTTTAAATTGATGTCTTTTTCTTTCACACCGCCAATCCCTACTACTCCGGGATCAATTCCTCCGTGTCCACTGTCTATAAGAATAAGACCTTTCTCCCTGTTATATCTTTTCCTGCCAGTACAGCTCCTTCTTTTGATAAGAGATAAACAGCACATAACATACAAATTGTCATTGCTCCTTTTATCCAATTCTTTCTCATAGACTTCACCTTTTTCCTTTTGGTTCAATATATGCGAAAAAAAGAAAAAGCATACACTAAGAGAAAACTGCTTATTTTTCTGAAAAACTGAAAAAGGACTGTTACTTTCAACAGCCCTTTCATACATATCTTATTTTATTCTTTAAGAAAGTCTTCCAATTCTTCTTCCATCATTGCTTCATCTTCTTCACTTAAAAGCCTTGATATCTGCATTGCAAGTTTACTATCTTCATCCTCTTCTGTATCAGCTTCATCAAATTCTTCTAAATCTGCAATATCTTCCACAGCATCAAGAATATCTAATTCCTGTGTATCTCCCAAATGAATTTCTTGTTCCTGGTCTGCATCTAAAATTTCATCAGAAGAAAGATCATCTAATTTCTTAATATCCAGATCCACCACATCCTCAATATCATTTAAAGAAGTTGGCATACTGTTAATAATCTGGTGTACCTCTTTATAGGAGGACATAAATCTTTTCTGTGCCTGATTGATAAGCTCCACAATACCATTCATTTCTTCCTGAACAGCCAGATATTTCTTCTTTCCTTCTAAAAGTTTATCATCTATTTCTGACTGAACAGACTCAACTCGGCGCTTTGCTTCTGCTTCTGCTTCTGCAATCATCTTATTACATTTTTCCTCTGCTTCTTTCTGCATGCTGTCAGATTTTAACTGTGCTTCGAAGACGAGTTTTCCGATGCTTTCATAATTATCAATATACTTCTGATATTTTTCTTTAATGTCTTCTTCCATACGTGCCTGATATGCATCTTTTAATTCAATACGTTTTTGAAGTTCGGCAATTCTCTCATCTCTCTCTGCAAGCTGTTTCCTGTAATTCACTTGCACTTCTGCCATTTCATCTTTCATTTTCTGGATTAATTCCTGAACTTCTTCCTTATCATATCCACCCATCAGGCTTGTTTTAAACATTTCATGTTCTCCCATAATACTCCACCTCTATCTTTTCTTACTGTAAATATTGACTGATTACATTCCAGACATCTGCTCTTTCAAATCCCAGCTTCCATGAAGCCACACCTGCAAGTCCGTACTGCTCAATCAGTTTCATCTTTTCTTCAATGGATGTTTCATCTTCCATCCATATTTTTTGTGTACCATTATCTGTAAGCAATTCACCATAATTTTGAGCTGTTTCTTTCTCCCAGTACACTTCTATACCATTCTCCTGCACATATTGGCTTGCCTGATCCATAGTCATTACTTCACTAGAAAGTGTTCCGTTATTAGACTCTGTCCAAAGTCTGGTATAGAAAGGTATTCCATTAATCACTTTTTCCTTTGGTACTTCCTGTAAAGTTTGCTCAATTCCTTCTTTTACAAAAGGCAAGGATGCGACAGAACCTGCTTTTTCTGAACCTGTAGTATGTTCATCATATCCCATGATAATCACATAATCTGCTACAATTCCCTGTTCCTTTCTGTTATAAAATCCTGTAAACTGAGGAACAGGATTATCTACAGATAATACCAGATTGTTCGCTCTGCATACTACAGAAAGTTCTCTGACAAACTGAATAAAATGCGGCGCTTCTTCCTCCGTAAGAGCTTCAAAATCCACATTAATACCATCAAGTCCCACTCTTTGAGCTTCTTCCAACAGTTTTTGAATAATATGTTCTCTGGAACTTCTGATTGATAACATTTCCAATGTACTTACATCAGGATTGAAATTATCAATCAGTCCCCAGACCTCCAGACCTCTGTTGTGTGCTTCATTGACATAATCTGCACTTGCCAGAGAAGATATGGTTCCTTCATTAGCCGTAACTGAAAACCATGTAGGCGAAATTACATTTACCCCTGTCATATTTTGAATAGTTGCTCCAAGAGCTGTATTTGCCTCCTCAGAGGTAACTTGATGCCATGCCAGATTTATTTTGTGCTCTCTTGTAAGACTGCTGTAATCCTCTTTATACTCTCCTGAGTAAAATAATTCTGTAGTTTTAGGTTTTTCTAAGTTTTTCTTTTCTACATATCCATCAATACCGTCTGTTGTCATAACTCTGGACCAATTTTCCATTTCTTCTAACAGCACCATAGTATCGCCTTTTTTTGCTTCTGAAAGAATTGGGCTTTTAATACCTCCCTGATATCTAACCTCTGTATCTTTGAAACAATTACTGTATTAGTCTCTCCCCATTTATAGGATAACACAATTCTGTTCGGATTGTCATATACTTCTCCCTGAATCGGCATATATTGTTCTGCAAAATCAAGAGCTATATAAAATTCTTCTCCAATTTCCTTTACAATAACATAATCCTGCTGTTTTACCTGTTCAGCTATTGTATATGTGGTATCTTCCGGTTTTATCTCTAAAGTACCTGTTGCAGTTGTATACAACATCTTTTCACTCTCTTTATCCCAATAAAACCGTCCTCCCAGTTCTTTGGTTATAATGCTGTATGGTAAATAAGCTTCTCCATCCACCATTTTACCTTTTGTTTCACTAATTGTATCCTGTAAAATCAAAGCAGCTTCATCTTCACTTGTATGATAATAATCTGCTAAATCCATCCTTGCGTCTGATGGCGTATATTTTTTTATAAATCCTGTTATAATACCCGCAATAGCAACGAGTACAACCAGAAGCATTGCAACCAATACAGGAACTAATTGCTTCCTGCGTCGTCTTCTCCTCCTTCGTTTTGCCATTTTCTAACTCCTTTTATTTTCATTTGTTTTTACCTTTGTGGCGGCAAGCAATTCTATTGGCTTGATTTGTATATCATGCAAACATTATACCACGTCGACTGCCGTCTCCGTGAGCTTTTCGCCTTATAGAGCCCTTTGCGTACACGCAGGGCTCTGCAAGACTCATTATACCATATTTTTTCCCTCCGTCACCATTTTCTTTCAGGATTTCATGTTTTTTTCAGATTTTATCTTTTCTTTATATATTTGATTCTTCTTCTCTCACAAAATCAAAAGACAGTCCCTTTAACTTTTCCTGTATCATCTTGTATGTAATCTCTCATATAGACACCTTCTTCTGCAATTCTATATGCTTTCTCTATACGTTTTGGTGTACTCTTTTTTCCATTTAGGTAGAGAGGAATTCCCATTTCACGGTAAATCTCCAGTTCCTGATGGAGTACGTTTACTTCTCTCTTATTCATTCTTCCTCCTGCAGGATTTATTTCGTGATATATTATTACCCTGCTTCTTTCTCAACACAAACATACATATTCAGATACAAAATGATAGAGAAGCTTCCTAAAATTTTCTTATTTCTTTAATCATGGATTTCCTGTTCATACGGAATGTATCGAACGATTACAGCAGAAAGCTGTATAATGAATTTTTAGAAAATATTGAAGTCTAAATCGATTTTGAAGCTTTTCCTCCTTTCCCTTTTTCTAATAAGGAAAGCTTCTCTATCTGAACTTGATTATAGCATTCTCACTGTCTGAATTCAAGTAGAAAAAAGTACTAAAAATGGGAAGCTTGCTTTCTCTGTATGTGTATCCTATACCGCCTTCCCCCTTTGTACACTATGTGTATTTGAAAACTCAAAACAACCTGTTATAATAGTTCTAAACAACAACCAAAAGGACTGAATTTTAACATGTATTATCAAATAGCAGTTTGCGATGACAGCAAAATAGACGCCGAATATATAACTACTCTTGTTAAATCCTGGACGCAGGAAGCAAATATTTCCGTGCACATTGATACCTTTCCCTCTGCAGAAGCATTTCTGTTTCACTACGCAGAAAAGAAAGATTATGATATTTTGCTTTTAGATATTGAAATGGGAGCTATGGATGGCGTCACCTTAGCCAAAACGCTCAGAAAAGAAAACGATACCATTCAGATTGTTTTTCTTACGGGTTATTCTGATTATATTTCCGAAGGATATGAAGTTGCTGCCCTTCATTATCTCCTAAAACCTGTTCAAAAAGAAAAGCTGTTTTCTGTACTTTATCGTGCTCTTGATAAAGTACAGAAAAAACGAAAAAATCTTGAATTTAGAAACAGGCAGTGAGATGATACGAATTCCCATTTATGAAATCCGTTATGCCGATGTAACAGGAAATTATGTAACTATTCATGCCAAAAAAGATTACACACTAAAAATGACTTTAGGTAAATTAGAAAAACTTCTTGACGAACGTTTTTATCGCGCAGGACGTTCTGTAATCGTAAATACAACCTATATCCGGCGAGTAACAAAAACAGAAATTAAACTCAATGACGGAACTGCAGTCCCTCTCCCAAGAGGAGCTTATGAAGGTGTAAATCGGGCAATTATTAACATGAGGTAAGGAAAAATATGAGATTTTTTTCAAAAAGAATTGATAAAGAACTAGCAGCTTATCAGCAAGAACTCATAGAGACTCATTATCATGAAGTGGATAATATGTACCAGCAAATACGAGGATGGCGGCATGATTATCGCAATCATATTCAAACTATGAACTTATGCGGCCACCGAAAATTGGGAAGCTCTACAGCCACTATCTGGATTTATTGGACGAAGATTTAACAACGGTAGACACTGTGGTTAAAACAGGAAATCCTATGACAGATGCTATCCTGAACTCTAAAATGTCTCTTGCAAAATCAAAAAATATTCAGGTAATTGCAGATGCTCATATTTCTGTAAAGTTAACATCTTCAGAAATTGATTTATGCTGTATCATCGGAAATCTCTTTGACAATGCCATTGATGCCTGTCTGAAGCTTCCTGAAGAACAACGTCTTATTCGCATCTATATGGATATGAAAAATACGCAACTTTATATTTCTTTTACAAACTTTACTGCCGAAAAAAAACTGAAAAAAGAGGGTAATCTCTTTCGCAGTACAAAGGGAGCAGGACATGGCTTTGGTCTGGCACGAATTGATGCCATTGTAGAACGTCAGGAAGGCTACATCAGCAGAAACAGCGAAGACGGAGCTTTTACCACAGAAATTTTACTGCCCCAACTATAATTTCTTACAATTCATCCCCGTCACAAAACAATTCGTCCCCAAAATATATAGTGGGCGAATTTTTATGCTAAAGTAACCTTGGAGGTGAAACACAAATGAAAGAACAACAAAAACCAAAATATAATATGTGGCAAGGTACCGGATTTATGGTAAAAAACGCTTGGAAAAACTGTAAAAGTGTTCTGTTTTTATGCGTTGCACTTGCTGTTACAACCGCGGCCAAATCAGCCACTGAACTTTTCCTTGCTCCCACAATTTTAAAAAAAGTAGAAACAACTGCCCCACTTTCAGAATTGCTTTTTACCATTGCTATATTTAGCTGTGGCTTACTTTTTCTATCCGGATTAAAGCAATATATTGATACCAATACACAGTTTGGACGCATTTCCGTCCGCACGTCTATTGTAGTACAGATTTCCAACAAAATAGCCAAGACTTCCTATCCCAATCTAATGGATTCAAAGTTTAATGATATGGAAAGCAAAGCTTCTAATGCCTGTTCCAGCAACGTAGAAGCAACGGAATATATTTGGACAATCTGGACTTCTATCCTTACAAATATTCTGGGATTTTCCATCTATCTGGCGCTTTTGTCTCATCTTAATCCCCTGCTGGTCTGTATCGCAGTTCTCACTACTCTTCTTGGATATCTGGTAAATAAAAGAATTAGCAGATGGGGATATGAGCATCGGGAAGAAGAAGGAGAATACGCAAAGCAGCTTGACTATCTTCATGACGTTGCTACAAAGCGTTCTTATGCGAAAGATATCCGTATCTTCGGTCTGGACACATGGATAAACGATGTCTGGACAAGTATTTTAAGGCTTTATCAGGGATTTCTTCGCAAGCGAGAGTCTGTTTATATATGGGCAGATATTGCTGATTTGCTCCTGACTTTTCTGAGAAACGGAGTTGCTTATGCTTACCTGTTATGGCTCACCTTGACACAGGGATTAAGTGCTTCAGAATTCCTGCTCTATTTCACAGCAGTAAGTGGTTTTACTCAATGGATAGGCGGAATTTTAGAAATGTTTGCACAGTTACACAAATGCAGTCTTGATTTATCACTGTAAGGGAATTTTTAGAATATCCGGAACCCTTCCTTTTTGAAGAAGGAAAGCCTGTTTCCAAAGACGATTTTTCTACTTACGAATTCCACTTGGAAAACGTATCTTTCCGCTATCCAGAGGCAAAACAGGACACCATTCACCATCTTAATCTTACGGTACATGCCGGAGAAAAGATTGCAATTGTAGGTTTAAACGGCGCCGGAAAACCACTCTGGTTAAACTGATTTGTGGATTTTTAGATCCCACTGAAGGACAAATTCTACTGAATGGAAAGGATATTCGTCAATATAACCGCCAAAATTATTACACATTATTTTCCGCTATATTTCAGGATTTTTCTGTCTTAGAAGCCAGCGTTGCTGAAAATATCGCTCAACAAACAACACATATTGATGAGAAACAAGTTTGGAATTGTCTGAAACAGGCAGGTCTTTTTCAAAAGATTGCTTCCCTGCCTAAAAATATAAATACCATTATCGGAAGGCAGGTTTATGAAGATGGCATTGAGCTTTCCGGAGGACAAATGCAGCGTTTAATGCTGGCAAGAGCGCTTTATAAAAATGCTCCTGTTCTCATCTTAGATGAACCTACTGCTGCTCTTGATCCTATTGCCGAAAATGATATTTATCTTAAATATAATGAAATGACTTCCCATAAAACATCCGTTTTTATTTCTCATCGCCTTGCCTCTACCCGCTTTTGTCATCGCATTCTGTTTTTGGAAAAAGGCCATATTGAAGAGCAGGGAACTCATGAAGAATTAATTGCATTACAGGGCAAATACGCTAAACTTTTTGATATACAAAGCCAATATTATAAAGAGGAGGAAATACAAAGTGACAAGTAAAAAAACAACTATGCAATCTGCTTGGAAAATGAATATAAGAGCTTGGAAAATCTGGTGGAAGCTCTGTCCCGGCTTCTTTTTTTCAGCAGGCATTTCCTCTATAGTAAAGGCATTAACTCCTTATGTAACCATCTTTCTGTCCGCTCAAATCATCAATGAGCTTTCTGGAAATCGAAATGTGGAAGTCCTTTCAAAATGGGTTATTTTGACTCTGACCTGCACCTCACTCTGCGCTCTGTTAAACAGCATTTTGAATCATTGGCTCAATTACGAAAAAAGCTCTGCTCAATCTATAGACAGAGAAATCTATATGAAAAAATGCTGCATTTAGATTATGAGGACATAGAACGGCAGACTGTTTTCGATTTATATTCTCAAATTATCCAGACGAAATACTGGTCTGGATGGGGAATTTATAAAACCCTTCTTTTTTTGAAGAACTGGTTACTGCATTGTTCCAAATCCTTGGCGGAATTAGCCTGTCCATCAGTTATTTGCAGCCAAAGTCCCCAAAGGAAGTGAGCTGGAACCAATCAATCATCCTCTTTTT